>Ga0182011_10000957_pt1 | contig 25356 bp, 20 predicted proteins | sample 711E1DmetaG_FD_120481 | JGI IMG/M metagenome (GOLD analysis project Ga0182011, IMG submission 120481) | Permafrost microbial communities from Stordalen Mire, Sweden - 711E1D metaG | ecosystem: Environmental > Terrestrial > Soil > Wetlands > Permafrost | place: Sweden: Stordalen | collected...
CCAGCCCGGGGCCCGGCCGCCGAATCAGGACCGCCGCGAGAAACAGGGCGACCGGCAGCGCGATGAGGACGAGATCGGCGCACAGGGCAGCGGCCCAGCTGACGCTGTAGCCGCCCGGGTCGGCGGGGAGGAGCATGGCCATGGCGAAGCGCGCGATCAGCGCCACCACGAGGAGCGCGCCGGCGCAGGCGGCCAGACGGCGGCCGGACCGGCCGTCCTTGCTCAGCAGGCCCAGAGCCGCCGCCATCTCGGCGGCGATCATCACTCCGACCATCAAGACGATCGGCCAGTGCCAGGCCGAGTCGCTGAAGAATCGCTCCGGTCGCGCCGGCAGCGAGTGGCCGACATTGGCACGCGCCAGCTCCAGCGCCGCTACGACGGCCCACGCGAGGGGTGCGCCAAGCCCGGCGATTCCCGCCGCCCTGCTGACGCTGGAATGATTCTTCGGCTTCACGAGTGCCGATCCGGTCATGGCTTCCTCCTCTTCGGACGCTCGACATTGTCGCCCCTGAGACGGAGAGCATGTCGTGGACTCGCCGCTGCTCAAACGACGGTCGCCGGACTTCGCGGCGTCCTACGATGTGACGACGCCACTCCCGCCGCCTGGAGCACCTCAGACGATGAGTCATCTACCTCCCGACAGGCTTGCCCCGCACGGGCCGGCGGGGAGCTACGGGCCGCCGCCACAGGGCTGGACCGAGCCGGGTTGGGCCGCGCCTCCGGGTTGGGCCCCGCCCCCGGGCGAGGCACCGGGCTGGGCGCCATCACACGGTTGGGCGCCGGGCTGGGCCGCCCCGACCCTCGGGCGGCGCACCGTCGGATTCGACCCGGCGCGCTGGCTGGGGACCGTCGTCGTGGCCGTGATCATGGCCGGCGTCGTGCTCGGGGGCATCGGCCTCGACGCGGCGATCGCCGCCCCGAGCGCGGGAACGGTGATCGTGGGCGGTCCAGTGTCAATGACCGCCGCTCCCGGCTGGGTCCTCGCCCCCGCGCCGGACGACACCTCCGGCGGCATCGAGCTGCAGAAGGCCGACGCCATCCTCACCGCCCAGGTCCTGTCGTCGAGCTACTCCGGTGACTCGGCTTCAATGCTGTCCGACCAGCAGGCGTCGCTCAGCGACGAAGCGGCCCAGATCAGCTACAGCGACGTACACACCACCTCGGTCAGCGGCCACGACACGGCGTTCGTCGTTTTCGAGGCGACGGTGATGTCCGACCAGGGTTCGGGCGTCGTCGACGGCGAGCTCATCTGCATGGTCGTTGAGGGCAACGCGGTCGTCATCGTGGTCGCCGCGCCGCAGGGCGATCTCGACCCGGTCATCGATGACATCTCGGCGATGCTCGTCAGCGTGGAGGTCGGACGATGACCGCCGCGCCGCACTGGGGCAGGCAGGCCTCGCTGATCCAGCCCCACCAGCCGGCCTTCTGGCTCTACTGCGGGCTGCTGGCGATCGGCGGCCTTCTCTTCGCCCAGGAACAGGCGGTAATGAGCGGCCTGGCGGCGGCATGGTTGCTTTCCTGGGCGCTGGTCCTGGTCTATGCAGTTCCCGTGGGCCTCATCGTCTACCACCTCGATCTGTTCGAGCGTGAGCCAAAGCTGATGCTGGCGGCGGCCGTGATCTGGGGTGGCGTCGTTGCGACCAGCCTGGCCGGCTACGCCAACGAGGCCTGGCTGTCGACCCTGGGCAAGGTCACTTCGCCGGATTTCACCTCTCAATGGGGCGCCGCAATCGTGGGCCCCGGCGTCGAGGAGACGCTCAAGCTGATGGGCGTCGTCACCATCTTCCTGATCGCATCGAGCGAGTTCGACGGCGTCATGGATGGCTTCGTCTACGGCGCGATGGTCGGCCTCGGTTTCACCGTCGTCGAGGACGTGTCGTACTTCATCACCGCCGTAGCGTCCGTGCCCGGTGCCGTCGACCAGTCGGGTCCGGTTCTGGACACCTTCCTGATCCGGGTGCTGGGAGGCGGCCTGTACGGTCACGTCCTGTTCACCGGCCTGACGGGCATGGGTTTCGGGTATCTCGTCACTCAGCGCACGGCGACGATGCGCCGGCGTATGGGCGGCGCCGCGCTGCTAATCCTCGCCGGTGCGTCGGCGCACTTCGTCTGGAATTCGCCCTGGATGGACTCGGTTCTGATGACGACGGGAGGCTCGAGTCCCGGTGCCACCCAATGGATCGAGTACGGGACGCTCAAGGGCATGCCTTTCCTGATCCTGCTCGGTGTGCTGGTGATGCTCGCCACGCGGAGCGAGGAGGCCGGCTACCGGGCCATCGTGGCCGGCGAGCCCGACCCGATGGTGATCACCGGGGACGAGATTCGATCCCTCCGAAGCTTGTGGGCGAGGCGGTCGGCTCGAGCTGCCGCCGGTCGACTTGGCGGCCCGGCCGGCTCTCGACTGACCGGACGGCTCCAGGCCGCTCAGATCGAGTACGCCATGATTCGAAGCAGGAGCGACGCACTCACCGATCCGGCGCTGCAAGCGCAACGCCAGGCGATCCGATCGATCCGAGCCGAGATCGCGGGGATTCCGTTTCCCTTCCCGGCACCTGCTTTCCCGTCGCCGCCGGCCGCGATCTCCGCCCAGGTCCCAGCTCCGGGCGCTCGGCCGGCACCGACCCGCGTAGTGCCCGCGGGTGGATTGCCGGTATGGGCCGTGCCCGACCCGGCGCGCCCGCCGGTCGCGGTGATTCCCGAGGGCGTTCCCGTCGTGGTCGCGGCGCGAGACGGGGAGTGGGCTCAAATCCGCAACGCCAACGGCTGGACGGGCTGGGTCGACGGCCGGCTCCTCATCGAGCGGTGATAGGCCCTCCGGAACGGGCAGCAGTCCCATTTTAGGTACCCCAGTTTGGCCGATGACACCGGGGCTGGCGGGGGGCCACAATTGGCACGTAGCTCGGGGCGGAGGACGCGAATCGTGGTAGAGGCAAGTGGTGGGATTAGCCAGGCGACGGTCGTGCTGGTTTTCCCTGGCTGGAACTGGCATTCGTACTCGGGTGCCGCTCCTGCCGCGCTCGTGGCGCTGGACAGCCACGTCTACTTCCCGGGCGAAGTAAGCAAGGGCTTCAGGTTCGAGCTCAGCGTTTCGCCGGGGTCGCACGAGTTGACGGTGATGCTCGGCGGCAATTCACGAACGGTCCCGATCGAGGTGGAAGCCGGCAAGACCTACGAGATCCCGCTCAAGTTCGAGGGTCGCTGGGGCGCGCTGAAGATCGAGTTTCCGGCCCAGGATCAGGAGGTCTGAGCCCGGTCGGGGCCGCGTTCCGTCAGGGCGCCGTGACCAGAGGCGACGGCGCGGCCGACGCGTCGATGACGCGCATCGTCTCGCGGGCGATCATCCGCTCCTCGTTCGTCGGGACGAGCAGCACGCGAACGCGGCTCGCCGGCGTCGCGAGGTTGACGGCGCGTCCTCGCTCGCTCTCGTTCTTCGTCTTGTCCAGCTCGACCCCGAGGAACCCGAGCTCACGGCACACGCGTTCCCGGATGACGGGGCTGTTCTCGCCGATGCCGGCCGTGAACACGATGGCGTCGAGGCCGCCCATGGCCGCCGCGTACGCGCCGACGTACTTGCGGATTCGATAGCAGAACACCGCCAGGGCGAGCTCTGCCCTCGCGTTACCCATGGCCGCCGCTTCCTCGATGTCGCGCATGTCGCTCGAGAGGCCCGACAGGCCGAGCAGGCCGCTTTCCTTGTTGATGATCCGGTCGATGTCCGAGACTCCCGCGTCGAGCCGGCGGGCGAGGTACACCAGGATGGCCGGGTCGAGATCGCCCGAGCGCGTACCCATGACCAGGCCCTCGGCCGGGGTCAGCCCCATGCTCGTGTCGACGACGCGGCCGCCCCGGATGGCAGCCATGCTGCAGCCGTTGCCGAGGTGGCAGGTGACGATCCGCGAAGCCTCCGGCGCGACTCCCTGTGTTGCGAGCATGTCCAGCGCGATGCCGGCCACGTACTGGTGGGACGTGCCGTGGAACCCGTATCGCCGCACGCCGAACGCCGTGTAATAGTCATACGGGAGCGCGTACATGTACGCGTAGTCGGGGATCGTGGCGTGGAACGCCGTGTCGAATACCGCCACCTGTGGAACGCCCGGCATGAGCCGCAGACAGGCCCGAATGCCTTCCAGGTTGGGCGGGTTGTGGAGAGGCGCGAGCTGGCTCATCTTCTCGACTTCCTTGAGGACGTCGTCGGTGATGAGCGTCGGCTGGACGAACTTCTCGCCGCCATGAACGACGCGGTGCCCGACCGCGGCGATCTCGCCGACCTGCTTCACGACGCCCCTTGCGGGGTCCGTGAGGAGCGCGAAGACGCGGTCCATCGCGTCGTCGTGGCAGTCCATCTCGGCCTCGAACTTGATCTTCCCGCCGTGCTCCGTCTCCTGGATGATCTGACCGGTTCGCTGGGCCACCCCGATGCACTCCGCGAGGCCCTTCGCCACGACTTCCTCGGTGTCCGCGTCGATGAGCTGGTACTTGAGCGACGAACTGCCGCTGTTGAGCACGAGGATCTTCATTCGGTGTTCTGCCCGCCTTGTCCTGCTGTTGAGCTTCACCGGTCCGCTCGGCGTCCCGGCAGCCGTTCCCCGGGCCCGGGTCGCCTCGCGGGTTTGCTACTGCGTGGCCTGTGCCGCCGTGATGGCAGCCACGTTCACGATGTCGAATGCGTCGCACCCCCGCGAGAGGTCGTTGACCGGGCTGCACAGACCCTGGAGGACAGGGCCGTATGCCTTAGCCTTCGCGAGCCGCTCGGTGAGCTTGTACGCGATGTTTCCGGAGTTGAGGTCCGGGAAGATGAGCACGTTCGCCCTCCCGGCCACCGGGCTGCCGGGCGCCTTCTTCTTGCCGATCCACTCGACGAGCGCGGCGTCGCCCTGGAGCTCGCCGTCGAGGGCGATGTCCGGGCGCCGTTCCTTCGCGATCCGCGTCGCCTCGACGACCTTCTCGACGATCGGGTCCTTCGCGCTGCCCTTGGTCGAGAGCGAGAGCATCGCGACGCGCGGCTCGAATCCGAGGAGGTTCTGCATCGTGTTTGCGCTCTGGATCGCGATCTCGGCCAGCTGCTCGGCGTTGGGGTTGATGACGAGGCCGCAGTCCGCGTAGATGAACGCGCCCTCCTCGCCGTACTCGCAGTCCGGGACGATCATGACGAAGAACGCCGAGACCAGGCCGCAGTCCGGGGCGGTTCCCAGGAGCTGAAGCGCCGGCCGGATCGTGTCGGCGGTGGAGTGGGTGGCTCCCGAGACCTGCCCGTCGGCCTCGCCCTCGTGCACCATCATGCAGCCGTAGAAGAGGGGGTCGAGGACGAGCTGTGCCGCCTTCTCCTCCGTCATCCCCTTGTGCCGGCGGAGATCGAGGATCATGCCGGCGAACCGGTCGCGCTCGGGCGAGGTGGCGGGATCGACGATCCGGCATCGGCTGATGTCCGCGCCGGCCTCCTTCGCGGCGGCCTCGATCTTCCAGAGCGGGCTCACGAGAACGACCTCGGCCAGGCCCTCCCGAACGATGCGCTCGGCCGCGGTCACCGTCCGGACGTCGTCGGCCTCCGGCAGCACGACGGTCTTGTGCGCCGCGCGTGCCCGCGCGTAAACGGATTCCATGACGTTCGACGTCATTCTCGGCCAACTCCTGGTGCGATTGTGTCGTTCGCGCGCACGGCGCGGAGACGTGCGACGCGGACCGCCGCCCACATGAGGTAGGGCACTTCGAGGTTCCGCGGCAGTATTGGTGTGAGCATCCGCGATGGGACTCTGCGGCGAGTAGTGCCAATGGGCGCGCGGAGCGGGCCGGATGTCCCGGGCCTCTTGGTCGCCGGCAGGCTCAATAGACCTTCAACACGCCGGATCCCTCTGACATGTGACCGGTTGTCGGCTGTCACCGCTCACCCGCGCCGGTGTGCGCGAGCACCGCCCGAAGGGACCTGCATCGGTTGGGCCCATCGGCAGGTGCGCCGACCGACACGGTCGGAAAGGTGCGGTGCAGGGCTTTTGGGTTGCCTTGCGACGGGCCTAACAGAACCGCCGGCGCGCTGGCCGCGTGCCTGGACGGAGCAAGAGTCCTGGGTGCCAGGACCGCCGTACCATTGCTGCCTCCACCCGACCGTCCCATCCTCAGTCCCATGACGGACGTTGCTGTCCTGCGACGCGGCCGCTTCCCCATCAGAGTGCTGGTGGCCTCGCCGTTGGCGCTGCTACTCGTGGTTCTTGCCGTCGGGAGCGCGACCGGGCATTCGGACGGCCGACTCGCCGATCCGGCCGTTTCGCCGAGCGTCGCGGTCGCCGGCACGACGATCAACTTCGGGGTGACGTTCACCAGCGGCACCGGGGCGGCTCCCGAGTCGGTCTCAGTGCTGATCGATGACGATTCCACCGCCATGACGGGCGCCGGGTCCGATTACGTCCACGGGGTGCGCTTCAACGCCACGGCCACTCCGGCGGTCGGCTGGCACGAGGTTCACTTCCGAGCGATAAACGCCGCCGGGCACGCGGAACAGATCTGGGGCGGTCACCTCTCCATCGAGCCTGCGGCCGACCCGACTCCGACTCCGACCCCGACCCCGACTCCAACTCCGACTAGAACCCCGACCCCGACCCCAACCCCAACCCCAACCCCAACCCCGACCCCGACCCCAACTCCGACCACGCGACTGAGCCCGACTCCGCACCAGGCCCCTACTCCGACCCCGACCCCGACTCCGACTTCGCGCCGGACCTCGAGCGCGACCCCGAGCAGGACTCCCGCGCCAACGTCGACCCCTTCCGGCACGCCGAGCCCGAGCGCGACCCCGAGCGCGACCCCGAGCCCCACCCCGACTCCGACCCCGAGCCTGAGCAACCGCCCTGGATCCAGCGCGACACCGGCCCCCGGGGCCAGTAGCGGCACGCCGGGAGACGGCTCGGTGCCGCCGGGCGGATCGACTTTGACCAGCCCGCCTGACTCCGGGACGGCCGCGGCAACCGCCAGGCCCGGCTCCACTGACGGGGACTTCGGCGCCGGCCCCGGTGGCCCGACGCCGGCGTCGGGCGGACCCGCCGCAGCCTCCCCCGGCGACAATGGCACCCCCACGGAGAACGCGGCCGGCGGTGTCGACGACCCGGGCCGTGAGAGTCTGACGGCCTACGAACTCGCCCACGGCGTCGGAGGCGGTGTGCCGGGCGGCATATCGGCCAACCTGTACGGCAACCGAAAGGCCTCCCTCCAGCAGTTGTTTGCCGAGCTGGCACCAACCGTCGGCACCGCCGGCGCCGGGGCCGTCGCCTGGGCCGCGTTCTCGTTCTTGGGCAAGCGGCGCCGCGACGACGACGAGCCCGACGACGGGCGTCTTGCAGCCGCGGCCGCTTCCGGATACGAGACCGACGCCGCTCCCGGCCTGGAGGCCGTCGACGAGTCGCTTCTGCCCCGCTGGCGAAGACCGTCTCTGCAACAGGTACGTCGCACAGATCCGCTTCGCGCGATGGCCGAGGCGGCTCCGTGTCTCTCATTCGAGTCTGCCGGCGTCCGGCCGCTCGAGGACTACGAGCGCCGCCACATCGGCTACCGGCTGGTGCGCCTCCTCGACTCGCCGGACGAGTTCCGCTCCAGGGAGATCGGCATCCTCGATCAAGGGGATGAAGTCCAGCTGCTCGAGCGCCACGGCGTGTACTGGCTGGTCTTGTGCCCGGATGGCGGTCAGGGGTGGGTCCACCGCATGACGCTGGCCGATTCGGTGAGAGCGGCCGCGGCGGAAGTCGAGTCGGAAGCCGCACTGACGCCCAATCTCGGCGACGAGCCCTCGGAGATCCTCGAATACACGGATGACTCCGGCGCCGACGGTCTGCTCGAGGCCTACATGACGGCTCGGCGCGACGTCCTGCGCTCCCTGGCTGCCGAGGAGTCGGTCGCGCCCGAAGCGTCCACCGACGGCGCACCGGCCGTCGTAGCTTTCCAGTCGGCCACCTTCGCTGCCCCGAGGGTCGAGGAGCCTGCGGTCAGCTCCCTCCCGACCGAGGAGCCTGCGGTCAGCTCCCTCCCGACCGAGGAGCTCCCTTCCGCCGCGTCTCCCGCCGCAGGATCAGAACATGCTGGTGAGAGATATTCGGCACGAAAGAGTGGGGGTAGCCGTAAGGCCGCAACCGGGTCCCGGCCTGGTACCAGATCACGTCGCCCTTCACGGTGAACCCGGCCCGGGTTGCCCGGTCTGCCAGGTCTGAGCCGGTGAAGATGTATCGCCCCTGCTGATAGGCATCACGGACGATCACGGCCGCGTATCGCTCCGGCCGCAAGACGCGCAGCAGCTGCGCGAAGATCTCCTCCATCCGGTCCAGGAAAGTGTCGTAGTCGGCGCTGTTGGCAAGATCGCCGTCGTGCTCGGTGACCATGGCGTAGTCGGTTCGGCGATTCGTGTGCTCCTCCGCCAGCTTGCCCCCGGACATGGTTATCGGCAGCTGGATGTTGTAGGGCGGGTCGGTCGCGACGAAATCCACGCTCTCGGACTCGACCTGCGGCAGCAGCACGATCGAATCGCCAAGACGCATCTCCAGTCCGGAAGGGTCGAATCTACGCTCGCCGCCCGGGTCGGACGATCCTATGTCCGCGACCAGCGGCCCGAGCCCGCCGCGTTCTGCCGCCAGCTCCGCAACGAGAGCTTCGAACACTGCCACCCAGCGCGGCTCGATCTCGAAGCCCAGGCCGCGTCTCGGACCGCGGGCGATTGCCGCGCCGAGCAGCGTTCCGCCGACCCCCGCGAACGGATCGAGAACCAGCTCGCCCGTCGTGGTGAAGAACTCGATAAGGCGCGCCATCAGCCGGGGCGGCTTGTTGGCTCCGTGCTGCTTGCGCCGGGCATGGCCCAGCTCGGACGGATAGGCCGTCCCCCAGATGGACTTGGTGAAGTAGAGCCACTCCTCGCCCGAGAGCTCGTTGAGGGTGTTGTCGGAGTGTCGTGGGCTCATCTGTGGAGCTTAGCGGTGCCACTCGCCCGCCGCGAACCCTGCGCGAACCCGGCCCGAACCCGGCGCCGGCAGTGGCGAACGTTCTGGACGGCGAGGGGGGACTGGTACGAAATGGCCGCCCGCTGGGGCGCCTTGTGCGGTTACCCTAGTCAGGATCGAGGGGAAGATAAGGTGCTGCGCTGTGCGGCGCCGACTCTGGGACCTCGACATATGAGTTTGACAATCCACGACCGGGGCGGCGCGGGCCGCAGCTTCGATGGGCGCATGCCCCACCGGCGGCTCTGGAGCGACCGGTTCGTGGGTCGCGAGCGCCAGTTGGAGCGCATCGCCGTCGGGTTGCAGGGCGCCGCCGACGGCATGCCTGCGGCCCTCATCCTGTCGGGGACGTCGGGCCTCGGACTGACCCGACTCCTGGATGAAACGCGGCGTCGGATTGGCTCTCTGGCAGAGCCGTTCGCCGCCGTTCACGGTGTGGCTCTGCCGGCGACCTCGGGCGTTCCGTACGCACCGATTACGGTGGCACTCGAGCGTCTGCTGACGCCCCTTTCCGACGAGGCGCTCGCGGCGCTGGTAGGTCCGACAGGTGATGCGGTCGCCCGGCTCGTGCCCCGGATCCGCTCACGGCTGGAAGGACTGGAGCTGCTGCCCGACCGGCCGCGCATAGCCGCGACGGAGTGGCGCGAAGCTCGCATGTTCGAGGCCGTCCTGGGGCTCCTCGAGCGACTGGGGGAGAGGCAGCCCGTCGCCTTCATCATGGAGGATCTCCACTACGCCGATGCCGCCACGCGTGGGCTGGTCACGTTCCTGGCTCGTGTTACACGAGGCCAGCGAGTCATGCTCATCGGCACCTACCAGCCCGACCGGTTGCTCCGATCCGACCCTCTACGAGCCTCGCTGCCGGCGCTGGCGACGTCGCCGTCGGTCACGGTCGCCGAGGTGGCGCCACTCGACCGAGTCGATCTCAGCCAGCTGATCGAGGCGATCGAAGGCGGACGCCCATCCTCGACGACTCTGCTGCTGGTGGCCGAGCGTTCACGCGGGATCCCGCTCATCGCGGAAGAGCTGCTGGCCGCTCGCCGCGAGCTGCAGGGAGTATCGCTGGCGGGCCCCTTCGACCGGCTGGTCACGGCCCGAGCCGCGCTGCGCTCCCCGGAATGTCGACGCGTGCTTCGTTTGCTCTCTCTGGCGGGGTCGATGATCACGATCCCCACGCTCATGGCGATGGCCGTTGAATTCGAGTCCCGATCCGCGCCCCGGCCGCCCCGGCCTTTGTCCGCGGCGCGACGTGGTGAAGTCCTGGAATCGGATATCGCCGCCGGGGTGGCCGAAGCCCTGGAGCACGGCTTCCTGATAGAGGCATTCGATGGGTCCGGCGGGAGGGCCGACCGTGGGTCCGGCCGCCCGGGTGGCGAAGGCCCCCGCGAGGCCTCGCGAGATGATCTCGGGGCTCGACCAGACTCACGTCGTGAGAGTGGCCGCGGGGCGGTTGGGCGCCAGGTCGGCAGCAGCGCCGCGCGCCGCGAGGGCAACCGCGACGCCGGCCGGGACGGCCGAGTCGGTCCAGGCGGTCCAGGCGGTCCAGGCGGCCCACACTCGCCCGCCGCGAAGGGCCCAGACCATACCGCAGGGGAACGACAAGTCGGCTTCCGGCACGAGTTGATCGCCGAGGCCATTGCCGCGGACCTTCTGCCGGCCACTCGCCGCCGCTATCGTTCATCCCTGGCTGCGGCCCTGGGCGCCGAACCCGACTCGCGTCCGGCCGTCGTCCTGACCCACCACCTGGCCGCGCACGAGCTTGCCCAGGCCGAAAGCGCGGCCCTGGAAGCCGCGGCCGTCGCCGAGGTCCTGGATGCCGGGGCCGACGCGCTGGCCCACTATGAATGCGCTCTCGGCCTGTACGAGATCGTTCATCCGGGCGAGTCCGTGGCCGAGCTGTCGGACCTCCACCTTCGTTCCGCCGAGGCGGCCTTTGCCGCCGGCGACCCGGCCCGCGCTTCGGCATACGCGGAAGCGGCCGCAGCGGCTCTCGACGATCCCCGCGAGCGGCTGGCCCTCGGCCTGGTCATGGAGCAGCTTGCCGGGTATCGGCGTGCTTCCGGGGACCACGAAGGATCGCTCGCGACATACCGTCGGGCCGTGGAGCTCGTGCCACCGGAACCCTCCGCCGCCCGCGCCCGGGTGCTCGCTTCGCTCGCCCAGTTCCGCATGCTGGAGGGCGTCTTCTCCGAGGCAAAGCGCTATGCGCAGGAAGCCCTGGATGTCGCCACGACCGTCGGCGATGGGGCGCGCCAGGAGTTGCTTCACGCGACCTGCACTCTGGCCGTGGCCGACGCCTGGGGCGACGACCCCGAGCCGGCCGTCTGGAAGCTGCGCCAGACTCGCGACGAGGCAGCGGAGCTCGGCCGTCTCGACGACCTCTTCCGCGTGTACGCAAACCTGACCACCGTGCTCGACCTGCTGGGCCGGCGCGACGAGGCGATCGCGATTGCCTACGAGGGCATTGCCGAGGCCGAGCGAGCCGGCCAGGCAACTGTCTACGGCAACTTCCTGCGGGCCAATGCGGCCGAGTCGCTATTCTTCCTGGGCCGCTGGTCCGAGTGCCGCCGGCTCTGTCTCGACGCCCTGAGCTGGAACCCGGTGGGCATCTGGTTCCTTTCGCCGCTCCACAGCCTGGCTACGCTCGAGGTGGCTACGAGTGCCGGCGAAACGGCTGGGAGACTCCTGGGCCAGGAGCTGCTGGCGATCGAGACTGTCCAGGATCCGCAGTTCTCCGTGCCCGCTCAGCAGACTGCGGCTGCCTATGCGCTGTGGCAGGAAGACCTGATCGACGCCCACAGGGCCGCCGACCGGGGCTGGAAGCGGGTCAGCGATACAGAAGACTGGCTGTTGATGGCCCGCATGGCGGCAACATACCTGGAGGTCGATGCCGAGGTCGCACAGGATGCCCAGCGGCGGCGCGACTTTGCCGCGCTGGCAGCCGCGCGCGAGCGGAGCCTGCCCGTGATTCTCCGCGCCGAGGCCGTGGTTCGGGCGTGTGGCGTCTCACCCACGACGGGCTCGCGGCGTCAGGCGGATCTGTCCATCAGAACGGCACGCGCATTCCGATCCCGGGTCGAGGGCCGTGACGAGGCCGCCACGTGGAACCAGCTCGCCGTCGATTGGGCCGATCTCGGTGACCCGTACGAGGCCGCGAAATCGCGCTGGCGGGAGGCCGAGGCGCTGCTCGATCAGGCTCGCGGCCGATCCACCCGGGCGGTCGCCCGCGAGCCTCTCATCGCGGCCGCCGAGGCAGCGTTCAAGCTGGGGGCGTGGCCGCTTCTTCGGGCCGTCGCCGAATTGTCGCGACGGGCCATGCTGCCCCTCCCAAAGCAGATCGAGGCCGCGCTCGAAGGCCGGCTGGAGCCGGCCCAGACGGCTGCAAGGCCGACCGGTCGCGCCGGTACGCCCACTCGTCCGTCTCTCCAGGTCGGGCAGCCCCTGGCGCAGGGCGCAGGCAGTCCGGCCGGCTCCGCCGCGCGGTCGGACGCCGGTGTCGTAGCCGACTTCGTGTCTGCTTCGAGCAAACCGGCGCCCCATGACTTCGGCCTGAGCAAGCGCGAGCTGGAGGTTCTGGCCCTGATCGCCGAGGGTCGCAGTAACCCGGAGATCGGTCGGCGGCTGTTCATCACCCGCAAGACAGTGGCAGTCCACGTCAGCAACATCCTGACCAAGCTGGGCGTGTCGGGCCGGGTCGAAGCTGCGGCAGCGGCCATCCGTCTGAACATCACGGACCGCTAATAGGGACGGCCAGATTCCTCGAGGCCTCGGGTCGTCCAACCCCAGACACGAAGAAACCCGGACTGCAGGGTCCGGGTTTCTTGTGGCGACCGGCCTACCAGCGCCTGCCCAAGAGGTGGACAAAGACCAGCAGAACCGGGGTCAGGGCGTACAACGTCCATTGCGCCCGCCGCAATGTTGCCTTCACCGCCGACTCCTTGTTCTGAACTTCCGTGCCCGCGCAGGCCGCGAGCGTGATGCAACCCTAACTCCGTTGCGGTGAGAATCGCAATCGGCATTCTGTACGGTAGGGTTCTTATTGCCCGCGCCGCGAGTACTGGGATGCAACTCGCCGAATGGACCACGCTGGCACATCGTGACGCTCATGAGAGACGCGCTGGGCCGGCGGCGTCCGACCCCCGGCGCCCGGACTGACCCACAACCGAAACGGCGGCCCGAAGGCCGCCGTTCACGTAACCGGTGGGGGAGGACTAGAGGGCCTTGACCGCCGCAACGAGATCCGCCAGGCCGCGCTTCGCGTCGGCGAAGTACATACCGGTCTTTGGGTTGACGTATAGCGGGTTGTCGATGCCGGCATAGCCGCGGCCCATCGATCGTTTCAGAACGATGATCGACCGGGCGCGATCGACGTCGAGGATCGGCATGCCATAGATCGGGCTCGAGCGGTCCGTCCGGGCAGCGGGATTCGTGACGTCGTTGGCGCCGACCACGAGGGCGACGTCCGTCCGGTCGAATTCGGGGTTGATCTCGTCCATCTCCCTGAGCTGCGTGTACGGCACGTTGGCCTCGGCCAGAAGGACGTTCATGTGGCCGGGCATCCGGCCGGCCACGGGATGGATCGCATACGACACCTCGATGCCGCGGGCCTCCAGCAGGTCTGCAAGCTCACGAACGGCGTGCTGCGCATGTGCGACCGCGAGGCCGTAGCCCGGGACGATGACGACCTTGCTGGCATAGGCGAGCTGGATGGCGGCGTCGTCGACCGAGACTTCCCGGATGGAGCCGCCCTCGCCCTCGAGCGAGGTCTGTGAACCCTCTCCGGAGCCGAAACCGCCGACGAGGATGTTGCCGACGGAACGGTTCATGGCTGTGGCCATGAGCCGGGTCAGGATCGCACCCGAAGCGCCGACCAGGGCGCCGGCCACGATCAGCATGACGTTGCCGACGACGAAGCCGGCCATCGAGACGGCCGTGCCGGTGAAGGCGTTCAGGAGCGAGATCACGACCGGCATGTCGGCGCCGCCGATGGGCAGGACTAGCATCACGCCAAAGATGAGAGCGCAAGCCAGGGCCACGGCCAGCAGTACGAAGAGGACGCTGACGTCGTAGGTGACCATGCCCGAGCCGGCAAGGATGAGGACGATGGAGACGCTGAGTCCGCAGACGACCGTGAACCAGGACACGATCCAGCCGCCTGGGATGACGATCGGCTTGCCCCTTATGAGGCCCATCAACTTGGCCGAAGCGATCAGAGAGCCGGTGAAGGTCACTGAGCCGATCATGACGTCGGCGACGATGAAGAGGGTCCGCCAGCCGTCAAGACCGGGAGCGCCGCCAGCCAGGATGCGCTGGCCGTTGAGGCCGATGAAGTCATTGAGGGCCAGCAGGGCCGCCGCCCCGCCGCCGACGGCGTTGAAGAGCGACACCAGCTGAGGCATCGAGGTCATGGCCACCCTTCGGGCCATCAGCAGGCCGATCCCGCCGCCGAGGGCGAGGCCACCGATGATGATCAGCCAATTCTCAAGGCTGACCTGACCCTGGGCCACGAAGATGATCTCCGCCGAGACGGCGACGATCATGCCCGCCGCGGAAAAGCGGTTGCCGATCCGGGCGGTGGCGGGCGAGTTCATCAGGTGCAGGCCGATCACGAAAAGAGCAGCTCCGACGATGAAGTAGAGCTGTACCAGGTAGCCGATGTCAGTGGCGCTCATCGCGTTCCCCCGTCACTCCGCGGTCCTGTCCGTCGTGGGGACCGGACGCCGTTTGAACATCTGCAGCATTCGATCGGTCACCCAGTAGCCGCCAACGACGTTCGCTCCGGCGAATGCCATGGCGACGAAGGCCAGCGCCGCCGCAAGCGGGCTGTCGGCTGTGGCGGCGAGCCCGATGGCGCCGACCAGCACGATGCCGTGGATCGAGTTCGTGCCCGACATCAACGGCGTATGGAGCGTGGCCGGAACCTTGCTGATGACTTCGAAGCCGAGCAGGATGGCCAGGACGAAGACCGTCAGGTAGTCGAGAAGAGTGCCGACGTTCATGCTCTGGCGCCTCCCCGCGATGCGGGCTGCAGGAGCTTCCGGGTGGCCCCCTGGACCACCTTGCCTCCGTAGGTGATAACGGTTGCGGCCGTGACCTCGTCCTCGAAGTCGAAGCGAAGCTCGCCGAACTTTACGAAGTTGAGCAGCAGGCTGGTTATGTTGCGGGAGTAGAACGCGCTCGAGCCGGTCGGCATCGAGGCCGGGAGGTTGAGGGGGGCGTGAATCGCGACGCCGTTGGGGGTGATCATCACCTTGCCCGGCTTCGACAGCTCGCAGTTGCCCCCGAGGTCGCTGGCGGCCATGTCGACGATGATCGAACCCGCCTTCATGCAATCGATCGCGGCCGCGGTGACGAGAACAGGCGGTCGCCGGCCCGGCACCTGGGCGGTCGTTATGACCACGTCGTGGGCGGCAATGATGTCGTTCAGCTCCGCTTGCTGAGCGGCCTGCTCATGTGGCGTCAGGGCTCGGGCGTAGCCACCCTGGCCGGCTCCGTCGATGGCCGACTGCAGGGTGATGAATTGGGCGCCCAGTGACTCGGCTTGCTCGCGGGTCTCGGGGCGGACGTCGTAGGCCTTGACCTGGGCCCCGAGCCGGCGTGCTGTGGCGATCGCCTGGAGACCAGCCACGCCGACGCCCAGGACAAGGACGGTGGCCGGCCTGGCCGTGCCGGCGGGTGTCGTCAGCAATGGGAAGTAGCGTCCGAAAGCCTCCGCGGCGACGAGGACCGCCTTGTAGCCGGCGACGTTGGCCTGTGACGACAGGGCGTCCATGCCCTGTGACCGAGTGAGCGTTCGAGGTATCGCGTCCAGGCTGATCGCCGTCACCCCGAGGCCGGCCAGCTCTGCCATCCCCATCGGATCGAGCAGCGGCGCGAGCATGCCGATGACGACCTGCCCCGGACGCAACAGCTTCACCTCGGCCGGCGTTGGGCGATTGACACGGAGGATCACATCAGACTGCGAGTAGAGGTTCGAGGCAGTCAGTATCTTGGCCCCGGCCTCCGCGTAATCGATGTCCGGAAACCACGCCTCGGCGCCGGCACCGCGCTCGACGAGCACGCTCAGGTCGGCGGCTCGTAGCTTCTCGACCGCCTCAGGAACCAGCGCGACGCGGCGCTCCCCCGGTGCGGTCTCCCTGGCGACGCCAACTTTCATAAGGCTCTCACCTGCAGTACGCGTCATGGATCGGCCCCGTTCAGGGCGAGAGCGTCCGGCAAGGATGCCGAGCATCTGCGAGGACGCAAGGCCTCCAATCGGGAAGGACGCCAACGAAGTCTAGCCGGGCGGGGCCCGACGTGTCGCGGCGACAACCCCTGAAGGCATGGCCGGCCCACCCGCGCGGGTCGCGGATCGCGGGCCGCAACCGGATCCCTGAAATACCCGCCACGAGCCCTGGTGGCGCTTCCTGGGATCGTTTCGGGGGACCGGGAATGGCCGGTTCCGCGACGCCGGCACGGCGCGACGGCACGTCGGATGGTTGACCCATGTGCAGTCTGGACCATGCGCAGGCCGAGCATCCACACATTCGCGGCCCCTTCCACAAACCAAAGCTCGACAAGGACCTAGTCATGGGACGCCAAGAGCGTATAGTCGGTGGGCTATCGTCCACGTGGTGGGCGATCCATGAAAATCCCGTTCTGGGTTCGGAGAGAGGAACAAGATGGTCACAGTTCGGAAGGCCGACCCGGCGTTGATGGACAAAGCAAGTCAACGGCCCCGCGAACTGAGCCCAGCTGCCCGCGAACGTGAGCAGCAGCAGCGACAGTTCAAGAAACTCATCAGTCAACTCAAAGGACCGGAGCAGGTATTCGAAGTCCGGCTCGATTCAACCGAGAAGCCGATCACCATCCGACAGCGCCTCCTTCGTGTGGCAAGCGAAGCCCACGTCGAGATTGCGGTGCGCAAGCATGGCGATGGATTCCTCGTTGGCCTGCTCACACCTGAGCGGCGCACCAATCGCGGTCGTCGTGCGGCTGGAGCGGCACCTCAGGATTGACAATCGCTTGAATGGCCACGAGGCCAGTTGAGATGGTGTGTCGCGCCTTTCGCAACCCCGCTGAGCCCGCTCCAGAGCACCTGGCAAGCGGGTATTGGGCTCGGCCCGCAGTGGACCTGGAGGCTCTCGCTTGAGCGCTCATCCGGGAGAATCGGGGCGAGCGGACAGAACGTCGACGGAAGAGGCGGACCTCGAACCGGCCGGCGGCCGAAGGCGGCTGGTCGAAATCCGCTGCGGGTTCGCCGACCTGGCTCGTAAGGAAGCCGAGGCGGCATCGGCCCGTGTCCTCGAAACGAAGCGGCGCCTGGCCGAGCAGACCGCCGCGGTCGCCCGGGCCGAGGCCGCCATCGATCCAGCGGCGACTCACTCAGCCAAGGACGATGCACATCGCGCATTCCGGGCCGCGATGTCCGCGGCACGGGGCCGGGGCCAGGTTGAGGCCGCGGCGATTGCCTGGCTGGGCGAGATCAACAAGATCAACGGACAAAGTCGCGCCGCTCAGGCTCACGCCAAGCACGAGCGCGAGTTGGCCGACGCGCTGATCTCGCAGCTGGCGAAGCTGTCCAGCACGGCCGAGGCCAGCGCTACGGCGGCCGCCTCCGCCATCGAGGCGTGCCGCGCAGCTCGAGCTGACCTCGAGGCCGGTGACCTGACTGAGGCTCCGGCTGCCGCGGAAGTGATTGAGTCCTCGGTCGTCTCTCCGGGCTCCTCTTCGACTCCAGCGGGGCCCGCGCTGGGAGTTGAGGAGACTCCGCAGTCCGCTCTCGCCGCTTCTCCGTCTGCCGCTCCTCCGTCCGGTGCACCGGCCGGGCCGCCTGCCGACGAGGGTCCGCCGTCGACGGATTGGCTGGTCATAGACCTCCGGTCGCCTCATCCGCAGTCAATCATTCGACTGATTCGCCGCGACGGCAAGGCCATGAACATGCTCGTCGACCGGCTTGCGGGCACCGACCCGGCGGCTCGGAGCTGCTGGGGATTGCTTTTCTCGAACTTCGTCGACGCGGTCGTGGCCGCCGCCATCGAGGACGCCTGCCTGACGTTCCCGGAGGCGCATCCCTTCTGGACCCAGTTCTCCCCGTCGGAGGCGTGCGAGGTTGCGCGTGGGCTGGCCGCCCTCGGCTTCCGCTTCGACGGTATGGGGGCCTTCGCCGACGGCCGCGTTCCCGGGCGGCGAGACCTGGCAATGGCCGTGGGTAGCGCTGGTCTGCTGCCCGCCAGAGTCCACTACTGGCCGGCACCGGATGAAGCCGCGCAGCTATTCCGCGGGGTCACCGCCTCCGGGGACGCGTTCATCGCCGCCGGGGCACCGGCCCTCACACTGGGCGAGCTCGTGCGACTGCTCGGCCGCAGGGCGGAGCATCTGGCCGACCTCTGGAACGACTGGGCCCGGGTTCGACCGCTCCTCTTCTCGACGAGTTTGTAGTCGCTCGGTCAGACGGCGCACTCCGTGGGCCAGCGCAAGCTGGCACGTTGTCGCCGAGCCAGGCCTCGCCTGGCTTTCGGTTCTTGCTCACGCACCTTCAGGTGCGTTCGCTGCGCTTCCTCGGCTCCGCCTAGGATTGCTAGCCAGGCTTGCCTGGCTCCTTGTCGGACCGAGCGATCTGGGCCAGTGACCGATCCGGTCAGACGGCGCGGCCACTCTCTCGGCGTCTCGGGTCAGGGCTTCGGGGCCGCGGTGGTTTCGGCGGGATCCTGGTCGATCACGACCAGTCGATAGGCCTCCGCCGCCGGGACGCCGATGCAAGCCCCCTGCTCGACCAGTCGGCCGCGGATTCGCGCGAAGACCGCCTCCGAGTCGTGGATCTGGCTGGCGTGGCAACGCAGCGCCTCGACCTTGCGGTCGACTGCACTTGCGACGTCGATCCAGACGTCGGGGCGGTTCGACCACATCAGGTACAGGCGCCGAACTCTGTGCGCCGCCAGACCGCCCCTGGCCAGCCACGGGAATGCCATCGGATTGCGAGCGGCGGGGTAGACGGAATCGACGGCCGCCATGGCGGCTGCTCGATGGTCCGTGTGGTTGATGCCGCCGCCGCCGTTGATGACGACCTCGGGGTCGCCACAGAAGACGGCGTCTGGCTTGAAGGTTCGGATCTCTCTGACGAGCATCTCGCGCAGGGGCAGGTCGTTGACGAGGTTTCCGTCGGGTTGGTGCAGGAACGTCACGCCGGCGTAGCCGACGATCGCGGCCGCTCTACGCTGCTCCTCCTCCCGGGCCGTCGCCAGCAGGAGGGGGTCGACGTTGGGGTCTTCACCGCCGGCGTCACCCGAGGTGCAGCAGACCAGCCAGCCCTCGGCGCCGCCGTCGATCCAGGTCGCGGCGGCGCCGGCGGGTCCAAAGTCGGCGTCGTCCGGGTGGCCCACGATGACCATGAATCGGGACGGTCGCCATGCGTGCGCCGTCGGTGTCTCGTCCGTCATGTCCCTGCTCCGCTCGCCTCCTGGATCAACTTCGTTGTCGGAGGGCACCGCTAACTTGCCTGGCCCTACGTGCGCCGCTCGGAAGAGTCACTTCTAATGTTGCCCAATCGAGTTATGATGCCGGCCGAGGCTTCGCTCGTCTCCCCCCACGGGCGAAGCCTCTCTGTCTGTCCGGGACTGTACACGGACCGAGCACGGGAGGCCGGCGCCCCCGCCGCGGCGTCCCGCTCGAGGCTCGTCCTGCCCGACGTGGCGCGGAGGGTCAGGACGGAGTTGCCCGGGCCTCTCGCAGCGCTTCCAGGACTTCGACGGCGTGCCCTTCCGGCTTCACCTTCGGCCAGACGCGGGCAACTCGACCGTCCGGCCCCACCAGGAAGCTCGACCTCAAGATGCCCCAGTACGTCTTGCCGTAGTTGGTCTTCTCGCCCCAGGCGCCGTACTTGTCGGCCACCGCGTGGTCCGTGTCGGCCAGGAGTGTGAACGGCAGCCCGTACTTGGCCCGGAACGCGGCCTTGCTTGCCGGCCCCTGCGGACTCACTCCCCAGACCTCCGTGTCGGCCGCTTTGAATGCGGCGTTGTTGTCGCGGAACGAGCACGCCTCTTTGGTGCAGCCCGGCGTGTCGTCGGCCGGGTAGAAGTAGACGACGGTGAAATGGCCGCGGCGGTCGGAGAGGCGATGCGCCTTGCCCTCGTCGTCGTGGAGCTCGAGATCGGGGGCGAGCTCGCCCTTTTCCGGCATGTCACTCATGGCTACAGGCTAGCAGTGCCGCGCGCGAATGGACGTCGGTGGCAGTCGGGTTCTCGTCGGGCGCGACGGGCCGTGGAGGGCGACGGCTCGACTGAGCGGGCTGGTGTACGATTCACACAACCGAATAGCCTCCGGGGAGCGCCACCAGCGCTGAGAGTGCGGCCCCTGCCGCAGACCCGCCGTACCTGATCTGGGTAATGCCAGCGAAGGAAGCAGGCACGATCACTCCCTCGCCGCACTCCCTGCAGAGCGCGGCGACATCTGTCTTCTGAGGCCGGAGATGAACGGGACTGATCCACGGTGAACGGCAACGAACAGTCGAGAGACGTGCCGCGGCGTCCCAGGGCGCTGACGATCGCGGGCTCCGATTCCGGTGGCGGGGCCGGCATCCAGGCCGACCTGAAGACCTTCACCGCGTTCGGTGTCTACGGTGCCTCGGCGATAACCGCCGTCACGGCCCAGAACACCGTCGGCGTACGGGCCATCCACGAGATTCCGCCGGACATCGTGGCGGCCCAGATCGATGCGGTCCTGGACGACATCGGCGCCGACGCGGCAAAGACAGGGATGCTCTCGAGCGTGGCGATCATCGAGGCCGTAGCCGACCGACTCCGCGCCCACTCGTTCACGGCGCTGGTCGTGGATCCGGTGATGGTCGCCAAGAGTGGCGACACGCTATTGCGACCGGAGGCGGTCCAGGCGCTGAAAGAGCTTCTCCTGCCCCTGGCGGCGGTGGTCACGCCAAACGCTCCTGAGGCCACGATCCTGTCCGGTGTGGAGGTGCGAGACCCGGAATCGGCGCGGCAGGCAGCCCGGCGAATCCATGCCCTGGGGCCGTCCATAGTCATCGTCAAGGCCGGGCACCTGGGCGGGCCACGATCCGCGGACCTGCTGTTCGACGGCGAAACATTCGAAGTCCTGTCCGGCCGGAGGATCTACACCCCGCACACCCACGGTACCGGCTGCACCTTCTCCGCGGCCATCGCAGCCTGCCTGGCCCGCGGGATGGAGCCGCTCGCGGCGGCACGCGAGGCGCGGGCCTTCCTGCAGGGAGCAATCGAGCATGCCGAGCCGCTCGGCGCTGGCCACGGGCCGGTGAACCACTTCTGGAGGTCGTCCGGTGTCTGAGATCGATCTGGCCGGACCGACCGCGCAGTCGTTGGCGCGAATTCGCGAGCGCACGCCCCTCATCCACAACATCACCAACTTCGTCGTCATGAACGACACGGCCAACATCCTGCTGGCGCTGGGCGCCTCGCCGGTCATGGCTCACGCCGTCCAGGAAGTCCGCGAGATGGTGGCCTACGCCGGGGCCCTGGTACTCAACATCGGGACGCTCGAAGAGGCCTGGATCGAAGCCATGCTGGTCGCCGGCGAGGAGGCGAACGCGCGCCACATCCCGGTGGTGCTCGATCCGGTCGGGGCAGGCGCGACGATGCTCCGGACCACCACCACCGAACGGATACGGTCCGCGGTCAGGGTGGCCGTGGTCCGCGGCAACGCCGCTGAGCTGGCCACGATCGCCGGGATGGAAGCGAAGATCCGCGGAGTAGACTCGGTTGCCTCGGGGGCGCCCGCTTCGGCTGCCAGGCTAGCCGCGGCGCGCTTTGGGGGAGCGGCCGTCGTAAGCGGGGAGGTTGACTATGTGGCCGACGCAACCCGGGTGGCCGAGGTTCACAACGGGCACCAGCTGATGGGCCGGATCACCGGCTCCGGCTGCATGGCGACCGCGATCGTCGGAGCCTTCCTGGCCGTCGAGCCGGACCCGTTCCTGGCCGCAACGGAGGCGATGATCGCGTTCGGGATCGCCGGCGAGGTGGCAGCGGAGCGCAGTGCCGGACCGGGCACGTTTCGCCAGCAGCTGATGGACGCGGTGGCGGGCCTGGACGAAGCCACGATCCTTGCCCTCGCGAGGGCCACTGTTCGGGAGACGCGGACGGCATGACGGGTCCCACGGTGGCCGCGGCCGAGAGCCCAACCGCGGGCGACCCGGAGCGGTTGCGACGCCGCGCGCTGCTCCGAGAGGCGGGCGTCTACCTCGCGACCGAGGAGTCGCTCAGCGCCGGGCGGCGCTCGGAGGCGATCGCCGAAGCGGCGCTCGAGAGCGGAGTCCGGGCTATTCAGGTTCGTGAGAAGGACGGAACCGCGCGCCGGGCCCTGGAGATCGCCATGGCGTTGCGGCGGCTTACCCGGCGGTTCGACGCGCTGCTCATCGTGAACGATCGGATCGACATCGCTCTCGCCGCCGAGGCCGACGGCGTTCACCTGGGTCAGGATGATGTGCCGATCGCCGATGCCAGGCGTCTTCTCGGGGAGCGGGCCCTGATCGGTCTGTCGATCACCGACGCCACACAGCTGACTCTGCCTGACGCAGCCACCGCCGACTGCCTCGGTGTCGGCGCGATATTCTCGACCGCCTCCAAGTCGGATGCCACGCTGACGGGGCTGGAGTTGCTGAAGGCGGCGCGTATGGCCGCGGACGCGAGGGCGGCGCTGGCTCCGGAGAGCAGTCGAGCGCCCATCGTGGCCATCGGCGGAATCACTGCCGAGAACGCCGGTCGAGCCGTGCTGGCAGGCGCCGATGTCGTTGCCGTAATCAGCGCCATCACGGCCGCTGAGGATCCGGGCCTGGCGGCGGCCACGCTGCTCGAGGCAGTGAGGGCGGTGGCAGCCGGCGCCGTCCGGGTGGCGGATGCGGCGAGGCTCAGGACCCCTCGATGAGCGCCGCAGGTGAGTTCGAGTTGATCGCGTCGCTGGCGAGCCGTCTCGACGCCGCCGCCGACGGGCTGGGGATCGGCGACGATGCGGCCGCATGGCCGGTCAGCCCCGGCGCGCTGGTCGTGGCCACGACCGACATGCTCGTCGAGGGCGTCCATTTCCGCCTCGACTGGACCTCGCCGCGCGACCTCGGCTGGAAGGCTCTGGCGGTTAGCCTCTCCGACCTCGCGGCCATGGGGGCAACGCCGGGGCGGGCCCTTGTCTCGGTGGCGCTGCTGCCGGCACAGACGGCGCTGGTCCTGGAGATGTACGAGGGGTTGAATGAGCTGGCCCGGCTCTCAGGTACTCGCGTGGTCGGGGGCGACACCGTCCGCACGTCGGGGCCGCTGGTCGTGAACGTGGCGCTCCTCGGGGAGGCGGAGCCGGGCCGGTTGCTGCGGCGCGACGGCGCTCGGCCCGGGGACCTGCTCGTCCTCACCGGCGCGGTTGGGGCTTCGGCCGCGGGCCTGGCGTTGCTGCTGGAGGGCGATCGCGCGCGGCTTGCCGGGCCCGAGGCCGCGACGCTGCTCGCGGCCCACCATCGCCCCATGCCGCGGCTCGCAGCCGGTCGGGCACTCGCCTCCCTCGGGCTGCGTTGCGCGATCGACGTCAGCGACGGAGTCGCCAGCGAAGCCTGGCACCTTGCCCGGGCAAGCGGCGTGACCATCAGACTCGACACGGATCGCCTGCCCCTCACGGCGGCGGCGGTGGCTCTGATCGGCGAGGCCAAGGCACGCCAGCTCGCCGTCACGGGCGGTGAGGACTACCAGTTGCTCTTCACCGTGCCCGAGGCTCGTCTGGCCGAGGTGGAGTCGGTACTGCGCGAAGAGGATCGACCGACGGTGGTGGGTCGCGTGACCGAGCTCCGGCCGGGCGGGCTCGTCGAGCTGGTGGCGGCGGGCCGGATGGTGGAGCCGGGTCAGCCCGGCTACGTCGCTTTCTGACGGAATGGGTTCCCCGCCGGTGGAACCGGTCTCATAGGAGGAACTGTGGTCGCGGAAGCTCAACCTCTGGGGATCCCGCGCAGCGACCTGGCTGCGGCGACGATCGGCGTCGAGAGGGTTCCGGATCGCTACCGCGTGCTCGGGTTTCTCGACTACTTCGTCCTGTGGGCCGACCTCGGGGTGGGCCTCCTCGTCCTGGTCGCGGGCACGTTCCTCGTGCCCGGTCTCGGCTTCTGGGAGGCGATCCTCGCCATCCTCGTCGGGACGTTCATCGGCAACGTGATGCTCGGTCTGGCCGGGGTCGTGGGCAGCGATCACGGCGTACCGTCGATGGTCAGCCTGCGGCCCAGCTTCGGCCAGCGGGGCAGCTACCTGCCGAGCCTGATCAATGTCGTCCAGCTGGTGGGCTGGGGCGCGTTCGAGCTGTTCATCATGGCCCAGGCTTCGGCCCGGCTGACCCAGTCGCTCCTGGGTGTCTCGAGCTACTCGGTTTGGGCGGTCGTGTGGGGGATCGTGGTCGTTCTGCTGGCACTCGGCGGGCCGCTCGTCGTGGTCCGCCAGTGGCTCGAGAAGGCCGGCATCTGGATCGTTCTGGCGACCGCGGCCTGGATGGCGCTGTACGTGGCGAGCCACGCCGACTTCGCGCTGCTCGTGAACAGGCCGGGCGATGGCAGCCTGAGCTTCGCCCAGGCGATCGATCTGGTCGTGGCGATGCCGATCAGCTGGCTGCCGCTGGTGGCCGACTTCAACCGCTTCGCAAGGAGCTCCCGATCCTCGTTCTGGGGGACGGTATCGGGCTTCGCCGTCTCCAACATCCTGTTCTACGTCTTGGGCGTCCTGCTGATCCTGGTGCTGCCCGGGTCCGACCTGATCGGTTCGATCATGACGATCGCGTTCGGAGGGGCCGGTCTGGCCCTTCTCCTCGGGGACGAGACCGACAACGCCTTCGCCGACGTCTACTCAGGCGCCATCTCGATCAAGAACGTGCTGCCCGCGCTTCCAACTCGGGCCCTGGTGGCTGCCATCGGGGGCGTGTGCCTGGCCATCGCCCTGACCGTAGACCTGGCCAGCTTCCAGGATTTTCTGTACCTGGTCGGGTCGCTCTTCACGCCCCTGTTCGGTGTCCTGTTCGCCGACTACTTCATCCTGAGGCGCCGCCACTACGTGTCCGACGACCTCTATCCGGCGAACGGCCGGGGCCGTTCTCGCGGCGGGGTGAACCCGGTGGCCCTGGTTGCCTGGGGTTGCGGCATCGCGGCCTATCTCGCCGAGACGACCTACGTCGGCTGGCTGGGCGGTACGCTCCCCTCCCTGGCCGCCTCGCTCGCCGTCTACCTTGCCGCGAGCCTCGCCCTCGAGCGCGTCCGGACGGTCGTCTACGGCCTGACCGCCGCTCTCATCGTCCGCCCAATCAGGGCGTGTCGGAATCTCCTCGCCCGACTCCCATCGCGTCGCCGACCCTAGTTCCCGTCCGATCCCCGAGCGTCCTGCCCGGGCAGGCTGAGGAATCGGTCCACCCATTC
>Ga0182011_10000959_pt1 | contig 25311 bp, 17 predicted proteins | sample 711E1DmetaG_FD_120481 | JGI IMG/M metagenome (GOLD analysis project Ga0182011, IMG submission 120481) | Permafrost microbial communities from Stordalen Mire, Sweden - 711E1D metaG | ecosystem: Environmental > Terrestrial > Soil > Wetlands > Permafrost | place: Sweden: Stordalen | collected...
CAGTCCCAGCTTGGCGGGTCATCGGGCCGGTCGGATCGGGATTTTACGTGCCTTTCCCGCTCTTATCCCGCAAATTGAAATATCCACCCGTCCTCATGAACAAGGGCCATTTTACACTCGTTCGCAACGCGTTCCTTTCGGGACTGCTGCTGCTTGCGCCGCTGGCCGTCACCTGGATCGTCTTCCGGGCGATCTTTGAGTGGGTCGGTGGCGGCTTCCGACCATTGTTCCTGCCCCTGCTCCCCGAATCGCTCGCGCAGTTCACCATTGTCTGGGACATCTTGGCCACGGTCATCGTCCTGGCGATGATTACTGTCCTGGGGTACCTCTCCCGCTACGTCTTCGGGCAGTATTTCGGCGGCCTGGCCGAGCGCTTCATTCAGAGCATTCCCGGCGTCAACACGGTCTACAACACGGTGAAGCAGATCGTGGACACGTTCTCCACCCAGAATCGCAACCTGTTCTCCAAGGTTGTCCTAGTCCAGTTCCCGCGCACCGGTGTTTACACCATCGGGTTTCTCACCAATCGGACCCAAGGCGAGCCCCAGGCGAAGATTGCCAGGGAACTCTGGACCGTTTTTGTTCCGACCACCCCCAATCCGACGAGTGGTTTTTTGCTGCTGCTTCCCCCGGAAGAGATCATCGAACTGGACATATCGGTGGGCGAGGGCATGAAAATGGTGATCTCTGGCGGAACCGTGGTTCCTCCCGCCCTGGGCGCAAACCGCCCCCTGTCGACAATTTCTTCCCCGCCGCCAGCGGTTTAGCTGGGAGTTTTCCGTATCCCTTCGATGCCTGGCCAGCAACTCCAGACCGAGGCGCTTGTGCTCACCCGGAAACCATCGGCTGACCGTTTTCAACAACTCACCGTCTTCTCGGCCCAGCATGGCGGCCTGCTCTGCCTGCGCCGGCTCGCCACGAAGACCACGTCCACCTCCGCGATTCTCGATCTGTTTGACGAGACGGACCTGTACCTCGAAACCTCCAACGAAGGCCGGACGTGGTTCATCAAGGAAGCCCGCGTGTTGCTGCGCCATGAAGCGATCGGCCGCAGTTACGATGCCCTGCGCTTGGCTTCGGCTTTCGTGACGATCATCGCGCGCAATCCCGTGCACGAAGAGAGTCGGGCGGGTGTTTATCGCCTGTTGCAACAGACGTTCGCCGCCTTCGGCTCCACCAGCCGGCCCGACCTCGTCTATCTGAAGGCGTTGTACTGTTTTGCGCGCGACGAAGGGTATCCCGTCAAACAGGAATGGTGGCAGGGATTGACAGCGGCCGCGCGCGCGTCCGCGTCGGAGATGCTGAATCAACCGGTCGAGGGCCAGGCAGTCGCACCAGCCGCCGTCGCCCATCTGACCCACCGGCTCGAAGATTACCTGCGGGCGCACACGGAGATCCTGCTGGATTTTGCTTCCCCTTCGCCGGCTTCGTGACTTCGTGGTGCACCGCGCATGGAATTCTCCCTCGATGAACGCACCTGCGCGTTGAGCGTCGGCGAGTTTGCCGGCTTCACGCTCGGCCCGCGGGACGCCGGCCAGGGCGGCCCGTCCGGCCTCTGGCGCGCGCAACTTGGCCAGGAGTGGCATGCGCAGCTGCGGCAGCGGACCGAAGCGGAGGTGAAAGGGAAGAACCAACGTTCGACGCGGGCGGACGCGGCCTTCGAAGTGCCGTTGACCCTCCCGTACTTCCACCGCGGCTGGACATTTACGCTCAACGGCCGCATCGACCAGCTGGTCACCCTCTTCGCCCTTTCCCCCGAAAGCGGCGCAGCGACGCCCCCGGCGGTGTTGGTCATCATCCGTGAAATCAAGACGGTGGCCGGCCCCCTGCCGGCTGATGAAGACACGTTGCGGGCGGAATACCCCGGATACTTCCTTCAAGTGATCGCGTATCTGGCGTTGGTTCGCACCGCTCCCCGGACAACCGGCCGACCGGTCTCCCGCGATCCGGCTCCTGAAGAGAATAGCTGGTCGACACCCGGTCTCGATTTTTCCCACGGCTCCACCCTGTGGGCCGAACTCGTCTTCGTCGAGCTGGGCAGCGGCATCACCCAGACCGTTGTGCTCACGGCGGACGATGAGCAGAGTTTCCGCGCCCAACTCGAGCGGCTGGTCGATTTTCTCGATTTGCAGCTTCGGGCGCGCGAGCGGCTGAGAGGACTGCAATTCCGCCCGGCCTTTGCGGTGCTGCGCCCTGGGCAGGAATCCATCCAGGATGAGTTGCTCGCGGCCTTTGGCGGATCCGACGACAGCCGGGAGTGGGAGGCCGGAAGCCGCGGTCCCGCGGGTCCGATCACCGGCTCCCGCCGCGCTACCACGCTGCTGTTCGAAGCTCCGACCGGCTACGGCAAAACGGGCGTGTTGCTCGAATTCGCCCTGCGCCGCCTCCGGGCCGGCCGTTTTGCCCGCCTGCTCTATCTGACCAGCAAGTCCACGGGCCAGCTGCAGGTCATGCGAACGCTGGCCGAGATGACCTCCGCTGGTCCCTCGTCCCTCTTGCCTCTTCCTGCTTCCTTCGCCGCCCCGGTAGCGGTCGCCGCCTGGCAAGTACGCCCGAAGGGGGAGCACTGCGTGAATTCCGTCTTTCATTGCGCACGGGAGGTCTGCCCGTATCTCGGGGACCTGGAGTCCCGCTGGTCGCAAAGCGGGCTCAGCCGCTTCTACCTTTTCGAGGGCCAGCCGCGGGATCTCGAATCCCTCCGGGCTGCCGGCCGCGACGCGAAGATTTGTCCCTATGAAATCACCCGCGCCGTCCTGCCGTTCAACGATGTCTGGATTGGCGACTACAATTATGTGTTCTCGCCCGACAGCCGTGGCGTGTTCTTCGACCGGCCGGGATTCAATCCCTCGAAGACCCTGCTGGTCATCGACGAAGCTCACAATCTTCCCGCCCGGGTCGCCGATGCGTATTCGCACGTGGCCCGGGCCGGCGACGCCGAGGTCGTCCTGGCGGAATTGCATCGCACCCACGCCGCGGCGCCGCTGCTGCTCGCCTGGGAGCATTGGACGCAGCTCCTGTCGGGCCTGCGCCATACCGAAGGTCTCGATCTGGCGACGGAGGACGATGTTCGCGAGGCCGTCGACCGCCTGGCCGAGTTGATCGCCACGACCCCGCTCGACTACGCCGTCCTCGGACCCGTCGTTGCGGAACAACTCTGGCAAATTCCGAACCTCCGAGACTGGCTCGCCGATGCCTTCGGCGTGCTGCCAGGGTTGAAAGCGGAGAGCGGAAAAAAATTCTCCGCCATTCCCACCCTTTTGTGGTGCCCGCGCGCTGCCGAACTCCACTTCACCTGTCTCGACGCCGCGGTGTTGATCGGGCAGACCCTGCGCGCTTTCGGCGGCACCATTCTCGCCTCCGCCACCCTGGAGCCCGCCGAGGTGTTTGCGGCCAACTGCGGTCTCGACGAAACGCCCGCCGGATTCGCCCAAACCGAACCCGTCGCGCCCCCGGCGGCGCTCGGCAAGCTTTCCCGGCGCGCCCGCAAGACGCTGCGGGAACTCACGTCCGGCGCCGAGTTATTGAAAATCGAAGAAGCAAGAGCCAGCGCCCATCCGCGGCTCTTGCGCGCCACGGCGCCGTGGCGGGACCAGGCTTACATGGTCGGCGTCGACACCCGCGTCGACACCACCTTTCAACACCGGACCCGCTTCTTTGGAGCCACTGCAGCCACCGTCGCAGCGCTGCACGAGGCCGCGCTCCAAACGGTCGAGCCGGCAACCGGGCCCGTCGCCGGCCACCCTGCCGGCGTGGCAGCCGGACCGATGACCCGCTCGATCGTCGTGTTTTTCCCCAGTTACGCCTACGCTGAGCATATCATCCGGTCGCTGGAATCCGCCGCCGCAGCTCTGCGGGTGGCGCTGCAACCGCGCGCGACCGATCTCGCGGCCCAAGCCGCCTGGGTCGAAACGTCGCTCGCGCAGGCCGACGCGCTCTTCCTGGTGCTCGGAAGCAGTTTTGCCGAGAGCATCGATTTGCTCGGCGGCCGGGTGGCCTGCGCGATGGTCGTTGGTCCCGCGTTGCCTGAGGTCAATGGGATCCAGCGTTCGCGACTGGCCGGTCTGGAGAGCGCCGGGCTCAGCCGCACCGCCGCGTTCCGACGGGTTTATCAGATTCCCGGAATGCAGAAGGTCAATCAGGCGCTCGGACGTTTGGTGCGCGCTCCGGGTCAACAGGCCCGGGTGCTGTTGCACTGCCGCCGCTTTGCCGACCTTTCTTACTCCACCTTGCTCTCGCCGGAATACCAGCACGGCGCGCTTATCGATCACGACGAAGATCTCGCGAAATGGCTGGGAAGACCGTCGCCGCGCGGCCCGGACTCCGCCTTTCCGGCCGACCATGGTGTTTTGCTTTGAGGAGCCGTCGCGCGATCCCACGGGCGTCCCGCCCATGTCAGACGAGACTCGTTCAAAAACAAACGACCGTGTCCGGCCGACTGACCCGGTGGCTTTTCGCTTTACCGACCGGCCTGGGCGCGGCACAACGAGCGTTTGTGGCGACATCTCAGTGCATCGACCCCGCACCGATTCATCCCGCAGTCCGACCACTGGCCGCCGTCCAAAATCAATCCTCCAATGCCCTGGAACCGTCGAAATCTGATTGCCATTGAGGAACTCAGCCGCGCCGAGATTGACCAGGTTCACGCCACTGCGGCCGTCTTTAAGAAGACCCTGCAGCGCAGCATGAAGAAAATTCCCGCCCTGCGGGGAAAAACGATCGTCAATCTTTTCTTCGAGCCAAGCACGCGGACGCGCATGGCCTTCGAGATGGCGGCAAAACGTCTTAGCGCCGACGTGATTTCGTTCGACGCCAACGCCTCCAGCACCACGAAAGGCGAGACCCTGCGCGACACCGCCCAAAACATCCAGGCCCTTAATGCCGACATGATTGTCCTGCGCCACTCCGCGGCCGGCTCCCCGCTCTATCTCAGCCGACTGCTCACGATTCCAGTCATCAACGCGGGGGACGGCGCGCATGAGCACCCGACGCAGGCCTTGCTCGACACCTTTACGATGCAGGAACACCTCGGCTCCCTGAAGGGCCGCAAAGTCGTGATCCTCGGCGATGTGCTCTTCAGCCGGGTCGCCCGGTCGAACATCTGGGCGCTCACCAAACTCGAGGCGGACGTCACGCTCGTCGGCCCCTCCACGCTCGTGCCGCATTGGTTTGCCGACCTCGGCGTGAAAGTCTCGTACGACCTCAAGTCCGCCCTGGCCGACGCCGAGGTGGTGATGCTCCTGCGCATCCAACACGAACGCCAGACCTCCAGCCACTTTCCCTCGCTCGGCGAATACACCAGCATGTTCGGCCTGAACAAGACGCGCGCCTCCTGGCTCAACCCCAAGGCCATCATCATGCATCCCGGACCGATCAACCGCGGCGTCGAGATCGACAGCGAACTCGCCGACTCCAGCCGCAGCGTCATCCTGGAGCAGGTGCACAACGGCCTCGCCGTGCGCATGGCGGCACTCTACCTTTGTTCCGGTGGAACCCCGGAGGCGGTCGCGACGAGCGCGTAGACGACTCGATCGAAGTTCCAAGTATCAAGTTCCAAGTTCCAAGGAATGAGCACTGAATTCCGAGCACCAACCACCACCATGCGATTAGGACCGCGTTCTTCACTTTGCTTTTTTGGTCCTTGGACCTTGGCACTTGGTCCGTGCCACTTGTTCCTTGGTCCTTGGAACTTGGTACTTTCTCTTTCCCATGAGCCAGCTCTGGATCACTAATGCCCGCATCATCGATCCGGCGTCCCAGCGCGATGCCCCGGGCGACCTTTTTGTCGCCGATGGCAAATTCGTGGCCGGCCTTTCCGCCGAACAAAAACACTCGGCACAGAAGATCGACGCGGACGGCCTTATCGCCTGTCCCGGATTGGTGGACATCCATGTGCATTTGCGTGAGCCGGGGCAGACGCACAAGGAGACTATTCAGACCGGGTCCTGGGCCGCCGCGGCCGGCGGATTTACCACGGTGGTCTGCATGCCGAATACCTCCCCGGTCGCTGACACCGTGGGAACGATCGAGTACATTCGCAATGCGATCGAGCATGGCTCCGTCGTCCATGTTTATCCGACCGGCTGCATCACGGTAGGCCAGAAAGGCGAGCAACTGGCGCCCGCGGGTTCGCTCAAACGCGCCGGCGTCGTGGCCATCACCGACGACGGCCATTGCGTGCAAAACAACGAGATCATGCGCCGGGCCGTCGAGTACGCTAAGATGTTTGCCCTCCCGATCATGGACCATTGCCAGGACGAGGCCCTGACCCAGGGGGCGGCAATGAATGAAGGCGTGATGTCCACCCGGCTCGGTCTGCGCGGCTGGCCGCACGCCGCGGAAGATCTCATCGTGGCCCGCGATGTTATTCTGTCCACGTATTCGGGCGCCCATATTCATCTGCAGCATATTTCTTCGAAGAACTCCGTGGACATCATCCGCCGCGCCAAGAGCCGCGGGGTGCGGATCACCGCCGAAGCCACGCCCCATCATCTCGCGCTCACCGACGCCGCCCTGGTCGGTTACGATCCGAACTTCAAGATGAACCCGCCGGTGCGCACGGAGGCGGACCGCCAGGCCTTGATCGAGGGACTCCGCGACGGCACGCTCGACTGCATCGCGACCGACCATGCGCCGCACACCGATTACGAGAAGGACAAGGAGTTCGATTATGCTCCCTTCGGCGTCATCGGTTTGGAAACCGCGTTGCCCGTCGTGCTCGACGTGCTCCACCGGCAGTCCGGATTTGCCCTCCCGGACCTGATCAGCTTCCTGACCTGCAAGCCCGCGCGCCTGCTGGGCCTCGCCGCCGGAACGCTCGCCGATGGCGCGGTCGCGGATGTCACGTTGTTCGACCCCGGGGAAAAATGGCGGTACGACGCCAAGGCCGGCTTCAGCAAGTCGAGCAATTCTCCCTGGCACGGACAGACGCTCACCGGCCGGGTCAAAAAGACCGTGGTCGCCGGCCGGGTGGTCTATAACGGGGACAAGATCGCCGGCTAGCGTCCATGGCGCGTCGAGAGATCCGTTCCCGCTTTTCCTGGACGGGACGCCTTGCTTGGGCAGTGGTGGGGCTGGGTTTGCCGGCCTCGCTCATGCCGCTGCGCTCATGGGGGCAAACTGAAGCGCCCCAACTGCTTTCGACCACCGGCGGAAATGGCCGGCAGCCATGGAAGAATCTGACGGAGCTCCGGAAGGCCGCCGCCGCGGGAAACCCTGCCGCCTGTCTGCAACTCGGGCTATGTTTCGAGACCGGCAACGAGGTGGAGCAGGATTACGGAGAGCGACGGGTGCGCGACCAACTCTCGAGCCAGCCGCAAGTGATCGCCGCGGCGGAGCAACGCGCGAAAGAACTGGGCCGGGAAGTCGCCGCCCGAAAGGGCACCAAACCCCCGTGGCCGCCGCCCGCTTTCTCGCCACCTGCTCCGCCAGCCACGACAAAATCCTAGAAGCTGTCCGCAAACTCCGTTGCGCTTTGCGGTGGAGGGCGCTGCGCCGTCAGCGCCGCTCGAGAATTGGGCGGCGACAGCGCGCCGCCCTCCAAATCCTGGCAATTTCCGGACGGCCTCTAGTCCTCCGCGACGGCCTGGTCGTAGAACTTCACGATGTCGCGGAAGTCGTCGCCCTCCATGAACTTCATCGCGACCTTCGGGTGCTGGTTGAGGTAGCCGGTCAGCAGGTACGGGATGGCGAAGCCCCAGCGTAGTTCCTCGCGCATCGGCTCCACGTGATGCTGGAGCGCGCGGAGGATGGGGCGCATCTGGAATTTCGGATTGTGGAGGAAACTGAGCGCCAGCTCCATCGGGCAGTTGCCGGCCCCGCGACCGAGCCCGCCGATGCTCGCATCGACGTAGTTCGCTCCGAGCACGATCGCCTCGATGGTGTTGGCGAAGGCCAGCTGGAGATTGTTGTGCGTGTGGATGCCGACCTCCTTGCCCGCGGGCGTGGCGAACTTCTGGAAGAGGCGCACGAGATCGCGGATCTGTTCGCTGTAGAGCGTGCCGAAGCTGTCCACGACATAGAGCGTGCTCACCGGCGACTGCACGATCACTTCGAGCGCGCTCGCCAGCTCGCGCTCCGGCACCGTGGAAACAGCCATGATGTTGAGCGTCGTCTCATAACCCTTCGCCGCCGCGTCGTTCACAATCTCCAGCGCCGCCGGGATCTGGTGGATATAGGTGGCGACACGGTAAAGATCGACCACGCTTTTCTCCCGCGGGAGGATGTCGGTGTGGTAATCGGTGCGCTCCGCGTCGGCCATGACGGAGATCTTGGTCGCACCCTTCTTGTCGCCGACCACGCGGCGGATGTCGTCCTCAGCGCAAAATTTCCAGGGACCGAACTGCTGGAGATCGTACATGCGGGCGGCGCCCTTGTAGCCGATCTCCATATAGTCAACGCCCGCGGCGACGTCGGCCGCGTAGACCGCCTGCACGAACTCAAGGGAGAAATTGTGATCGTTCATCAAACCGCCGTCGCGCACGGTGCAGTCGAGCACCTTGAGTTCGGGCCGATAGCCGATCCAGCCTTCGGGGCCGGTGGCGGTGGCAGAGGGAGAATGGGACATAGGCCGGTGGAATTGCGCAGAGAGGAAACCGCCTTGGTGCCGCGAAAGCCGCCGATGTGCAAGCCCCGAGGGGGAACCGGCGGCACCGTTCGATCCCGCCCCCGCCTACTTCACCCGGGGTTCCACTGCGCGCAGGGCGCTGACGAACGGCCCGGGCCCACCCTCCTGGTACCCGAGCTGCTTCACGGCCCTGCCCGCTGGGTCCAGGACGATTACCGTCGGATACCCCTTGATTCCATACTGGCCGGCCAGCGTCCGGTTCTGATTCTGCAGCGCCTCGCTTTGCTCGATCTGCCGAGGAAAGTCCAATTTCACCAGGATCAGCTTCTCCTTGGCGTAATTCTTGAACTCAGACGTCGTGAGGATCTCTTCCTCCAACCGCTTACACCAACCACACCAGTCGGACCCGGTGAAAAACAAGAACACGTTGCGCCGCTCCGCCCTGGCCCGGGTTAATGCCCGCGGATAATCAGTGATCCATTCGAAACCCGCGGCCGAGACTCCCGGTCGCCGGGCCCCTCCCACGGGGGTTTCAATCGGCTTAATCTCCACGACGACATTGTCCCGCAACCGGATGCTGACATCAGCGTAGGTGAGCACCCGCGAATTTCCGGCCGTAATCTGACCCGATGGTTTCCCTTTCTCCACCAGCACCTGGTCGTAAGAGTCACCGATTTTGGCGGCAAAGACGCACGTTCCGAGCAAAGATGAGAATACCAAGATGGTGATTTTCATAGAAACTGTAAGATGATTTCCCGCCAGACGGTTGGTGCGACGGCGGCCGGCCTTCGGTTCAGCCAGGAGAGAAGAAATGTGAACGATCATCCGGAGCGGCGTTAAAACCTCCAAAAAATCCGGAAAAATATAGGCAAATGGCGTAGCGCTTGTCCAACCCGAACCCGCTCCGGCGGACCGATCCGGAGCGCCGATTGAGATCGGTTGCCGCTTTGGCACTTTTTTGACAACCCATGGCCGCTCCGCGATGTCGCCATCCGGATGGGACACCGGTCCGGGATCGATCCGTTCCTTTCGAGTTGGTTTTATCCCCGCCCAACCCAAGACTTCCGCCTGCCTTGATATTGTCCTTTCCCCAAACCATTGTGGTCGTGTTCGAATACGGGTTGGCTCTGGCCGGCCTCGTTTATATCGGCCGGCTGCTGTTCAGTTCGGCCGGGCGGGTGGCGAGAGCGCGATCGCCGGTTTTGCCTGCCTGGGACCTGTCGCTGGTCGATTTCCTGTTTCTCGGCTGGCTCGTGCTCTCGATCGGGATTATTGGACAGCTGCTGTTTCGATTCACGGTTGGCCCGCTTCTGCACCGCCAGCCTGAGGGCGACACGCTCGCACAGTTGTTTGCCGGATCAATGTTTCATTTCGGAACCGCGATTACATGGCTCGGGGCCCGCGCCTGGGCTCGCCGGTATCGACCGGCAGCCATCCGGCCCTATGCGCCGGTTACGATCGATGGGGCGCAGCAGTCGTTGCGCGGCGGCCTGCTGACCTTTCTGGCGCTGATGCCCCTGGCCACCGGCGCCGGGCTGCTTTGGGAACGTCTTCTGCAATCCATGGGCTTGCCGACCGAGCGGCAGGAAATCGTCGATCTGATCCTCAAAAGCAAATCGCCGGCCTTGCTCGGCTTTTTGATCGCTCTGGCGCTCGTCGTCGCCCCCGTCTGCGAGGAGCTGGTGTTTCGCGTCGGGATCTTTCGCTTCCTCCGGACTCGAGCCCCCCGCTGGGTGGCATTTGGGGTCAGCGCCGGTCTGTTCGCGCTCCTGCACGGCAACTGGATGAGCGCCCTGCCACTGTTCATCCTCGGTCTGGTGTTCGCCGTCAGTTATGAGCGGACCGGCCGGATGGCGGTCCCGATGCTCGCCCATGCTCTTTTCAACCTGAACACGCTGCTTCTGGTGCTGAGCGGCGTCGGCAACTAGTCACCCGTGAATCCGTTTGCCCAACGCCCCGCCGATTCCGTTTCCGCCCTGGGGGAAACGCGGTTGATCGCCACCATCCGCCGCTGGCTGGCCGGCGTCTCACCACCGTCACCGCGGGGCATCGGCGACGATTGCGCGGTGCTTCCCGCCAATTTCCGCCGGCAACTGATCACAACGGATCCCGTGATTTATGGCCGGCATTTTGACGACACTGTTCCGCCGCGCGCCGTCGGAGCGAAATTGCTCAAACGCAACCTGAGCGACCTGGCCGCCATGGGCGCCCGGCCGACCGCCGCCGTGATCTCCCTGGCGCTCGATCCGCGGGTCAAGACGCGCTGGCTTGAGCAGTTTTACCGTGGGCTCGCCGCCGCCGCCCGGCAATTCTCGGTTTCCATCGTCGGGGGCGACGTGGCGCAGAGCGATGGCTTTCTCGGGGCGTTTCTAACGCTCTGCGGGGAGGCCGCGGGTCCGCGGGTGGTGTTGCGCACTGGCGCGCGGGCCGGCGATTGGATCTATGTCACGGGCAGGCTGGGCGGCAGCCGGTTGGGCCACCATTGGCGGTTCATCCCGCGGCTGGCCGAAGGCGAATGGCTGGCGCGACGCGGAGAGGTGCGCGCGATGATGGATCTGAGCGACGGCCTGGCCAAGGACCTGCCGGCCCTCACGCCTGCCGGCACCGAGCCTGCCATCGACGAAACCGCGGTGCCGGTCAGCGCCGCCGCGCGGACACTGGCTCGTCGCACCGCGCAATCGCCGCTGTTCCATGCTTTCTGCGACGGCGAAGACTACGAACTCGTCTTCGCGGTGGCCCGCCGGGCCGACCGTGCCGCATTCGAGCGGGCCTGGCACCAGAGGTTCTCCCCCACCCGCCTTAGCTGCATCGGGCGTTTCGTCCCCGCCGGGAAAAGGCCCGCCAATACGACGAATCTGGCGACCTATCACGGCTATGAACACCTGTGTTAGATTCCGGCGGACGCCGGAATCTAAAGAGTCGCCTGCGGCGACCCTGCAGATTTCCTCTCCAATAGTTGTATGACGATTCTCGATATCCTTCGCGCTGGAGTCACCACTGCCTCCGCCGAGGAAACCCGCTCCTACGGCGCGCAACTGGCCGCAGCCCTCCCGCGTGATGCGACCCTCGCGCTACACGGGGATCTGGGCGTCGGGAAGACGACGTTCGTGCAGGGCCTGGCCCAGGGACTCGGCCTTTCCGCTCGGGTCACAAGCCCAACGTTCAACATCCTGCACCTCTATCGGAATTCCTCCGCGCTGCCTGGCCCCGTCGAAGGCAACACGGATCCCCCTCTCCCGCACCATAGAAACCTCCCCCTCCGTCGCTCCGACACGCGAGGGCTGACGCTGGTGCACCTCGATGCTTACCGGCTGGAGAATGCCCATCAAATCGCCGCGCTCATGCTCGACGATTTCCTGGTGTCGCCGTATTGCCTCGCCGTGGAATGGCCGGAACGAATCGCCGATTGGCTGCCCGCGGAAACCTGGCATCTCACCCTCGCCATCGAGTCGCCCGGAAGGCACCGGCTGACATTGGTTTAGCCGGAACCATGTAGGAAGGTCGCTTGCGACCGATGATCGCCCGCAAGCGGGCTGCCTACAGCGGCACACCGATCGGTTCGCAAGGGCACTAGGAGAATTGCCAGCAATTGCATGGATCCGGATTAGCCGGAATATGCAACCGGATGCTGGACGGTATCTCTTGATCCCACCGCGCGCGAAATGATTTGATCCGCTCCACAAATCAGGGACAAACGACACGTCTCGGCCTTGCGAGACCAGAATGGACTTCTTTCTTTCGCCCCGTCGTTGGTCTGCGATCATTCGCCGCCATGTGACAACGAGCCGCCTGCTCCCCGCATTGGGCTTGATCTGTTACGCCCTCTTTCTCGCCCGATTCATGGGCGCATGCGCGGGCGGAGCCGACCAATCGGGTTATCTCAATCATGCCCGGATGCTCGCCGAAGGCCGCACCTCCGCCTCGATGCGCCTGATTCCCGAGCTGCCTCCGGATGGAGTGCCCCTTTTCACGTATGTCCCGGTTGGATTCAATCCGAACCCGGATCATCTGACCCTGAATCCAATTTATCCAACTGGGCTGCCATTGATGATCTTGGCCGTCGCGCAGTTCACCGGTTGGAATGCGGCCCCTGGATTGGTCATGGGTATCCATGCGCTCGTCGGCCTGTGGCTCATCTACGCACTGGGACGCTCCGTTGGTTTGGCAGCCGGTTGGGCGTGGCTGGGGGCGCTGCTCCTGGCAGCCAGTCCGCTTTATGTTTATTCCTCGTTGCAGACGCTGAGTGATCTGCCGGCCATGGTGTGGGTGACCGCGGCGATTTTATGCGCCTGGAAGAGCCGGCAGCGGCCGTGGCTGGCGCTGGCCGCCGGCATGGCGTTCTCCGTCAGTGTGTTGGTGCGTCCCACCGATCTTCTCGCTGTTCTGCCCGTGGCGATCGCTCTCGGCCCTTCCCTGCGACGCTGGCTAATGTCGATTGCCGGTGGTTTGCCCGGGGCGATTTTCCAGGGCGCATTCAACCTCGCCGCCTATGGTCACCTTACTGCGACAGGCTATGGGAGTTTGGGTGGTCTTCTTGGCTGGGAGTATGTGCCCGCAACCCTGATCCACTCTGTCAAATGGCTGCCCGTGCTGCTCACTCCGCTGGTTCTCCTGTTGCTTGGCCTCCCGGTGCTGCGGCGGCAGTCGTTACCGCTCGACTGGCTGGTCGTGTGGGCGCTCGTGTTTCCGGGCTTCTATCTGTTCTATTCCTACACCCACTACGACTGGTGGTGGCTGCGCTTCCTATTGCCCGCCTTTCCTCCGCTCACGGTCGCGGCCCTGCTGGTGGGGCGGACGTTGCTCGCCCGCCTCGGGATCTCCTCCCGCGCCTGGTGGCTGGCTCCGGTCGCACTCGCGGTGCTCGTTCATGGCACGCTCTGGTCGCGCCACCTGCACGCCTTCAGCGCCGGTCGCAGCGAACGGGTTTACCCGGAAATGGCCGTCTGGCTGCAAGACCATCTGCCGGCCAATGCTGTCGTCGCCGCGATGCAGACCAGCGGCGCGTTGTTTTATTATACGAACTTCACGGTCATCCGTTGGAATTCGATTCCTCCCGCCGATTTCCAACGGATCGCCGCAGCCTGCACAGCCGCCAAGCGGCCCGTCTACGCGGCCCTCTTCCCCTTCGAAATCAACGATGCGCAATGGGCGGCATTCCCAAAACATCTGCCCGGCCGTTGGACACAGATCGGTGCCGTGCGTCATGTGAGCTTCTGGCGTTACGATTCCCCGGCCGACGCGCCCTGAATCCGTTGCCGCCCCGCCCGGTTGTGTTTGCCAATGTCCAGCCGCTTTTCGTTAGTTGTTTTGGTGCAAGAAATCCTGAGACGCTTCTCCGCCCGGCCGCCCTTTTGGCTGTTTGGGTTGGTGGGTGCAGCAGCCCTCGCCGTCCTGCTCAGCATCTACGTGCGCGTCTATTCGCCGGCTTACGGGCTCACCCCGCTAATCCGCATCGGAAGCGAATTCAACCGCCGCGGACTTGCGGTCTACCAGGCCACGCCCAAATACATCGATCCGTATCCGCCCCACCGCTGGGGTTTCGATGGCCAGCACTACGCCCAGATCGCCCTCGATCCGCTCCTGCGCGATCCCCAGATCAAGACCGCGATCGATAATCCGCCCTACCGGGCGCGACGCATCCTGCTCCCCTGGCTCGCCTGGCTGGGCGGACTGGGCCGCCCGTTCTGGATTCTCAACGTCTATGCCGCGCTCAATTTCGTCTTCTGGCTGGGTTTTGCGGTGATGATGGCCGTGATTTTCCGTCCCCATAGGTGGGCGGGACTCGCCGGGTTTTCCGCCATGCTGTTGACCTGCGGCGTCATCGAGTCGATGTGGGCGTCGCTCGCCGACTTCCCGGGCTTCAGTCTGATGACGCTGGCGGTGCTGGCGGGCGGAAGCGGCGGAGCAGGCGTGCTGGCGCTGGCGGCGCTGACGCGTGAAACCAGTCTGTTCGGGCTGGTGGGGCTCTGGGATTTCAAACCGCCCTGGCGGGATACGTTGAGACAGAACCTGCGCGTTTCCCTCATCGCCGCCGGACCGATGGTGCTTTGGTTCGCCTACGTGGCCTGGCGATTGCGGATGGCGGCGACCGCGGATGGCGACAATCTCGACTGGCCGTTGCGCGGCATCATGGGAAAACTCGGCGAGTTCAGTGTCGTCGCCGTGCACGGCCACATCCGCTGGCATCGCTGGATCTTCGAACTCTACAAGAGTCCCGAGTTGCACGCCCTGCTGACCATCGTCGCCCTGCTGACACAGTGCCTCTATGTCCTCACCCACCGCGTCTGGGAGAACCGCCTCTGGCGCGTGGGCGCGCTTTTCGTGCCGTTTTTCCTCTGCATCGGCGCTCCCTCGTGGGAAAGCCATTTCACCATCACGCGTCATGTCCTGCCCATCACGCTCGCGTTCAATCTGCTCCTCGCCATGCGCCCGGGCCGGGCGTGGTTCGTCTGGTTTCTGCTGGGCAACTGTTTTGTGCCATTCGGCATCTACCAGTTCTATCATTATCTGGGTGCAAACCGCCTGAGCCCGCCGCCACCGGCGGAATTTCAGATTGTGAGTCCGCCGTCGTCCGCCGCCGCCAGTGTTCATTTTGGTCAGGGTTGGTCCGACCTCGAATGGAATGAACGGGAAAGCTGGCGCTGGGCCGCGCAGCAAGAGGCGGACCTGCTGATCACCAACCCGACCCAACAGAGGCTGGAAGCTGAATTGTCGTTTGTCGTGGAGAGCGTTAATTCCCGGGATCTGGAAGTCGCCGTCCGCGACGTCCGCCTCTGGGCTGGCTCCGTTGCGGGCACGGGCCGCCTTGTTCGCCCAGCCCGGTTTCTGCTCCCGCCCGGCGGGACCCGCGTCGAGTTTCGAACCCCACAACCACCCGCGCCACGCGAGCCCACCGACAACCGCCTGGTTTTGTTCAAACTGCAAGATCTGCAGTTAAACCTGACGGTACCGCCGGTCGGTGTGAAAACGCTCCCATGATCGATCCAGCTACCGTGTCCGCTGCTCCTTCGTCGCCGTGGTGGCGGCGACCCGGCGTCCTGCTGGCGATGCTCGCGTTGGCCGTCTATGCGGTGGTGCTCGCGCGGCATATCGGAACCTATGCGGCCGGCTCGGATGCCTCGGGTTACATGAACCACGCCCGGTTGCTCGCCGCCGGCAACCTGCATGCGATGCCCCGCGTGTTGTCCGGCCTCACGCCCGAACAACGGCGGAGCATGCTGTTTGTCCCTCTCGGTTTCTTGCCGGCGCCCGACGGGAACGGCATGGTGCCGACGTATCCGGCCGGGCTGCCGTTGCTCGTCGCCGCGGCGGCTCCGCTCGTTGGCTGGGAACACGCCGGCGATGCGGTGCTGTACGCCCACGCCTTCCTCGGCTTGCTGCTTGCCTACGCGCTCGGTCGCACGATGGGACTCTCCCGCCGCGGCGCGGTGCTCGGCACGACCATCATCGCCGCCAGTCCGCTCTACTTGAACTATTCGCTCCAGATGATGAGCGACGTGCCGGCGTTGGTCTGGACGGCGGGCGCCATTCTGGCCGCCTGGCGCAGCCGGGAGCGGGCGGCATGGGCGCTCGCCGCCGGCGCCGCCACTGCCATGGCGGTCCTCATCCGCCCAACCAACGCGCTGGTCTTCGCGCCGATCGCCGTGGCCCTCGGACTTTCGCCGCGCCGCTGGCTTCTGCTGATCGCCGGCGGGCTTCCAGGCGCGGTTTTTTACGGTTTCGACAGTCTTTCCCTCTACGGCCACATCTTCACTACAGGCTACGGCAATTTCCTTTACGAATTCGGCCGCCAATGGATCGGCGTCACGTTGTGGCATTACGCGCGCTGGCTGCCGGCCCTGTTCACCCCGGTGGTGTTGCTGGCCGCCGGCCTGCCCTGGCTCGCGCGCACGGAGCCGCGCAAGGCCGCGCTGCTGGGCGTGTGGGCTTTGGTCTTTGCGGCCTTCTATTCGGCCTATGATTGCACGCATCAGTCGTGGTGGTATCTGCGCTTTCTGCTGCCCGCTATTCCGCCCCTTGTCGTCGGCGGCCTGCTGGTGGCAAGGCAGGCTGGCGTCGGCCGCCGCTGGCCTCTTGCTCGGACCCAAGTGTTCGCCTTCGCGCTGGTCGCAATCATCGCCAATTCCGCTTACTGGAACAAACGCCTCCCCTCCCTGAACATCGAGCACGACACCAGGGTTTATCCGGAAGCCGCAAGATGGATGCGGGCCCATCTGCCCGGCAATGCAGTGATCCTGTCCATGCAGATGAGCGGCACCCTTTTCTATTACACCGACTTCACCTTCCTGCGATGGGACTCCTGCGACGCGGACAATCGCCCGGGCATACTCGCCGCTCTGCGCAATGGCCACCGTCCGTTCTACGCCGCCTTGTTCCCATTCGAAGCCGAAGCTGCTTTGCACGAGCACATGCCGGGACAGTGGACCCGGGTCGCCGGCCTGAGCTCCGAACTGGAGATCTGGCACTATGAATCCGACGATACCTCCGCTCCTCCGGCGGTGGTTTCCGTTCGATCCCCGGAAACTCCGGCTCTGGTGTGGCGCCTGCCGATCGACCAGTCACCGCCGGTCCGGCGCGTTTATCTGCTTGGCAATTTGCTCGCCTGGCTGGCGCTGGCCGGACTGTTATGGCGCCTGGTTCCAGGGAACGACTGGCGCGACTGGCTGGCGCGTGGCGGAATCCTGTTTTCCGCCGGCGCCCTCAGTAGCATCCGGTTCGCCTTGACCGACCTCATCACGCTGGCCCTGCTCGCCGCGTCGATGCTGGCCCTTGAACGCCGGCGTCATGGCTGGGCTGCGGGGCTGCTGGGAATGGCCGGCGTCGGCCGCAGCGCGACGCTGTTCGCCCTGCCCGCCTTGGGCAATGCCCCCTGGTTTTCGCGGTCCAATCTTCGGCGCTGGCTGCCGGCGCTCGCGCTAGTCGCCCTTTCAACGGTCGTCGCCGGCTGGCACCTCGGTTCGAGCAAACAGATCGACGGCTATGTCGCGTGGCCGTTCAACAGTCTGCTGGACGAATGGCTGAACAGCCTCGCGTCGATCCTTCAGGGCCAGGACCTGGGGATGGCGTGGATCGGCTTCGGGGCCGTCATCGGCATCACGGTGCAAGCCGCGTTTTTTTTCCTCCGGCGCTGGCGGGAAGACGACCCGTGGTGGCGACTCGGCATCGCCTATGTCGTCCTGATGTGTTTCCTGGATGACGCCATGTGGCGGGGCGCGGCTGGCGGAGCGACCCGCCTGTTGCTGCCGCTCGCCCTGGCCTTCAATGTCTTCGCCCGCCGCTGCCGCGTCTCGCCGGCCTGGCTGTTGGCCGGCAACCTCGTCGTGGTCGCCGGATTCCCCAGCCTGTTCTTCCCTCCCGATCCTCCGGCGGACATGGCGGCGATTCGCGCCGCCGGGTTTGCGCAACTCTCCGACCCGGATGGCAACTGGTCTGAGATTGAACAAAGTGCGCGCCACAACTGGTCATGGAGCCGGAGTTCTGCCCGCTTGAACATCGACGCATGGCCGCACCGCACGGAACCCCTCGCCGTCAGTTTCGCTCTCCGCAGCCTGACGCCACGCACCGTCGTCATCCGGCAGGGCGAACAGGTGCTGTGGTCCGGCAGGGTGAACAGCAAGTCGACGCGCGCGATGTTCTTCTGCCCTCTGGCGGATGGGCACGCCCTCCTGGACCTAACGACGGATTCGCCCGCGGTCGCGGAAAACTCCTCGCCCTATCGCGTGCTGGCTTTTGCCATCTATGACCCAATCCTCACGGCGGCAGCACCCTGAGTTGGTTTGCGCCGCAAAGAAGAAATAGGTTGATCTAATCCGCGGAAAACAAACAAACACGCCCCGCAGCCGTTAGGCAAAAATGAATCTGCCATTACCTCATCCCGGCCCGGGCTCGACCGCGCTTTTCCGCATTCGTTGGGCACTCTGGTTGCCGTTGCTCGCCTTCGCCCTCTATGGTTTGATGCTGCTGCGGTACTCCGCCGCTTATGCCGCCGGCGCGGATTCATCTGGGTACATGAACAACGCCCGTCTGCTGGACCACGCGAGCTTGATCGCGCCCATGCGTCAGGTGCCGGGGTTGAATCCGGAAACGCTGACCTCGTATGCCTACGTTCCGTTGGGCTTCATTCCAAGAGCGGATCGCGTCAGCATGGTTCCGACATACCCCATGGGCCTGCCGTTGTTGCTCCTGGCGGTGGCCCATGTCGCGGGATGGAATCTGGCACCCTCGCTTACCATCGTTTTCCATTCCCTGTTCGGCTTGTGGTTGGTCTATTTGCTGGGACGCGAGTTCGGATTGGAAGCGGGCTGGGCCTGGCTCGGGGCGATGCTGCTGGCGGCGAGCCCGCTGTATATCCTGATGTCTCTGCAGCTGATGAGTGACATGCCGGCCCTAGCCTGGGTGACCGCTGCGATCCTTTGCGCGTGGAAGAGCCGGGAACGCCCCGGGATGGCGCTCGTCGCGGGCGTCGTATTGTCGCTCGCGGTGTTGGACCGTCCCACCAATCTTCTGACTCTTGTGCCCATCGGCATCGCGCTCGGCCTCGGCCTCCGGCGATGGCTCCTGTTGATTGCCGGGGGGTTACCCGGTGCGATCTTCCTTGCCGCCGTCAACCGGAGCGCCTACGGCCACGCCTTCACGACCGGTTACGGCGGGGTGGGCTGGCTTTTCTCGGCGACCTACGTTCCGGCGACGCTTCTCCACTATGCGAAATGGCTGCCGGCGCTGTTCACCCCGCTCGTCGTACTCTGCCTCGGTCTGCCGGTGTTGCGGCATCGCCAGCCACGGTTGTTCGCATTGCTCGCCGCCTGGCCCGCAGTCTTTCTCGGATTCTATCTCTTCTATTTCTGCACTCACGAGACCTGGTGGTATCTTCGCTTCATTCTGCCGGCGGTTCCGCCCCTGCTGGTGGCCGCCCTCCTCGTCGCCCGGGCGCTGGCCAACCGGTTCAAGCTCGCGCCCCGAGCCTGGTGGCTGGCCTGGGCGGCGATCCCGATCCTCGTCTCTGGCTTTCTTTGGTTCCGGCATTTCGAGCTGGCCGACATCAATTCTGGCGAACGAACCTACATCGACGGCGCCGCGTGGCTGGAATCGCATCTGCCCGCCAACGCCGTCGTGGCGTCGATGCAGACCAGCGGCGCGCTTTTCTACTACACGAAGTTCACGGTATTCCGTTGGGACACGATCTCTTCGTCCGAGTTCGAACGGATTGTGGCGGCTTGTGCGGCGGCTGGCCGGCCGGTCTATGCGTTGCTGTATTCGTTTGAAATTTCAGAACAGGGTGCATTTCGAAAGCATCTGACGGGCCATTGGACCAAAATCGCCTCGGTCCACGACACTACCGTCTGGCGCTATGATTTTCCAGGAGCGGCCCAATGAATCGATTGCTGCGGTTAGCCCGTCCTCTGCCACTGGCCGCTGCCGTCGCGGTCATGCTGTTTCTCTGGACCATCGCGCGCTGCTGGCATCCGATCTACGGTTTTACGGCGTTCCTGCAATTCGACGAGGCGCACGAAGCCACCGCGATCGCCGCCTTTCGCGAGTTCCCCGTTTTTCCCTACCAGGGTTGGGCCCCGTACGACGGCATGCAATACTCGCAGGTGGCCTACCATCCGTTGCTGGATGCCGCCGAACTGCGGCCCGCAGTCGATTCACTCGCCTACCGGGCGCGGCGCATCCTGTTTCCGGCCGCAGCCTGGCTGCTGGCTGCCGGTCAGCCGGCCTGGATCGCGCAGGTTTACGCGAGCCTGAACATTGTCTGCTGGTTGCTGCTGGCCGCGGTCTTCTGGAGGAAATTGCCCGTGACGGACACCCGTGGAGCCCTCGCCTGGATCGGATTGCTCTTTTCGGCCGGCGTGTTGAGCAGCGTGCGCCTCGCGCTCATTGACCTTCCGGCGCTGCTTCTAGTGGCTTTGGCCCTGTGGGACGCGGAACGGGAGCACATCCGAAGTTCGGCCGGTTGGCTCGCCGCCGCGGCCTTGACGCGTGAAACATCACTTCTGGCCTCGGTGGCGTTCTTCCACTATCCGCCGAAATCTCGCACCGGCCTGATGCGCGGTTTGCTCTGGGCTTTGCTCGCCGCCGCACCGTTGGTTCTCTGGCTGGTCTACGTTCACTGGCGGGTCGGGGGAGCCGTTGAGACAGGCTCGCGCAATTTCGCCTGGCCGGTCGCCGGTCTTCTGACCAAATGGCACGATTGCCTCCGCGCCATGGTCGAACCGGACACCCAGCCATTCGCCTGGCGGACTCTGCTAGCCACGGCCGGTCTCACCTTCCAAGCGGCATTCATCCTGACCTGGCGCCGGCCGGCGGATCCCTGGTGGCGCCTGGGCGCGGTGTTTACCGCACTGCTGTTATGTCTGGGCCCAGCGGTCTGGGAGGGTTTTCCGGGCGCCGCCGTCCGGGTGCTGCTGCCGCTCAATCTCGCCTGCAACGTGCTGGCGGTGCGCACGCAGGCGCCGCTCGCCTGGTTATTGGCGTGCAATCTCACGATCTTTTCCGGTTTGTTTGTGTTTAATGATCTCCCGCCCTATCGCGATTTTGCGGTGGCGTGCCAAGGTCGGGTGGAAGCCCTCGTCGAGCCCGGCGCCGGTTGGTTCAATAGCGAACACAATTCCCGCCATCGCTGGGTCTGGGCCGAATCCCATGGCCGGCTGGACATCCACGCCTGGCCCCGGCCCGCAAGTGTCGAGGTGCGGTTGACCCTGAAGATGCGGGCGCTGACGCCGCGCACGGTCACGGCGCAGGTGGATGGACAAAGAATCTGGAGCGGGCCCATCACACAAACCCTGACCATCTTCAATCTGCCGCCGCTGGTCGTGACGACCGGACACATGGTATTGGAACTGTCGACGGACGCTCCACCTGTTTTGGAAAACTCCCAGCCCGATTCGCGGCGGCTCGGTTTCATGATCTTCGACCCGAAGATGGTTGTGTCGGAGAAACCTTCTCTAGCGCAATGACCCGGATCCTGATCGATCTCACCCACACCAGCCACACGCGGGCGCATACGGGCATCCAGCGCGTAGGCCGGGCGCTCCACGGGGCGTTGCGCGAGCGGTCGGACGAAGTCGTGCCGATCTGCCATGATCCGTATGAGTCCACGTGGCGTCTGTTGCGCCGCTGGGAGCAGGGCAACCTTGCACCCCCTCACGCCAAGGTGGCAGGAACCCGCGGCAGCCGCTGGCCGCTGCCGGCGAGAATCAGCGGCCATATCCGGCGATGGCTCGGCGGTCGCGCCCCGACCGGGTTTCGCCGGGTGCCGTCGGGGGATTGGCTGATCGAGCCCGAGATCTTCTCCTCCGTGGTCGGGCGCGCCCTGCCCGGGCTCTTGGCCGGAATCTCGGGCCCGCGCGTGGCGTTGTTTCACGATGCCATTGCCCTCCGCGTTCCTGAGTTGTCTCCGCAGAAGACCGTGGCCCGCTATCCCGCGTATTTGCAGGAATTGCTGCGCTTCGACGGTGTCGCCGCGAATTCTGCCGAATCGCAGGCCGTCCTGGTTGAATACTGGTGCTGGCTCGGTATCGCCGATCCGCCGCCGGTCATCGGACTCCCCCTCGGCATTGACCGGCCCGCTCCGGCGCCATTCGGCCACACGACCGCGACCAATGCCGCGCCCGTGGTGCTGTGTGTCGGCTCGATCGAGGGACGCAAGAACCACCTGGCCCTGCTCGAAGCCTGCGAGATGCTCTGGCGGCGCGGTCTTCGTTTTGAGCTCCAGCTGATCGGCCTCGTGCACCCTGAGACCGGCCGCCCCGCGCTCGACCGACTCCGTGCCCTTCAGGCCGCCAACCGCCCTCTTCGCTACGACGGTCCGGCATCGGAAGCCCTTCTCTCGCGCGCTTATCGGGCCTGCACCTTCACCGTCTATCCCTCGCTGATGGAGGGCTTCGGCCTGCCGGTGCTGGAAAGCTTGAGCTACGGCAAGCCGTGCATCAGCTCCGCGCAGGGGGCGTTGGGCGAGTCCACCCGCGGCGGCGGATGCCTGGCACTCGCCAGCGTCGATGCGCCGGCGCTCGCGGAGGCCATCGCGGCCCTGCTGTCCGATCCGGAGCGCCTCGATTATCTGACGACAGCGGCGCAAAGCCGGACGTTCAAGACCTGGTCCACTTATGCCGGGGAACTCGCCGACTGGATGCGGACGCTGAAGCGACGGGATCCTTGACTCACGACGGCCGAACTGGGTTGGAATCCTGTCGGAAGAGATCAAACCAGCTCGTTCGGGCTTTCGATTTGCTATGCCCTTGCCCGTGAATCAGCGTTGAAGTCCGACCCATGGCACTCACCCTCTTGAACTGGAAGAAAAAGGCGATTCTGGAGCGTTGTCACGACGACTACGCGACCAAGATGCTCCTCAAATACAAGCCTTTCTATCACACGATGGAGGCGCAACAGGGAGCGCACGTCCGCCTCCATGGCGAGGAGATGATCATGCTGGCGAGCAATGACTACCTTGGCTTGTCCTTCCACCCGAAGGTGATCGAGGCGGGACGCGCCGCCATGTTGCAGTGGGGGTCCAGCACCACCGGGGCGCGCATTTCCAACGGGTCGCGGGCCTACCATGTCGAGCTGGAAGAGAAGCTCGCGGCGTTCCTCAATCGCGAAGCCTCCTTCGTCAGTGCGGCCGGTTATATTTCCTGCCTGTCGAGCGTCGCCGCGTTTGCCCAGAAGGGCGACGTGGTATTCGCCGACAAGAACATCCACTCCTGTATCTGGGATGGCATCCGGCTGTCGATGGCAACCGTCGAGCGCTTCTCCCACAATAATCCGGAGGACCTGCGCTCCCTCATCAAGACCGTCCCCCATGGCACGCCCAAACTGATTGTGGTGGAAGGCGTCTACTCCATGGAAGGACACATCGTGCCCTTGGGTGAGATCGCCGCAATCGCAGATGAGTTTGGCGCATTTCTCGTCGTGGACGATGCGCATGGCTTCGGCGTGCTCGGGCGCCAGGGGCGCGGCACCGCCGATCATCTCCACGTTAACGACCAGGTCGACGTTCTGTGCGGCAGCCTGTCCAAATCACTCGGCAGCACCGGCGGTTTCGTGGCAGCCTCACGCAAGGTCATCGACTTTCTTCGCTTCAACTCAAAGCAGACCATCTTTAGCGCCGCCATCAGTCCGAGCCAGGCGGGGTGCGCATTGGCGGCGCTCGACGTCATCCAGCAAGAACCGCAACACCTCGAGCGTCTGTGGCGGAATGTGCGCCACTATCGCGCCATGCTCAAGGGGCTAGGCCTCGACACCTGGGACAGCGAGACGCCTGCCCTTCCCATCGTGCTGGGTTCAAAGGAACTTGTCTACCGGTTCTGGCAGGCATTGCTCGAGAAGGGTGTGTTCACCGTCATGTCGATCGCGCCCGCCGTTCCGCCGGGCAAGGACCTCGTCCGCACCGCCATCTCCGCTTTGCACAGCGATGACGATCTGGACCGGATCGCCGACGCCATGGCTTACGCGGTCAAGAAGCTTTAGTCCGAAGGACCGCGGCACGATTCAGAGCGGCGTCAGCCGGCGGGCTCACCCTCGCGCCAGAGTTCATCGACCGTGAACGGCTTCGGCTGCTCCAGGTGCGACCATACGTCGTCGACCGAATTCACCGCGGTAAACAGGTCATGCAGCCCGGCCGATTTGAAATGCTCTCCGGTCATGCGGGCAAAGAAGCGCAACAGGTCATCGTAATAACCGTCCTGATTCACGAGGAGAATGGGTTTGTGCACGAGATTGAGGTAACGGAGCGTTAACATCTCGGTGAATTCCTCCAGGGTCCCGATTCCCCCCGGCAGGGTGACAAATCCGTCCGCCCGCTCTTCCATCCGTTGTTTGCGTTCCCGCATCGTCGGAACCGTGATGAGTTCGCTGGCGTCATCCAGGGCCAGTTCGCGCACTTTCATGAACTCGGGAATGATCCCCACGACGCGACCGCCCGCTGCTTTCACCGTCCGGCCCACCACGCCCATCACGCCGCGGTTCCCGCCGCCATAGACCAGACCCCAGCCGTGCGCCACCAACTGACGGCTGAAACGCTCTGCCTCCCGGTAATATTTGGCGTCGAGCTCGTCGCTAGAGGAGCAATAAACACAGATCAGCCTGGTCATGATTTCCTCCACCGATGACAGGGACGGGCCGGGATTAAAGCCGAAACCAAATCGCGTTGTGCAATTCTGGCCTCCCGTCTAGGGGTTCTCGCGTGGTTTCTGACCCTCCCTATCGCGGGCGGCTCGCACCCTCTCCGACCGGTTATCCGCACCTCGGCCATGCGCGGACGTTCTGGACGGCGCAGCAACGCGCCCAGGCGGCGGGCGGCGCACTCGTGTTGCGCAACGAGGATCTTGATGCCGCGCGCATCCGGGCGGATTTCACGGCGGCGATGCTGGAAGATCTGCGGTGGTTCGGTCTCAACTGGCAGGAGGGGCCGGACGTCGGCGGACCCTACGGGCCCTACAACCAGAGCGAACGGCGCACCCATTACGTCGCGGCGATCGAACAACTCCGCGCCAGCGGGGCCGTCTATTCTTGCCGATGTTCGCGGCGCGATGTGCACGAGGCAGCCGGCGCACCGCATGAAGCGCCGCCGGGTGAAGCCTGGGCGCCCGACGAGCCCCTCTATCCCGGCACGTGCCGTCCTCCCCTGCGCGATGGTCTGGCGCCCGGTGCCTCCCTGGAACCACGGGCAGGCACGAACTGGCGTTTTCGCGTGCCCGACGGCGCGGTGCTCGCCTTTACGGATGGGCGCTACGGTCCGCAGACCGCGACCA
>Ga0182011_10000961_pt1 | contig 25279 bp, 27 predicted proteins | sample 711E1DmetaG_FD_120481 | JGI IMG/M metagenome (GOLD analysis project Ga0182011, IMG submission 120481) | Permafrost microbial communities from Stordalen Mire, Sweden - 711E1D metaG | ecosystem: Environmental > Terrestrial > Soil > Wetlands > Permafrost | place: Sweden: Stordalen | collected...
ATGCGGCGCTTTGGGTTGTGCCGCATCTGCTTCCGCGAGCGGGCGCTGCTCGGCGAGCTGCCCGGCGTCACAAAGTCGAGCTGGTAGGTAACCGATGAACGTCTCCGATCCGATTGCGGACATGCTGACTCGCATCCGCAACGCGTCGCGGGCGCGGCACGCGGACGTGGTCGTCCCGGCCTCGCGGACCAAGCGGCAGATCGCCCGAATCCTTCTGGAGGAGGGCTTCATAGCCGACGTTCGCGAGGAGCACGAGGGCGCCCGCCAGGTGCTGCGCGTCACGCTCAAGTACGTCGATGGCAAGGCCCCGGTCGTCTCGGGGCTGAAGCGAATCAGCAAGCCGGGTTTGCGCGTGTATGCGCGCAAGACCGAGATCCCCAGGGTGCTCGGGGGACTCGGCCTCGTAATCGTCAGCACCAGCCAGGGCATCATGACCGGCGCGCAGGCCCACAAGGCCCAGCTCGGTGGTGAAGTCCTGGCCTACGTCTGGTAGGCGGAAGATGTCGCGAATTGGTCGCCTGCCGATCCAGGTCCCGCCGAGCGTCGACGTTTCGATAGTCGGCCGGGACATCACCGTCAAGGGCCCCAAGGGCACGCTTGAGCGCGCGCTCCATCCGGACATGCGCGTCTCGATGGAGGGCTCGACCCTCATCGTGGAGCGGCCGAGCGAGGCCAAGCACCACAAACAGCTCCACGGCCTGACCCGAACGCTCGTCAACAACATGGTGATCGGTGTGACGGACGGCTACCGCAAGGCGCTGGAGATCACCGGCGTCGGGTACCGAGCCGCCAAGGTCGGAGACAAGCTGCAGCTGAACCTCGGCTACAGCCACCCGATTGAGATCGTTCCGCCGGCCGGCATCAGCTTTGAACTCGAGACGCCCGTCAAGTTGGCGGTCGTAGGGATCGACAAGGAGCTGGTGGGGCAGGTCGCGGCGCAGGTCAGAGCTACTCGCAAGCCTGAGCCGTACAAGGGCAAGGGCGTCCACTACCTCGGCGAGCAGATCCGCCGCAAGGCCGGCAAGGCCGGCAAGATTGGCGGCAAGAAGTGAGCCGGACCGTGACGAAGGGATCAGCACGATGACGCAGGTCGCCAGCCGCGGGGCCGCGCGCCAGAAGCGGCACGAGCGGATCAGGCTTCACCTCTCGGGCTCGCCCGAGCGACCGCGCCTGGTCGTCTTCCGCAGCCTCAATCATATCTACGCTCAGGTGATCGACGACACGTCCGGGAAGACGCTTGCCGCCGCCTCCAGCCTCGAGAAGGAGCTGCGAGCGGCCGGCGGGCGCAAGACCGACGAGGCGAAGTCGGTCGGCCGCCTGATCGCCGAGCGCGCCCGGAGCGCGGGGATCGAGAGCGTCGTCTTCGACCGGGCCGGGTTCCGGTACCACGGGCGGATCAAGTCGCTGGCAGATGCCGCCCGCGAAGCCGGCCTCGAGTTCTGACGAAGGAGCTGACCAGTTGGCCAGGATCGACCCCAACAAACTGACGCTCGAAGAGCGCGTCGTCCAGATCAACCGCGTGGCGAAAGTCGTCAAGGGCGGTCGCCGCTTCAGCTTCAGTGCCATCGTCGTCGTCGGTGACGGCGCGGGCCACGTCGGCGTCGGCCTGGGCAAGGCCGGCGAGGTGCCCGAGTCCATCCGAAAGGGCGTCGAGGACGCAAAGAAGAACATCATCCGCATCCCGATGGTCGGGACGACGATCCCTCACGAAGTCCGCATGGACTTCGGAGCGTCGCGCATCATGCTGAAGCCGGCCTCCCAGGGTACCGGCGTCATCGCCGGCGGCGCCGTTCGGGCCGTCGTCGAGGCTGCCGGCATCCGCGACATCCTGGCCAAGGTCTTCGGCTCCAGCAATCCTGTGAACGTCACTCGAGCCACTCTCGAGGCCCTTAAGAGCCTTCGCTCGGCCGAAGAGATCAGCACGATGCGCGGTGTTCGGGTCCGATCGGTCGTCCCCGGCCAGCCCGCCGTGGAGGTTGGCAATGGCCGGTAGGCTCCGCGTAACTCAAACCAAGAGCACGATCAGCCACATCGCCCGCAATCGCGGCACGATCAGGGCGCTCGGGCTGGACCATGTCGGGGACACTGTCGAGGTGCCCGACAACGAGGCCACACGAGGGATGGTTCGCCAGGTCCGCTTCCTCGTGACGGTCGAGGAGCTTCCCGAGGAGAGGCCATGAAGTTGCACGACCTTCGCCCTGCCGAAGGCAGCCATAAGGCGCGCACCCGCGTCGGCCGTGGCATCGCCGCTGGCAAGGGCAAGACCGCCGGACGCGGCACGAAGGGTCAGAAGTCGCGCACCGGCGGCACGATCCAGCCTTGGTTCGAGGGTGGCCAGACCCCGATCCACATCCGCGTGCCGAAGCTGCACGGCTTCAAGAACAGGTTCCGGATCGAGTACGAGATCGTGAACGTCGGACGCATTTCGGCTCTGGCCGAGACCGGCATCCTCGACCTGCCCGAGACCGCCGGCGCGCCGAGCGCCTCGGCGAAGGCCGCCAGACCGGCTAAGCCGGCCCCGGTCACGATCACACCCGACATCCTCGCGGCAGCCGGGCTGGTTCGAACGCTCGACAAACCACTGAAGGTTCTCGGGCAGGGCGACGTGACGCGGCCACTCTTCATCGTGGCCGACGCCTTCAGCAAGAGCGCCACGACCAAGATCGAGGCGGCCGGCGGCACCGCCCACGTGCTGCAGTTCCCGACGGCCGGTGACGGCCACGGCGAGTCCGACGAGGAGGCCGCTCCGGCCGCTCCAACCGCTGCGGCGAAGGCCAAGAAGGCAAGAAAGGCCACGACTTCCGCGGAGACCCTCCCCCCGACGAGTTCGGCTGAAGAAGCCGGCTCGGAAGCATAGAAGGGCGCCTGAGCAATGCTCGAGTCGATGCTGAACGCGTTCCGCGCGCCGGATATCCGTCGTCGGCTGCTGTTCGTGCTGGTGATCCTGGTGATCTACCGCGCCCTTGCGCACGTGTTGATCCCGGGCATCAATACCCAGTTGCTGACATCCAACTCGACGGACAACGGCTTCTTCGGGCTGTTGTCGCTCTTCTCGGGCGGCGACATCCGAAGGATGTCCATCGTCGGACTCGGGCTCAACCCGTACATCAATGCCACCATCATCATGCAGATCCTGCAGTCGACGATCCCGTCTCTGCAGGCTCTGAGCCGCGAAGGCGAGTACGGCCGGAACAAGATCACCAGCTACTCGCGCTGGCTGTCGGTTCCGCTGGCCGCGCTGCAGGCGTACGGCATCCTCGCCTACGTCCAGGCGACTGAACAGCAGCAGGGCGTCACCGCCTACATCGTGCCGTTCAGCTTCGAGAAGTACGAAAGCCTGACCATGATCCTGGCCCTCACGGTCGGGTCCGTCCTGCTGATGTGGCTGGGCGAGTTGATCACCGAGAAGGGGATCGGCAACGGCATCAGCTTCATCATCTTCGCCGGCATCGTGTCCCGAATCCCGGCCACCGTGGGGTCGTTCCTGGCCAGCCCGGACTGGATCGAGCTGTTTATGTTCGGCATCGTCGGCCTGCTGATTATCTTCGTGATCATCTTCGTCCAGGAGGGTCAGCGCCGGATCCCGATCCAGTACGCCAACCGCGTTCGCGGACATCGGATATACCAGGGCGGGTCCACGTTCCTGCCTCTGCGGGTCAACATGGCCGGCGTCATCCCGATCATCTTCGCGATCAGCATCCTGCTGTTCCCGTATCAGATCGCCCAATACTTCACGGCCTCGCAGGTCGGCTGGCTCCACGACCTCTCCACCGGAATCGTCTCGTGGCTCAACCCGCTTGGAGGGCTGTACCTGAGTCTGTACTTCTTGCTCACGTTCGCCTTCGCCTTCTTCTACACCTTCATCGTCTTCAAGCCCGATGAGACGGCGGACAATCTGCGCAAGTCCGGCGGCTTCATTCCAGGCATCAGGCCCGGCCAGCCGACCGAGGAGTACCTCAGGCGCGTTGCCCTGCGGATCACGGTCGCGGGAGCGATCTTCGTGGCGTCCGTGGCCGTCCTGCCGATGGTCATCGCCGCGCTGCCCATGTTCAAGAACCTGTCCAACGCCGGCATCGGCGTGGGCCTGGGCGGCACGAGCGTCCTCATCGTCGTGAGCGTGGTCGTCGAGACGATGAAGCAGCTGGAAGCTCAGTTGATGATGCGCAGCTACGAAGGCTTCATCAGGTGACCGCCTCGATAGGCCGCGTGGTCGTCCTGTTGGGCGCCCCGGGGGCCGGCAAGGGCACGCAGGCCCAGATCCTGTCGGAGCGGCTGGGCCTCGCCCACGTCGCCACCGGCGACCTGTTCCGTGCTGCCGTTCGCGACGAGACGCCGCTGGGCGTGGTGGCGAAGGGATACATGGACCGCGGCGAACTAGTGCCCGACGCGGTGACGATCGAGATGCTTCTCGAGCGCCTCGGTCAGCCCGACGCCGCGGCAGGCATCCTGCTCGATGGCTTCCCACGCAACACCGCCCAGGCCGAGGTGCTGGACAAGGTCCTCGCCGACAAGGGCGGCCGGGTGGACGTGGCCCCGTACATCGAGGTTCCGGAGGCCGATCTGGTGGCTCGCCTCGGCGGGCGCTGGATCTGCCGCGCCGGCGGCCATCCATACCACGACCAGACCAAGCCACCGAAGACGCCCGGTGTCTGCGACATCGACGGGTCCGAACTCTACCAGCGTACCGACGACCGGCCGGCAACGGTCCAGGCTCGTCTGCGCCAGCAACTCGGAGCCCTCGATGCGGTCGTCAACTACTACCGCAGCCGAGGCGTACTTCGGACCGTGGACGGTCGCCGCTCTATCGAGCCCGTCGCCGACGATCTGCTCGCGGCCATCGCCCCCGCGACCGGCCGCAGGAACTAAGAGGCGGCAGGGCGATGGTTCCCCTCAGGACACGTCAGGAGATCGAGTCGATGCGCCGAGCCGGGCGTGTCGTCGCCGACGTGCTCGCTCTGATGGAGGAGGAGCTGAAGCCCGGCGTGACCACGGCCAGGCTCGACACCCTCGCCGAGGACTACATCCGTAAGGCCGGCGCCCGACCCTCGTTCAAGGGCTACAGGGGACATCCCGGCTATCCCAACTTCCCAGGCTGCATCTGCGTTTCCATCGACGACGAGGTCGTCCACGGCATTCCGGGCGAGCGGCTGATCGAGGAAGGCCAGGTCGTCTCCGTTGATGCGGGTGCAATCTGGCAGGGCTACCACGGCGACGGCGCCAGGACTTTCTATGTCGGGAAGCCGCCGGCTGACGTGGTCAGGCTCATCGAGACGACGCGACTGTCATTGATGGCGGGCATCGCTGCCGCGGTTCCGGGCGCACACATTGACGACGTCTCAGGCGCGGTTGAGGACGTGGCCGTCGAGGGACGATGCGACATCGTCCGGCCGTATGTCGGGCACGGTATCGGCACCAAGATGCACGAAGATCTCCAGATCCCCAACTACAGGACGGGACGTCTGGGAGTGGAGTTGGAACCCGGAGTCTGCATGGCCATCGAACCGATGCTGACTCTCGGCAGCGCCGAAGTGGAGACGCTCTCAGACGGTTGGACCGTAGTCACGACAGACCATTCACTGGCGGCCCACTTCGAGCACACGATCGCGGTGACGGAGAACGGGCCCGTCATCCTCACGACGGCATGAGCGGCGTGGACGCGACCATGGCCCTCCATCTGATGGAGGCGACTGCCATCACGACGCTGGAACCAGGGACGGCATGTTGCCGGGTTCGGGGTTCTTTGGTAACCTAATCATTCGTGTGTCGGCCGCGACGGCCGGCATTCGTGTGAGAAAGGGAAGACACACAGAACGTGGCAAAGAAGGACGCAATCGAGGTCGAGGGAACGGTGCTGGAGCCACTGCCCAACACCATGTTCGCGGTCGAGCTCGAGAACGGCCACCGTGTTCTGGCGCACATCTCCGGCAAGCTGCGAATGAACTTCATCCGCATCCTGCCGGGCGACCGGGTCAGAGTGGAGCTTTCGCCCTACGACCTGACCCGAGGTCGCATCACGTATCGGCTCAAGTAACGCCGCCGAAAGCACCGAGACATCGAGGATCCCTTGAAAGTCAGAGCTTCCGTCAAGGCCCGCTGCGACAACTGCAAAGTCATCCGCCGGCACGGGACCGTGATGGTCATCTGCGCCAATCCCAAGCACAAGCAGCGGCAGGGGTAGGGCATGGCACGCATCGCAGGCATCGACATTCCCCGCGAGAAGCGGGTTGAGATCGCCCTGACCTACATCTACGGGATCGGGCTCCCGACTAGTCAGAAGATCCTCGTCCAGGCGAACGTCAATCCGGATACGCGCGTCCGCGATCTGACCGAGGAGCAGGTAAACCGCCTGCGCGAGATCATCGACCGACGTCACAAGGTCGAGGGCGACCTTCGCCGCGAGGTAGCTCTGAATATCAAGCGGCTTATCGAAATCGGCTCGTACCGGGGCACGCGCCATCGGCGCAACCTGCCGGCTCGTGGCCAGAGAACCAAGACCAACGCACGGCAGCGCCGCGGACCCAAGAAGACGGTCGGCGTCCGGCGCAAGGCGACGAAGTAAGAGGAGCCGGACGCAGGAATGGCCGAACGCAAGCGGGCTATCAAACAGCGCCGCCGGGAGCGGAAGAACGTGCCGCAGGGGCACGCTCACATCCTGGCGAGCTTCAACAACACGATCATCACGATCACCGACCCCAACGGCAACGTGATCAGCTGGGGCTCGGCCGGGATCGCCGGCTTCAAGGGTTCCCGTAAGAGCACGCCCTATGCCGCGGCGCAATCCGCCGACCAGGCCGCCAAGAAGGCCATGGAGCATGGCATGCGCCAGGTCGAGGTCTACGTCAAGGGACCCGGTGCCGGCCGCGAGCAGGCGATCCGCTCGCTCCAGGCCGCCGGCCTTGAGGTAAGCGCCATCACCGACGTGACCCCCGTCCCCCACAACGGCTGCCGCCCGCCCAAGCGGCGCCGCGTCTAGGAGGACCGACCAAAATGGCCCGCTACACCGACCCTGTCTGCCGGCTCTGCCGCCGGGAAGGCGCCAAGCTCTTCCTCAAGGGCACGCGCTGCTACTCGAAGAAATGCGCGTTCGAGCGCCGACAGGCGCCCCCAGGACAGCACGGAGTTCGCCGCCGCAAGGTCGGCGACTACGGCATGCAGCTTCGTGAGAAGCAGAAGATTCGTCGCGTTTACTTCGTGCTCGAGCGCCAGTTCCAGGGTTACTTTGAAAAAGCCAGCTCCACTCCCGGCGTCACGGGCGAGAACCTCCTGCGAATGCTGGAGCTTCGCTTCGACAACGTCGTTTACCGCATGGGGTTTGCGGCGTCCCGGCCCGAGGCGCGTCAGCTCGTCGGGCACGCTCACTTCGCCGTCAACGGGCGTGTCGCCAGCATTCCGTCGCTGCAGCTCAAGCCAGGTGACAAGATCGAAGTCCGCGAGACCCATCGCACCCGTGAGCCCTTCAAGGAGGCCGTTGAGGTCATCAAGTCGCGCCAGGTGCCGGAGTGGCTCAGTGTGGACGGGGCGAAGCTCGCCGGGTCCGTCCTGACCGCCCCGCGTCGCGACCAGATGCCGCTCGACCTCAACGAGCAACTCGTGGTCGAGTACTACTCGAGGTAACGCCCCCTGATGATCGAACTCGAGAGCCCGCAGATCGCGCCGGTCGAAGAACTCGGCTCGTACGCCAAGTACGAGGCCAGTCCGTTGCCGGCCGGCTACGGCGTCACACTGGCCAACGCCCTTCGACGGGTGTTGCTGTCCTCCCTTGAGGGCGCGGCCGTTACGGCGATCCAGATCCGTGACGTCTACCACGAATTCACGAGCATCCCCGGCGTGAAGGAGGACGTGACTCAGATCGTCCTCAACGTCAAGAAGCTCCGCCTCAAGAGCTTTGCCACACACCCGGTCCAGCTCAAGCTCATCAAGAGTGGTGCCGGCACGGTAACCGCCGCCGACATCCAGGAGTCTGCCGACGTCGAGGTCATAAACCCCGAACTGGCGATCATGACTCTGGACTCGGACGACGTGACCATCGAGATGGATCTCACGGTCGAAAAGGGTGTCGGCTACCTCGCTGCCGAGCGTGCGGAGTCGAATCCGATCGGCGTCATTCCGGTCGATGCGATCTTCACGCCCGTCCGCAAGGTCAACTACTCGGTCGAGAACACTCGCGTCGGGCAGATGACCAACTACGACAAGCTCACGATCGAGCTCGAGACAGACGGCACGATCTCGCCCGAGGAGGCCCTCGGCCGAGCCGCGGACATACTCGTCCGCCAGTTCTCACTATTCGCCAACATCGGGCTCGTCGCGGTCGGAAGCGACCGTGTGGCCACGAACGTTCCGCAGCTCCCCCCGAACATGCTCGACATGCCGATCGAGGAGCTGGACCTGCCGATGCGGGCGTACAACTCGCTGAAGAGAAACAACATCGTCAAGGTGGGGCAGCTGCTGCAACTCTCCGACGACGACCTGCTTCGAATGCGCAACTTCGGCAAGAAATCGCTCGACGAAATGAAAGAGCGACTTCGCATGCGCGGCTTCATCCTCCCCGACGCCGATGACTCGTCGCTTGGCGATGACCTCGACGATGTCGACGACGAGGAGCAGTTCGACGACCTGCCCCCTGAGGAGGCCTGAGCAATGGCCCATCGAATAGACGGCCGCAAGCTCGGTCGCAAGCAGGGTCCTCGATTGGCCCTCTACAAGAATCTGACCGTGTCCGTCCTGCGCTACGAGCGGATCCAGACCACCGAGGCGAAGGCCAAGGAGATCCGCGGTCGGGTCGAGAAGATGATCACGCTCGCCAAGCGCGGCGATCTCGCGGCGCGCCGGGCGGTCATAGCGGAGTTCCCGAACGAGCCGCTCGTCGTCACCAAGCTCTTCGACGAGATCGCGCCAAAGTACGCCGATCGGACTTCCGGGTTCACCCGAATCGTCCATCTCGGCCAGCGCTACGGCGACGCGGCGCCGATTGTTCAGATCGAACTGGTGTAGACAACCCAATCATGAATCGCCGCTCCGCCGGATGCAGTGCAAGGCGGCGCGGAGCAAGGGAGCGAGCGCACGATCGTGCGTGAGCGAACGAGCGGACGGGTCAACGCAGCAATGCGCCGGCCGAGTGGCGACGAAAGCGTCCGAGAGGGCGCGCCGGTGCGCTATCGCGCACGGGTTGAATACGACGGCACGGACTTCGCCGGATTCCAGTCGCAACCTGGGGCCCGGACAGTCCAGGGAGAACTCGAAGCCGCGCTGGCAACGATCTCCGGCGGAAGCCGGGTCAGAGTCGTCGCGGCGGGTCGAACCGACGCCGGTGTTCACGCCATTGGGCAGGTGATCGCATTCACCGACCCGAGAGGCAGGCCGGCGAAGGAGTTGGCCAGGGCGTTCGACGCTCTGCTGCCAGAGGACGTGGCAATCCGCGAGGTGCGGCGCGTCCCGGCCGGGTTCCACCCACGCTATGCGGCGCGATATCGGGAGTATCGCTACACCGTCTGGAACGGGCCGCGAAGCCCGCTTCGCGAGCGTTTCGCGCTCGGGGTGCGGGACCCACTCGATACCGCCGCGATGGAGCGGGCCGGGTCGGTCCTGGTGGGCCGTCACGACTTCAGCGCCTTCGGGGTGGCGCACCGGCAGCCGGTGCGGACCGTGCACTCGGTCCGGGTCCGGCGAACAGGATCGCAGGTGACGATCGACGTCGCCGCCGATGCGTTTCTGCGCCAGATGGTGCGAAGGATCGTGGCCGTCCTCCTGGAGGTCGGACACGGCAGAACAAACGAAGAGGCAGTCGCCGAGGCGCTCGCGTCCAGGCGACCGGCGCTCAACGGGGCCACGGCCCCCGCGAAGGGCCTGTGCCTCAGGCGCGTCGCTCTCGGTCCCACGAGGGAGGGGGCGGCGTTGGCAAGCACGACCGCCAGATCGAACGGAGAACGATGACCGCGAAGACATATACGGTCCGTGAGAGCGAGATCGAGCGACGCTGGTACGTCGTGGACGCGACGGACGAGACGCTCGGCCGTTTGGCGTCGCGCATTGCCCGAGTCCTCGAAGGCAAGAACAAGCCGGCCTACAGCCCGACGCTGGACTCCGGCGACCATGTCGTTGTCGTCAACGCGGGCAAGATCCATGTGACGTCCGACAAGCGCGAATCCAAGCTGTACATGCGTCACAGCGGCTACCCGCACGGCCTCAAGGCGGAGAGCCTCGGTCATCTGCTGGATCGTCGGCCCGAGGAAGTGATTCGCCGAGCGGTAAAGGGGATGCTTCCCCACAACCGCCTTGGAGCTCAGCAACTTACCAAGCTCAAGGTCTATGCCGGCCCAGAGCACCCGCACCAGGCTCAGCGGCCCGAGCCGCTTGCCTGACGAGGAGCGTGATGACCACCCCTGCCTATTACTACGGGACCGGTCGCCGCAAGACCGCGGTGGCTCGTGTCCGACTCGTGCCCGGTTCGGGTGAGATCGTCGTCAACGATCGGAGCCTCGACGCGCATTTCGGCAATGCCATCGACGAGGCCGACGTTCGCATGCCGTTCCGAGTCACCGGCACCGAGGGCGCATACAACGCCCAGATCAAGGTCGAGGGCGGCGGCGTGACGGGCCAGGCCGGCGCCATCCGTCATGGTATCGCCCGCGCCCTCCTCCAGATCGATCCGGAGGGCAACCGTCTTCCGCTCCGGCAGGCCGGCCTCCTCAGCCGCGACCCGCGAATGAAGGAGCGCAAGAAGTACGGTCTCAAGCGAGCCCGCAAGGCGCCTCAGTACACGAAGCGATAGTCGCGTCTGGGGCGACGCAGGACATCCTCGCTCACGCACCTCCAGGTCCGGCTAGCCTCGGTGCTCGGCTCCCCCCACCACTGCGTTCGCTGCAGGCGCGAGGCGGGAGTCCGCGCGCGGGCCGAGGAGTCGAGGTGGCGACCGCTCGGGGCGGGTGCTTGCCCCCGAATTGGGCACCTGGCTTAGGACGAAGCGACCGCGCCTTTCCGGCTCACGTACCCGCGACGTGCGAGCGCGCAGAAGTCATCATGTAGGCATGCCACACGATCTGTACGAGCGCTACAAAGAGGCGCTGCGAGTCGGCCACGTGGCCGTTCTGCGAGGTGCGCCCGAGGACGCCATCGACGCATACCGCAAAGCCGCGTCGATCGCTCCGTCGCGCGCTATGCCGCACACGAGCCTCGGCGGTGTCCTGCTTCGACTGGGTCATCTCGAGGAGGCGCTCGTGGAGTACGCGACCGCTGTCGCTCGAGCCCCCTACGACGAGGGCGCGCTCCTGGGGCAATCCGAGGCCTTGACCATGGCCGGCCAGCGCGTCGATGCGGCCCTGGCGTTGGATCACGTGTCGGAGATTCAAGAGGCCGCGGGCCGACTGCCGGAGGCCGCAGACACGCTCCGGCGAGCCCTGGAGCTTGAGGATACGGCCGAACGCAGCCGGCGCCAGCGCAGCCTGTTGCGGCAGATCCGGCTTTCTGCGGGCGACCAGGCCGCCGAGCATCTGCTGGCCCGCGCTCTCCGCCTGCGGGATGAGCCGTCGGGTGGCAAGCTGGAGGCGCCCCGGCTAGAGGCGTCAGCTGCGGCCGGCGTCGGTGAGAATGCGGCGGTAATCGTCGCGCCGACCCCAGTCCCCGCGCCCGGAGCCGCCGACGTGATCCAGCCGCCCGCGACTGCCGAGGCAGAACCTCAACTCCCGGCCGGTGGGCCGCTGACCCTTCCAGCCGTCCCGGCCGCCCCAGCCGTCCCGGCCGCCCAGCCTGCGACCGAGCCGCTTCCGGGTTCCACCGGCGAGACACTGGAGGTCGACGCCGCGCCAACCGAGACCTCGGAGCACGCTGGAGTCGCGGCGCCGGCCGATGACGCAGTGGCAGCCGCCGAAGTCGCGGGAGCGCTCGACTTGGGCTCGGATGAGTCGGTTACAGCGGCGGTGGGTGTCGTGGGCGGCGCGTTCACGGCCGCGGCCCCGGCAGGGCTTGTCGGCGATGGCCAGGGCCAGCAAACGGGTGACGAGTTGCTGGCTGCGGCCGAGGCGGCCGACCTGGCGGGCGACAACACAACACTCCGCTCCTTGCTTCTGTCGACGGCTCGGGCATACGCCCGAGAAGGGCGCTTCGAGCTGGGTCTGGACGCCGCCGATCGCTTGCTGCAGGCGGCGCCCGGCGATGTCGACGCGCATCTGGTACTCGTCGAGTCGTACCTTGCGCGCGACTGGAATACTCTGGCCGCGGAGAAGCTCGCCCTGCTCGGTCGCCTGGCGGAGTTGAACGACGACGAGGACACGCGCCAGCGGCTGTGCGAGGTGGCCAGTCGGGCCTTTCCAAGGGACCAACGGCTGGCGGCTCTCTGCTCTTGAGCTCGTCGGCCTGACGGGTCACCCCGCCCCGGCCGATTTGGCCGCGTCGCCCCGAGCCGGTCTGCGCGGCTTCGCCTCGTGGTCGGGAGGACCCGAGCGCGCGGGGACGACCGCCTGGCGGTATACACTTGTCCACCGATGCCACTGATTCAGTCGGCGCTCGACAAAGTCAGCCCGAACGTTGTGGCCGATGTTGCGATAACGGCCCTCCTGATCTACTGGCTCCTCAGTTTGATCAGGGGGACGCGCGCGGTTCGGCTTGTCATTGGCGTGTGCCTCCTGCTCGTCGTCTACGGCGCGGCCGTGACGTTCGATCTGAGGTTGCTCAAGGTCATCCTCCAGACGAGCGCGTACGTCGGTCTCTTTGCCCTGGTAGTCGTCTTTCAACCTGAGCTCCGGCGGGCGCTCGATCGAATTGGCCGGCTCGGCTCGCTGAGCTGGCTGATCTCTCCCGCGGAGCAGTCGACAGCCGTGCACATCGCAACCGAGGTTGCGAGCGCAGCCGAGCGGCTGTCGCGCGAGGGCCATGGCGCACTCATCGTGATGGAACGAGAGACCGGCCTGCAGGAAATCGCCGAGAACGGCGTCATGCTCCACGCCGATGTCTCGGCCGACCTGCTCGTGACGCTCTTCTCGCCCAAGACCCCGCTGCACGATGGGGCCGTTGTCATCCGCGGCGACCAGATCCTGGCCGCCGGAGCGCTGCTGCCCTCGGCCGAAACCACGATCCCGCTGGAGCGATTCGGCACACGGCACAAGGCCGCCCTGGGCATAACCGAGCAGACTGACGCGATCGTCGTTGTCGTGTCCGAGGAAAGCGGCCAGATCAGTCTGGTCGAGCGGGCTCGCATCGTCCGCAACCTCAACGAGCCCAAGCTCGCCCACGACCTCGCCGCGCTGCTTCACCCACAGACGGCGGGCCGGATCTTCCGACAGGAGCGGACGCCGCCGCGCCGGGTAGGTCCCACGGTTCGCGAGTTGGCGCGGCGAGCCCGTTTCGGCGGGCTCAATCGCCCCGCCGGCGCCCGGCGGAGTCGATCCGACCGGCCTGGGGCCGAGGCCACCGGCGACGACGGCGACGGGCAGGAGAAGGCCTCGTGAGGGTCCTGCGCTTCATCTTCCGAAACTGGCCGCTCAAGATCGGCGCGGTGCTGTTGGCGGTGATCCTCTACGGGGCCATGGTGTTCCTGCAGACCAGCCAGCAGTGGCCCGGCACGATAGCCATCGATACCGTGAATCAGCCCGCCAATTCCTACCTGATAGGCACATTGCCCGAGGTTGGCAACATCCGGTACATTGCCTCGCCGGACGTGCCGGTTTCGCAGTCCAGCTTCCGTGCCACTGCCGATCTGACCAGCGCCAGGGTCAGCGACAGCGAACCTTCGTTGGTTCGGGTCCAGCTGGTGGCCGACGACCCTCGCATCCAGATCATCGACTATCAGCCGCAGCAGATCAGCGTGACGCTCGACCCGACGTTCCACAAGCAGGTCAACGTCCAGGTGGACACCGGCGCCGTCCCGTCCGGCCTTGAGCCCGGCACGCCGGTCTTGAGCCAGTCATCAGTAGATGTCTCAGGGGCGTCCTCAATCGTCAGCAGGGTGGTCTACGCCGAGGCCTTGGTCCGGATCGACGCGTCCGGCCTGGACGTTAACGAGGACGTCGATCTCGTGGCCAGAGACGCCTCGGACGCGATCGTGACACACGTCGAGTTCAATCCCCGAACCGTCAATGTCCAGATCCAGGTGGGCAGCCAGACCCGCACGGAGACCGTGCCGGTCAAGCCGATCACTACCGGCGATCAGGCCGCGGGCTACTACATCACCTCCGTCGACGTAACGCCGCCCGTCGTGGCCGTCCGCGGCCAGGCCGACGCTCTCGCCCTGCTCAACGGTCAGGCCAACACCAAGGCCATCTCCATCGCAGGCGCCACGGGCGACGTGACGGCCAGCGTCAACCTCGACCTGCCCGCCGGCGTGACCTCGGATGCGGGGCAGATAGCGGTAGTCATCCACCTCCAATCGCCGCAATCGACCCGGAGCGTGAGCGTCGGCGTGGTGCCGACGGGGGCGCTACCCGATCGCATCTACACCCTGTCGGCGCCGAGCGTGACCGTGACGCTGGGCGGGGCGACCGCGGCGCTCAACGCCTTCGACACGTCGACGCTCGTTGGGAACGTCGCGGTCGGAGATCTCGACGTCGGACCGCACAGTGCTGCCGTCACGCTCTACCTGCCGGCAGGGATCAAGCTGGTCGCGATCACTCCGGCTCAGATAGTCGTCACGGTCTCCAACCCGCCGTCGCCGGCACCATTGCCCTCCCCAACCTAGAGGAGCGTCTCTTGCCCCGTCTCTTCGGCACGGATGGCATCCGTGGCACGGCCAACGTTGACCTGAAACCGACCCTCGCCTACGCGCTTGGTCGCGCAACGGCCCACCGCCTCGCCGGTCCCGGTCGGCCCATCGTCGTGGGGCAGGACACGCGCCGCTCCGGCGACATGTTCGTGGCGGCGATCGTGGCAGGGGCGACGAGCCTGGGCGTCGATGTCCATGTCGTTGGCGTCGTACCAACTCCGGCCCTGGCGTTCATCACGGGTGCGGGCCATTTCGCGGCGGGGATCATGGTCTCGGCTTCACATAATCCGGCCAGCGACAACGGCCTCAAGGTTCTCGACGAACACGGCCTCAAGCTCGACGAGGATGTCGAGGACGAGCTCGAGCAGCTCATCTGGACCGCCGACGAGCTGCCTGGTGCCTCGCCCGACGCGCTGGGTGTGGCCGTTCAGGACCGCGATCTGCTCGACCTGTACGTGGGTCACAGGCTCAAGCTGGCCTCCGCGACGTCGACTCGACTCCATCTGGTCGTCGACTGCGCCAACGGTTCCGGCGGCATCGCAGCGAAGCGGATCCTCGAGGCGACCGGAGCCCGCGTCGACGTGCTGTTCAACGATCCCGACGGCGCGAACATAAACGCCGGCTGCGGCGCCACTGCGCCCGGAGCGCTCGCAGGTGAAGTCGTCGCCCGCGGCGCGGACGTCGGATTTGCGCTCGACGGGGACGCCGATCGCTTGATCGCCGTCGACGCGTCGGGTTGTGTCGTCGATGGCGATGCCGTCCTGGGTATCCTCGCCCTCGACCGGCTGGCGCGCAATAGTCTCCCGAACGGCGCGCTGGTTGTGTCGATCCTGTCTAACGGGGGGCTCCAGAAGACCGTCGAGGATGCGGGCGGGCAGGTGATTCGGACCCCGGTCGGGGACAAGTACATATTCGAAGGGATGCTCGTCAACGGGGCCGGCCTGGGCGGGGAGAAGAGCGGCCACGTGATCGTCCTCGAGCACACCAGCAGCGGCGACGGCATCGTCACCGCGCTCGAGATCCTGGCCGTAATGACTCGCACTGGCCTCAGCCTGGCGGACCTGGCAGCCCAGGTGCCGATGCTGCCCCAACAGCAGCGAACCATCCCGGCCCGTCACAAGGACCAGTGGGAAGGCGACCCGGTCATGCGAGAGGCGATCGCCCGAGCCGAGTCTCGCCTGGGTTCGGCCGGTCGGGTCCTGGTCCGCCCGTCGGGAACGGAGTCGGCGATTCGGGTCATGGTGGAGGGCCCGGAGGGCGCTCTGGTCGCCGAGCTAGCCGACGAGTTGGCTGCTCTGGCCGGAGAGCGGCTAAACTAGCCACCTTCGCCGGGGGCCGTCGTCTGCGAGACCGGGAGTGATTCTGTATGTGTGGAATAGTCGGATACACCGGACCTCGCGAGGCCGGGCCCGTCCTGCTGGATGGCCTGCGCCGCCTCGAGTATCGGGGCTACGACTCCGCCGGCATCGCGTTGGTCACGGAGAGCGGCGAGCTGTTCGTCGAGAAGCGAGCTGGCAAGGTGGCGGTTCTGACCGAGGCTCTTGGCGACAAGCCGCCTCGGGCGGGGATCGGGCTGGGGCATACTCGCTGGGCCACGCACGGCCGGCCGAGCGATCTCAACGCCCATCCCCACACAGATTGCACGGGCCGCATCACGGTCGTCCATAACGGCATAGTCGAGAACTTCCGCGAGCTGCGCGACGAGTTGGTCGCCGGCGGCCACACCCTCAAGTCCGAGACGGATACCGAGGTGGTCGCGCACCTTGTCGAGGATGCCTACAAAGGCGACCTGGCCGATGCCGTGCGGGCGGCCCTGGGCCGGCTCGAGGGCGCATATGCCCTGGTCGTTATGCATCGAGACGAACCCGAGCGACTGGTCGGCGCACGACTCAACGCGCCGCTGATCGTAGGCGTGGGCGAGGGCGAGAGCTTCCTCGCATCCGACGCGGCGGCCATTGTGGCCTATACAAAACGGGTCGTCTTCCTCGACGACGGCGACGTTGCGGATCTGACGCCCGGGATGTTCACGATAACGGACCGTGCCGGCACCGTCGTCGACCGCCCGATCGACATCATTCCGTGGTCTGCCGAGGCGGCCGAGAAAGGCGGCTACGCTCACTTCATGCTCAAGGAGATCCACGAGCAGCCCGACGCCCTGACGGCGGCCATGACCGGCCGGCTGCGAGGCGAGTCGGTCTGCCTGGAGGAGCTCGACCCGATTCGGGAGCGGCTGGCCGGGATCGATCGCGTCGAGATGATCGCGTGCGGTACGGCCTACTACGCATCGCTCGTCGGGGCGGCGCTGTTCCAGGAATGGCTCGGCATTCCCGCCCGTTCCACGGTGGCGTCCGAGTTCCGCTACAGCCCACCGCCGATCGACTCGAGGACACTGGTCGTGGCGGTGTCGCAGTCCGGCGAGACCGCGGACACGATCGCCGCGGCGCGCCTTGCCGGGGACCGCGGGGCCGTCGTCGTGGCCGTAACCAACACAGTGGGCTCGGCGATCACTCGCGAGTCTCACGCCTCTGTCTTCCTGCAGGCCGGGCCCGAGGTGGCCGTCGCAGCCACGAAGACATTCGTGACCCAGGTCGCAACCCTGGTGATGCTGGCCGCGGACGTGGCCCACCAGTTCAAGCGCCTTTCGGCCGAGAAGGAACGTGAGCTCGTGGCGGCTTTGCGCCGACTGCCGAAACAGGCCGAAAGAACGATCGAGCTGGCGGGACCAATCGAGGAGATTGCGGCGCGATACGCCGACGCGGCCGGGTTCATGTACATCGGCCGATCGTTCGGGTATCCGGCGGCTCTCGAGGGTGCGCTCAAGATCAAGGAGATCAGCTACCTCCACGCTGAGGGATATGCCGCGGGCGAGCTCAAGCACGGCCCCATCTCGCTTCTCGATGCCGACGTACCTCTCGTCGCGGTGGCCACACGATCGGCCGTATACGACAAGCTGATCAGCAATCTGATGGAGGGCAAGGCCCGTGACGCCCGTGTCCTCGCCGTTGCCACCGAGGGAGATACGCAGATCGAGCGATTGGCCACCGACGTCTGCTGGGTTCCGGACACGCTGGAGCCGTTGAGCACCATCCTGGCGGTGATCCCGCTCCAGCTGTTTGCGTACTACGTGGCGGTGAAGCGGGGTCGTGACGTGGACCAGCCGCGCAACCTGGCCAAGTCGGTGACGGTGGAGTAGGTGGCCGGCCCGAGGCAGCAATCGATCTCGGGCGACGAGCGTGGCCTATCGGGATTGCCCGCCGCGGTTCCGGCGCCGCCGCCGGAGACCATCGAGCTCGGGATCGACATCATCCGCGTCTCTCGCATCAGGGACTCGCTGGCCCGCTTCGGCGACCGCTTCACGCGGCGCGTTCTGACGCCGGCCGAGATGGCCTACGTTCGTGGCCGGCCCGAGACTATGGCCGGCCGATGGGCTGCCAAGGAGGCCGTGTCGAAGGTGCTCGGCCTGGGCGTCCGCGGGATTGGCTGGCGGGATATCGAGATAGAACGTCTGCCGACCGGGCAGCCTGCCGTGAAGCTGCTCGGCCGGGCGGCGCGACGAGCCGAGCAGCTCGGCATGGGTCGCATCGCCCTCTCTATCAGCCACGAGTCGGAATTCGCGGTCGCGATCGCCTACGGCTCGAGGACCGCCGGAGGCCGCTTCCTCTATCCGCCGGACATCGAGGAGCGACTGAGCGAGCGCGAGATTTCGCTGATGAAGCGCTTCGAGCGGTTGCGGGGGCTTTCGCGGGACGTTGCCCTGGGTGAGGTGCGGCCTACCGCGGGCACCGCTGGAGGCCGCGCCGACGCAGGACTCGGGGAGGAGACCGATGCCTAGCCGGGTCGTGCCCGAACCGATCCTGCTGGACGACAGGACTGCCGCAGCCCTCCTCCCACCCCGCCCGGTGCGCGGCCACAAGGGCACATTTGGAAAGCTGCTGGTCATCGCCGGGTCGGTGGACTACGCGGGCGCGGCGCTGCTCGTTTGCACGGCGGCCGGACGAGCTGGAGCGGGCCTCGTGACGCTGGCAACGCCCGAGTCGCTCCAGCCGCTCTTCGCGGCAAAGGTCGTCGAGGCCACGACGCTGTCGCTTCCGGAGGACGACGTGGAGGAAGTGGATCCGGAGGAGGCGCTGGCCCGGATCCTGGACCACGACCACGACGCCCTGGTCGTCGGCCCGGGGCTGAGGCCGAGCCTCTCCATCACCGAGCTTATCCGCGGCCTGTTGGCTCCGGACGAGGATGGCCAGCCCGCACCCGCGGTTCTTGATGCTGAGGCCCTGCGATCGCTGGCCACCGTCGACGGGTGGGCATCTGAGGTCGCCGCCCGGTGCGTGTTGACGCCCCACGTGGGTGAGTTTCTTCGGTTGCGGGCGGCCGACGGTGTCGACCCGGAGAAGCTTGGCGACCTCGTCTTCGATGACGGACGTCGCCTGGCCGCGGCCCGCGAAGCCGCTCGCGAATGGGGCCAGGTGGTCGTCCTCAAGGGAGCCCGAACGGTCATTGCCGACCGGGATGGCAGGACAGCCGTCTCGCCGTTCGAGAACCCGGCCCTCGCGAGCGCGGGGACGGGCGACGTGCTTGCGGGTACGATCGGCGCCTTGCTGGCCCAGGGCCTGGGTACATTCGAGGCCGCGCAGCTGGGCGTCTACCTGCATGCCCTCGCCGGAGGGGCGGTCAGCGATCGCCTCGGCGATGCCGGGCTGCTCGCTTCCGACCTGACCGCGGAGCTGCCTCTGGCCCGCAAGAGGCTGGCAGAGCTGCCGGGCGCGGGCTCACGTGCCGGCGGCGCTCCGGCTCGCAGTTGAGCGTCGGAGTGACCACGACTGCCGCCGCGACCGGGAGCCGGCTCCTGGCCACACGCCAACCGCTGATCGAGGCCGGGCCGGGCGGAGCCCTGCCGCCGCTGCCCAGGACGGCGTGGCTGGAGATCGATCTTGATGCGCTGACCTCCAACGCGCGGCTGATGCAGGGGCTCCTTCCGCCCGGTGTCCGGGTCGAACCCGTCGTCAAGGCCGATGCGTACGGCCATGGGGCCGTCGCGGTGGCCCGGGCGCTGGTCGCCGACGGCGTTCGCGGTCTCGGCGTGGCCACGTTCGACGAGGCGCTTGAGTTGCGCCAGGCCGGCATCGAGGTTCCGATCGCGATCCACTTCCCGATTCCGCCGGAGCTCGCGCCCGACGCCCTCCGCCACTCCATGCCGATCACCGTCGGCGACCGGCTGCTGCTCGGCCGAACGCTTGCGGCGCTGGTCGCGGCGCCCGTCCGATCCGATCTGGACGACGAGGGCCGGCTCGACATCCAGCTCGAGGTGGAAACCGGGCTGGGCCGGGGCGGCGTCCATCCCGATGAAGTGGCAGCGGTCGCAGCCACGATTACTGCCAATCCGCGTGCCCGTCTCGTCGGCCTGTGGTCTCATCTTCAGGCGGCGGACAATGCGGGGACCACTTCGCGTCAGGACGCCCTCTTTGGAGCCGCGGCCGGACTCCTGGAGGCAGCGGGCGTGACGCTCCCCGCGCGGCACCTTACGGCAAGCGGTGGTCTGCTCGCGGCGACCGCCGGGACGTACGACGTCGTGCGCATCGGCCTCGCTCAGTACGGTCTCGTTCCGGACGGCCTTACGGTCGTCGCACGGAGCCGGATCGTCGCCGCCGGTTTGCGGCCGGTCATGGCGCTGCGGGCGCGGCCCGTTCGCGTAGCCTGGCTCGACGCCGGCACGGGCGTCAGCTATGGGCCCACTTTTACGACTGCCCGCCGGAGCCGGATTGCCACGCTGCCCCTCGGATACGCGGACGGCTTCCCGCGCAGCCTATCGAACAAGGCCCAGGTCCTGGTGCGTGGGGTCCGCGCCCCTCAGGTAGGAACGGTCGCGATGGACGCGATCATGGTTGACGTGACGGATGTCCCCGGGCCGGAGGTTACCGTCGACGACGAGTTCACGCTCATTGGAGAGCAGGGCGGAGACAGGATAAGCGCGCTCGAAATGGCGCGGTGGGGCAACACCATTTCGTATGAGGTCATAGCCGCGATGTCCGGAAGGTTACCCCGGGTGTACTATGCGGCAGCCGAGGCGGTCGCATTGCGCACAGTTGCGTGTGACGCGAGTCGGGGCTGGGGGAAGCCCGACGACCGAGCGGTCAAGGCATCCGAGGAAGAACCGGGCCAACTCGACTCCAGGTGACCGGTTCGCCCGCGACCATGACGGAGAACATTCGGATTGATCGAGATACAGGCTCACTCTGAGGAGCAGCGCGACGATCTGGTCGAGCAGGTTGCTCGCGAGATCCAGCTGCGCGGCCTGACCGCGCCGGCTGTGTTGTTCCTGCAGGCCAGTCGTCCGTATCGCCCGCTGGGCAGCAGCGCCATGGTCTTCTTCGATCCCACGCTGCGGCACGTATTCGGTGGCGAACTCCCGGTCGCGACCGAGATCCTGGCCGACGATCTCGGGATCGAGCAGCTGATCGAGCGTCTGCAGGATCCCGACGAGGAGATTTCCTGGGACGCCTGAGGGCGGACAGTGATCATCGAGCCGGGTAGCATATCCGGGTGACCAACCAGTCCCGAGCCTTCTTCGCCCTCGATTTCGGCTCGGCGACCACGGCCGGATCCGTGCTGGGCCTCGTCGGTGGCCGGTGGCGGCTCATTGCGCATGCGGCGATGCCGAGTCACGTCGACGTCGACGCGATGCTGGCCGGCCTCCTGACTCAGGTCGGACTGACCGATCCTGAGATGCTCGTTGAGCTGGGAGGGAGCGCCGACATCCCCTCCCACGTGGCCACGTGGCCGAGGCTCGCCGCCAGGACCACGCCCCCGCGCCGGATCGCCGTTCTCGCGGGCTCGCGGCGGCAGAGGCGGCGACTCGAACTGGCGGCCCTGCGGGCCGGATGGCTGGTTGTCGGAGGCAGCGCCGACGAAGACGACCCGGTCGTTCTGAGCCGCCTCGCCCTGTCTACGGAGACCGGCGCCGTCCTGCTCGGCGCCGACCGCTCACCCGGCAACGACGAGAAGCGTCACCTGCCGGACCTGGCCGTTCTCCTGGCCGCCGTCGCTCGGTGCCGACCGGAGCTGACGGTGGTGCTGGCTGGTGGCGCGGCGGCCTACGAGGCCGAGTTCTCGGCCCCACGAGATGCTCAGCCGGGCTACGAGCTGGCGACGGGACCGACCCGCGCCGTACCTGTGATCGGCTCGAGCGTGGCCCCGGTCGAGTCAACGACCGAGAAGGCGCCGGTCAGAACGAAGAAGGCGTCGAAGAAGGCGGCCGCGGCGGGGCAGGCTGCCGCCGGCGATAGCCCGCCGGCTTACGTAGCGAAGCTTGGCGGAGGCGTCACGGAGTCGGCGGCCGGGGCGACGGCCGTCGCTGGGGCGAACCCTCCTCCGGTCGCTTCGATGCCGCTGCCGCAAGCCTCGGTCGGGCCGGACTTCCAGCCCGGATCCGACCGAGGGGTTTCGGCTTACGTTCTGCTGGCCCCGGACGCCGAAGCGGGTCAGCCCGCAGGGGCCTCGCTGCAGCAGGTTCTCGAGGGACTTCGAGCCTTCCCGGACGACAGCCGGCTCGCCGTCGCCCGGTCCATCGCCTCGCTGTCGTACGTGCTCGACCGGCCGATCGAGGTCGTGGAGATCGGTCTTCAGGGCGGACTGAGGTCTCGGTCCGAACCGGTAGGTCAAGGGCACTTCGCGGTGGTCTCTTCGCATGCCTGCCTCGCCGATGCCTCGTTTGCTCCGGAGAACCCATCCGAGGAGGCGATCGATGGAGTCCTGGCCTGGTCGACGACGGTGCTGGATCGTCACCGCGTGATGGACAGGCTCAACGACCTGCGGCTCGTGCCTTGGGGTGAGGCCGACGGCGATGGTGCGGCCTTCCGGCTCGCAGCGGCGAAGGCGGCATGCGGGCGCCTGGTCGACGCCACGCCGGAGATAGCCGTCCACCCGATGCCTGAGCTGCTTGTGGCAGCCGGCGGCGTGTTTGCCGCAATGCCTCCATCGGTGGTGGCCCTGGCTTTGGCCGATCTCTTTCGGCGGCCCGGTGTGAGTCAGCTGGCGAGCGACCAGGCCCGCCTCCTCGGACCGCTTGGCGTCATCGACGATGAAGCGGAGCGTCGTCAGCTCATGGCCAACCTGGCCGACGATATCCTGATGCCGCTGGGGAGTCTCATCCTCCCGGCGGGTGTCCGGCAGGGTCGCAGCGCCGGCTCCCTGCGGCTGAAGGATGGGTCGTCAAACTCGGAGATCGAGTTACACGCGGGCGCGGTGCAGGTCGTGGACCTGCCACCCGGTCGCGCCGCCAGGGTGAACCTCGACTTCCGCGACGCGGTCCGACTCGGCAACCGCGGCCACCGCTTCTCGGTCGATGTCGCCGGTGGGCTCGGCGGCCTGCTGGTCGACCTTCGCGACATCCCGCTGCGCGTCTCCGACAGACCGGACTCGCGTCGGGCGGCCCTGGATGCCTGGCAGCGCGGCATGTGGCCGGAGATCGACGAATGAGCGCCGTCCAGCCGGTGACCGCAATGGCGATCCCGCCGGAGCTGGCCCGCGTAGCCGGACGGCGGGTCCTTGTCTTCTCGCCAACGATCCACTTCAGACTCGGCCCGGGAGACCGCGCGCTCGTTGTGCCGGGCGACGCCGTTGTGCCGGGCATGCCCATTGCGGAGCGCACGCCCGACGCTGAGCTCGTTGACGTTGGCCGGCTGGAGCGGACAGAGAGAGTCCGGCCGGTCGACCCTCCGGCCTGGGAGAAGCCTGCCTCCGACGAGTCGGTCGCGGCCCTGCGGCAGGAAGATCGAGTTGGGTCGACGGAGTCGCAACTGGCGGTTCCGGCCGGGATGGACGTCAAGACCGGGTACGTTCCCGTCGTGATGCAGCAGGATCGGCGCCGCCAGCCGTTTCCCGGCAAGTGGTGGGTAGGTGGAGGCGAGCGCCGCGGCAAGCCGGCCCGGGACAAGCAGACGCTGCGCCTCGGCGGGACGTTGCTCTTCGAAACGCACGGCCGATGGCGCGCTGCCGCCGGAGAGCGGCACACGATCGTGGAGTCGCCCATTGCCGGGGTCGTTCGCGAAGCCCGAAACTGCGTGGACGTGACGATCGCTGTGACCGGCGCCGCCCTCACAGGAGCTATTGCCGCGGGCGAACCGTCGCGAGGATACCTGGATGTTCCACGCCTGACGGACGGGGAGCTGTGGGCCAATGCCCTGGACGTCGGCCGGACGGGCGCGGTAGTCGTGGCCGGCAGCCGGATCTCGGCGCAGGCGATCAGTCGCGCCCGAGCCATGTCCATTCGGGGACTCATCGCCGGCTCGGTCGGCCAGGGCGAGCTGCGCGACCTGGAGGCGTCGTCGTTGCGGCAGAAGGCCAGTCTCGTGCCGTCCGTGCCGTTCGGGCTCATCGCTCTCGACGGCTACGGGCGCCGCCCGATCGCGACGCCGATCCTCGCCCTGCTGGCTGCTCTTGCCGGTCTGGAAGTGGCGATCGTCACCGACCCTCCGCTGCTCGTCTTCGACGTTGCGGAGGTGCCGCTGCCGGAATTCCCGGCCGACTGGGTTCGCGTTCGAAGCGGCCAGCACGCAGGTCGGGAGGGCCGCTGGCTCGAATCGGCGGGGCTCTATCGCTTCCGCGGCGGCATCCACCTGGACGCTGCCGTGGTCCGGTTTGTCGACGAAACGGACACGATCGTAATCCCGGTCTCCGACCTGGAGCGCTTCATCTTCTAGCGGGACCGCCCGCGATCGACCGCGCCGTCTGCATGCGGGCGGCCGCGTAGGGCCCCGAAGCGCGGTTGTGAGACCCGCCCGTTGCGGCCGGCGACGGTCGACAGCTGCGGTGCGCGAGTTTCGGGTAACCTCGCGGGGTGATTGCGGCGCAGAAGCTCGAAAGAATTGTTGTGACCCGTGACCCGGCAGGCACGCGCGCCCTGGCGGCGGCGTTTGCGGCAGCCGCGCGGCCGGGCGACCTGATCAGCCTCGTCGGGGAGCTGGGGGCGGGCAAGACCCAGTTCGCCAAGGGGTTTGGCGCAGGCCTGGGGATCGCAGACACGATCGTCTCGCCCAGCTTCGTCCTCATGGCCGAGTACCGAGGCCGGTTACCGCTCTTCCACGTCGACCTGTACCGCCTGGCCAATGCCGCCGAGGCGCTGGCGGGCGGGCTTATCGATGAGCGCCAGGCTGAAGGCGTGACGATCGTGGAGTGGGCAGAACGTCTCGCGGACGCGATGCCGGCCGAACGACTCGACGTGCTGATAGACGGAGCGGGAGACGATCCACGCAGGATCTCGATTCGACCGAGTGCCGAGAGCTACGCCCGATACCTCGAGGCGGTTCCCGCGACGGTCGAGGCGGCTGAGATTCCGGCGGCCGGGTCCCCGCCGGCCGAGGCTCGACGGTGATGGCCGGCCGTTTCCTGGCGATCGACACGTCGGGCACGAACGCGCTCGTGGCCCTGGGCGACGCGGACGGCACGCTCCTGACCGAGCGGCGCTGGCCCGCGGGCTATCGCCACGGCGAGGAACTGCTGACCCGGATCGACGAGATGCTCGCTGCCACGGCCGTTTCGTTGGCAGAACTTGGCGGGATCGTGGTTGGGACCGGCCCCGGTGCCTTCACCGGG
>Ga0182011_10000964_pt1 | contig 25255 bp, 18 predicted proteins | sample 711E1DmetaG_FD_120481 | JGI IMG/M metagenome (GOLD analysis project Ga0182011, IMG submission 120481) | Permafrost microbial communities from Stordalen Mire, Sweden - 711E1D metaG | ecosystem: Environmental > Terrestrial > Soil > Wetlands > Permafrost | place: Sweden: Stordalen | collected...
GAAACAATTTTTATAAAATCATCCACGCTTCTCACACCGTTCTTCATATGAACAACACTTGTCATCACTTTTTTCTCATCGAAAGAAACGCGCTTGAGCAATTCCGCTCCAAAAATATTTGATGCAGATAGTTGCAGAGCGATTTCTTGAATTTGTGCAGCACCGAGTGCATTTTCTTTCTCTATAATGTCCATGGCCTTTTTGATCGGTATTTGTCCGGCAACATTCATCCCCCTGGCAAGTTGATATGTTGCATCAAGCTGCTTAAGATCGTTCAGAGAATCATTGGGTTGATTGTTTGCAAATGTCCGGATGAAATGGATTAAAGCAAACCTGTCTTCCGGCGGCATATAATTGTATGAAGCCATTCCGCCGCCTGGAATTCCTTCCTCTAATGTTTTATAAATCTGTGTTACCTTTGATCCATTTTTCCAACTATTAAGCGAATGAAAGTTTCGCGGTTTTGGATTTAGCATAGATGCAGACGGCCCGTCTCCCTGACCGTTATCACCATGACAAGTAGTACAATTTGCCTTAAATAATTCACGCCCTTTATTGACCAATTCAGGGGAAGTAACTCCAACCTTCATAATATCCACCGGCGGAATCAAACGCGGACTCCGAAGTGGAATGTCTTTTATCAAGGCTGTTGAATCATGCAAGACTGTTGCATTCACTGCATTCCTGCCGATCGCATTCAGGTTCCAGACATAGAGTAATCCCATGCCAACCAGGATGGCAAGAACATAGAAGTACGAATAGCCAAATAATTTCTCCGGCGTTCTAACCAAAGTCCGCCAATTAATCTCATCTTTATAGGGTGGTGTCCGGTTCATATTTTTTTCCACGATCAATTACAATCGAAATTCTAACCCGCGTCCAAGTTTCGGATCACCTAGAGGTATCAAATTCTGCCGCTTCATCTTCCACGAAAATATCACAACCACCAATCCGATGGTGAGAAGGGGAAAACTCATTTCCATCCAACTCAATACAGGAGATGTACTAAAGCTCGGCATAACGAGCCAATACAAATCAAGCATGTGTGCGAAGAGCACCCATATGGATATGAATTTCAGACGTTTCAGATCCATCTTTGAATCCTGAGACAACAGCATAAAATACGGTACAGCAAAATGGACAACAATAAGAAGTACTGAGACATATTCCCAGCCATTTTTCCAGCGGTCGATGAACCAGTACGTTTCTTCCGGCATGTTCGCATACCATACGAGCAGAAATTGACTGAAGGCTATGTACGCCCAGAAGTTGATAAAAACAAACATCAATGTGCCAAGGCTGTAAAAGTGATCACGCCGCAGTTGCGGAAAATATCCATGCTCATGAAGTTTTACGATGATATAGGTCGCTGCCGCTACACCCGCCAATACAATGCCGGAAAAATAATACACTCCATAGATCGTCGAATACCATAGAGGCTCCAAACTCATCGCCCAATCAATTGCAATAACCGTCAATCCGATCGCAAAGACCGGCATGAAAGCCGCGGCAAGGCCAATGTTGAATCTTGTATGTTTCTGATCTTTATCGATATCCTGTTTCAGCGAGTTCCGTGTAAACAAATAAAAGAACACTGTCCACAACCCGAAAATAACAACAAACCGAAGGGTAAAAAAGTTAACGTTAAGGTACGGTTCTTTCATTTTTAAAGTTGCATCATGTGCAACGGCTTCTGCATTCACCCATGGAAAGAGATCATGGAGATGAAAAAAAAGCAGTAATCCCATCAGTGCTGCGATAGGAATTAACGCGGCAAGGAATTCATTCACCCGCCGCATCGGAACACTCCAGACTGCCCCGGCGATATATTCAAGTGCGATGAGGAATAAAGCCCCGACGCCGATACTCGTTAGGAAAAGAAAGTTTACTACGTGAACAAATGCCGCATGACGTACATCCACCAGATAGCCGAGGACATAACACACTGCACCTAATAGAAGAAGTCCCCAACCAATACTCCTGGTTATCAGGGGTAATGGTTTGTTTAGGTATTCTGTTGAAGAGGACTGACCGCTCATTTCAAGTCGGACTCCTTTGCATTCTGTGCCCTCTGGAGAACACGAATATAATTGATAATCGCCCAGCGATTCTCCGGAGAAATTTGCGGAGTGTAACTCGGCATTGCATTCTGTCCTTCTGTGATAACATGATAAATTCTGCCATCGGGCCAGCTGCGCACTTTGTCTGAATGCAGCGTCGGCGGATTAGGGAATTGTCCCTGCAAGCGGCTGTCGCCTCGGGCAAAGTTGCCGTGACAGGGACTGCAGAATGTAAGATATTTCGATTTTCCCCGATCCAGCACTTCCTTTGTAGGCAGCAGCGGATCAACAAGATAAGTACCGGCATCTTCCGGTTTTCCCTTGAAGGCATACGGTATAAATCCTCGAGCTACCGTTCCTTCCACCGGCGGCCGCATTCCGATGCCATCCCTGAATAACCCGCTCGCCTGTTGTGCTTTCAATTTATTCTGCACCATCATCCAGTTGAAAGGCTGCATATACATAAGTTTGTTGAGTGTAAAATATGTCGATGCTGAAACTGTCAGTGCGACAACAAGGAGAACACCAATAAATTTTAAATCGAAGAGCTTTTGCCCGTGACTGAGCTCTTCCGGCTCAAAATAGATAGAAGTTATTTCTTTTCCACCGATTGTCTTGAGAAATTCTTTTATGAGTTTTTCATCGAACTTTGGGTCCTCTGCCTGGATACTGAGGCCAAACTTATCTGATGAAACCTGTTTCATATAGTGTGTGTCATGGAGCGGGTGTGCATTGTTTGGAAACTTGAAGTAGAGAACAATCATTGCCAGTGTAGAAAGAACAGAGGCAAATAAGACTGTCACTTCGAAAGATACCGGTACAAATGCAGGCCATGACCAGAATGGCTTTCCACCAATAACGAGCGGATAATCAGAAATTGTTACCCATGAAATAAATGTAACGGCGCATAATGCACCCAGCAGACCGAACGCGAACGCAAAGTAACCAATCTTTGAGGTATTCAAGCGCATCGCATGATCCATACCATGAACAGGATACGGTGAGTGCACATCGTACCTAGTGTATCCGGCTTTGCTTGTTTTATCCGCCGCATGAATAATTTCATCCGGCAAATCGAACAAGGCTGTTATTGAATACAATGGATTTTGCATCATAGATGTTTCTACCTCAATGATTCTTTACTTGTGCACCATCGACCACTGATTTCAACTCCGCCATCGCTACGGACGGCAGGAAGCGGACAAAGAGCAGCACACACGTGAAAAACAAACCGAACCCAAGAGATAAAATTCCATAATCATAGAGTGTCGGTGAAAAATGACCCCAACTCGATGGTAAAAAGTCGCGCGAAAGAGATGTCACAATGATGACGTATCTTTCAATCCACATGCCGACATTCACCAAGATACCAATGACGAACATAACAGGAACACTTGTGCGAATTTTTTTAAACCAGAATCCCTGCACAAAAATAACATTGCAGGAAACCATCGTCCAGTATGCCCACGCGTACGGCCCGAGTGCACGGTTGAGAAATACGAAGCGTTCGAACTGGCTTCCGCTGTACCATGCCATAAAGAATTCCATCGCATAAGCGTACCCGACCATGCTGCCGGTGAGAAGCATGACTTTGTTCATATTTTCAAGATGTTTTATCGTAATGATATGTTCGAATTTGAACATTTTCCGGACAAGAACAAGAACGTTCTGCACCATCGCAAAACCGGAAAAGACCGCTCCTGCAACAAAGTATGGCGGGAAAATTGTTGAATGCCAGCCCGGCAATATTGAAATCGCAAAATCAAAGCTCACGATCGTATGTACTGAGAGCACAAGCGGTGTGGCAAATCCTGCAAGGATGAGATATAACCGTTCATAATGTGTCCAGTGACGGTTCGAAAACCGCCAGCCAAGACTCAAGAGAGAATAGATAATTTTTTTGTACCTATATTTTGCCCGATCGCGTAAGGTACCAAAGTCCGGGATGAGCCCAAGGTACCAAAAAGCAAACGACACAGTGAAATACGTCGAGACAGCAAACACATCCCACACGAGCGGCGAGTTGAAGTTGATCCACAAACCATGTTGATTGGGATATGGGAAGAGATATCCCATCAGCCAAACACGGCCAAGGTGCGTCACGGTAACAAACATACCGGCGCACATGACGGCAAAGATTGTCATTGCTTCCGCAAAACGCGCAATGGCATTCCGCCACCGCTGGCGCATGAGAAAAAGGATGGCTGAAATAAGCGTACCCGCATGACCGATACCGACCCAAAACACAAAATTTGTGACATCAAACGCCCACGCAACCGGCTGATTGAAACCCGCGACTCCAAGTCCTTTCAATTGAATCATTGTTACCGCAAAGAGACCGAACGCCAAAACGGAAAGTGTAACACCCAATGCAATCCACCAGCGCCTCGAAGGGAAACGATTCAGTGGTGCCTCGATTGTTACATCAATATCCGCTGAGGTAACAGGTATTGTTGTAATCTGCGGCTCTTGTGTATAATCAATGGCTTCGTTCGTCAAACCGATTTCTCCGATTCGATGTTGCGCAGCTTTGCAAGGTATGTTACATTAGGACGCACATTCGTTTCTTCAAGCACATGATACCCCAAGGTATGCGTTCGGTACTTCGATACTTCAGAATTCGAATCATTCATATCTCCAAACACAATCGCCGTCGCCGGGCACGCTTCCTGGCATGCGGTCTTTACATCGCTGCCCTTGAGTTCACGTCCCTGTTCGATTGCATGCTGCCGGGCTTCCATAATTCTCTGGATACAAAAGGTGCATTTTTCCATGACACCGCGCGAACGCACGGTCACTTCCGGATTGTGCACCAGACTGACCGGCTGCTGTTCATAATATCCATCGGCGAAACTATTGCGCCAATTGAAGAAATTAAACCGGCGGACTTTATATGGACAGTTGTTCGAGCAATACTTTGTTCCGACACAACGATTATAGATCATCTGATTAAGACCGTCGGGACTGTGGCTGGTCGCCACAACCGGACAAACATTTTCACAAGGCGCATTATCGCAGTGCTGACATAACATAGGCTGATGACTTAACGATGGATCTGCATCGGTTCCGGAATAATAACGATCGATACGGATCCATTGCATGGCACGTCCCTTTGCCGTTTGCTCTTTGCCGACGACCGGGATATTGTTTTCAACATTGCACCCCGCGACGCAAACATTGCATCCGATACACTTGTTCATATCGATTGCCATTGCCCATTTGACACCCTTGTATTCGACTTCTTTGGTGATGTTGAGCAATTCGGTTTTTTCTTCGTGGAGAAAATTCGAATTCTTATCGTACGCGGCGAGCGTTCCTTCGCGGATAATTTTTCTCTTGAGATGCAGATCTTTCGTGAATTCGTCGTCGAGCGAATGATGTTCTTGTGTTGAAACAAGCTCGTATGTATTTGCGGTCTTGGTTATTGTCGCACCAGAGAACACGCGAGAACCGGTAAACGATAGTTTAGAAAGTACTTGGTTTGCATTCACTCCGACGTTACTTCCCACCGGTCCGGCATGGGTTCGTCCATAGCCTAATGAGAGAGAAATAAAATCATCCGCCTGCCCCGGCTGCAAAAAAACGGGTACTGTTACAGATCCTTGCGGCAACGTTACTTCCACCATATCGTTGTTATCAATGTTAAGAGATCTAGCTGTCTTTGGTGATATGGAAGCGTAATTATCCCATACAATCTTCGAAATCGGATCCGGTAACTCCTGAAGCCAGCCGTTGTTTGCATATGAACCATCGCCAAGAAAACAGCTTTCTGTCAAAGCAACAGCCGTTCCGGAAATCGGTAAAAGCGCAATCGAGGTGAGTGCGTTTGCATAAAACTTTCTGTCGCTTTTGATCGGTTCAGAAAACTCTATAACGCCGTCATGCAAAGAAGAAAACCAGAACGTCTTGAAATCGACTTTAAGCTTGAGCTTCGGAAACACTTCCCTTTCCCAGCGGCTCATGAGGTATTCGTGGTAGAGAGTTTCCTTGTAGGGCTGATTTTTATTCATCCACGAAAGCAAAACGGCTTCTTTTTGCCGCGTATCATACAGCGGGGCGATAACCGGCTGCTGAAGGGAAAGTATTCCGTTTCTTATTTGATAATCACCCCACGATTCAAATGCATGATTCATTGGCAATACGAACATACAAGAGCGGGATGTTTCATTATCCGCTTCGACGAGAGAGACACTTACAGGAACGGATTTCAGCGCCTCTTCATAGCCGAATTCTTTAGGAAGGTGATAGAGAGGATTAGAATCAAAGTGGATGACAACTCCAACCCTTCCTGATTTCATCCCGCCAATAAGCGTTTCGATTTCTTCCTTGTATGATAATGGCATAACGTTGACCGCGCTACGTTCTTTCTGGAAAAGTTTTGTATTCCCGAGAAGCTCATTAAGATAGTTTACGACACAATGCACTTCTTCCGAAAGAATGTTCCCGGCGTATATTATCGCTTCACCGCGATGGTTCAGTAAATCGTCAACAAGATGCTTCAGTATTTCTGTTGAAAGTCCATATTTCTGTGCAAAATCCTTGAGGGACAATATCGCCGGTACTTTATCACTGCCAAGTTCCTTGGCAAGCGATAAAACAAATTCTAATTGTGCATCCGGCCGAAGTCTCAGTCTATAATCGGCATTTGCCCCTGTTAAAGACATCGAACCTTCAATACAATATAAACGGTTGAAATTCTTCGATTTCATTATATCCCGGGCATCCGTGAATTTACGGATTTGTTCAACGACCATTCCGTCCGTTCCCAGGAAATCGGATTCCAGTGCAAGAACAATTTTAGCCTTTTCCCATTCAATGACCGGCACATCCATGGTACCATAGCATTTTTGCCATGCCTTCCTGCGTGTTTCATTATTGAAAAGTGAATAGCTGTAGACCTTTGTTGCCGGGTACTTCGTCTTAAAATTGTCCAAGAGTTTTTTCGTTGTCGGTGAGTTGATCGCTCGGGCCACTATGGCGATTTCTTTTCCGCTGTGAACCGTCTCTTCAAGGCGCCGGATAATTTCTCCATCGATCTGATTCCAGGATACATCTCCATTTTTACCGGAAGCATTGCCATACTGCGGTTTGCGCAATCGATACGGATCATAAAGAGTCAGAATACTCGCTTGTCCCTTTGCGCAAATTTTTCCCCGGTTGATGGGATGGTCAGGATTGCCGTCAATTTTAATCGGACGACCTTCCCGCGTCTTGATAAGAATTCCGCATGCCTGCGAACACCCAGTACATGTTGAAGCATAATAATTCGGAATACCCGGTGTCACTTCTTCAGGCTTTTTTGTGTATGGAACAATTTCACCTTTGTCTCGATAGTTTGAACATCCCGCAGCAGTAAATGCAGCGGAAGCAGCAAGCAAAGCAAGGAACTGTTTGCGCGACATTCCGGATAGTTCCGCTGGAGAAAAGTCATTTGTCACACCATCCATAAATTCATGCACATCCGGAGAAGAGGCAGATGTATTCTCTTCCAATGCCCGGAGGCTCTTCCAATAGATGGGATTATACGCCATGAGTCTCCGTATCCTTCTTCGTGCGTGATACCGCTAACGGGTTGATTCTCACCTTAACTTCGTCATTGCTCCTATGAACTGCTGTTGATCGTCTCTTGACGGTGAATACATTCCCTGCTATCCACCCACCCGCAATACCGCCAAGAAGTCGAATAAAAAATGAACGGCGCTTCAAAGCAATTTTATCTTGTGTTGTTTCCATGGTTATCCAATTAACGATGACACGCATAGCAATTTTCGGGTCCCATTTTTACTCCATGAATATTTACCAGCATGGTTGGCGCATTACGATGGCAATTCAGACATGCGGCCATGGTAAATTCCGATACCTGCATAGCACCATCCATTTCTTCTACCTTGCCATGGCAGCTCGCACATTCGATTCCTTTATTGATATGCACACTGTGATTGAAATACGCATAGTCCGGTATACGATGAACACGTTTCCATGGCAAGGCAATGCCTTCTTCATAATATTTTGTAAGTTTGATAATTTCAGGTTTATTTTTTCGCGCTATAGCATGACAATTCATACACGTTGCAACAGAAGGAATGGTTGCATGGGGAGATGCTGTCACTGCCGAGTGGCAATACTTGCAGTCAATTTGCATTGTACCGGCATGGAGCTTATGCGAGAATGCAATGGGCTGAACAGGTGAATACCCAACTCCATCACGTTCGGCACGGGAAAAGAAATAGGTGGCAATAAAAAAAAACACTCCAACGAAAAGAATTATTGGCAGACGAATTCGAAGTGTATAATCAAGGAGCGCTTTTTTCATAAAGGTCCGACGCACATTCTCCTGTTCTTCATTCTACCGGCAGAACTCAGCGGTATGAGGATAGCTTTCTATGCTATCCTACGAAAAAAAAAGTGTCAAATCAATTGTTAGTAGATTGAACTACATTATTGAATACCGATGTCTAAACAGCTTGGAGACAAAAATGATTCCCGCCCAGAGTAGGTTTAAAAATATCGTTTTTCTGAATTATCATGCTAAATTATATCTTTCTCGTTGAAGGCTTACATATAAATGGTGCCTCGATTACCGGACAATTTCCTTGTTGACAATATGGTGTCCGTTGAAGAATTGAGTATTGGATAGTAAGCTCCGTTCTTGGTTGATTTCCTTCAATTTTTTTCCATTGTTTTTGCTCAACAGTCCCTTTACATACAGCATTTGAGGACTACCGGTCATTTTTCCTGTCTCTGTTCATCCACAAACGAAAAAACGGGACCGACTAATCCTAATATCCAATTGGAGAAGAAAAAGTATTTTTCTATGAGGCAAGGTAATGAAAAATAAATCAGGGATGCGGGGCGATAAGAATAAAAATGTTCTCCGGTCACAGCGACACCATGGATGTAAACGCGGTTACTGATCAAACAACGCCAACATAACGAACGGAACGAAGATGGAAACACCCTCTTCCATTATAGTAACAAATATTGGAATGGAAAAATCAAGAAACGAGGGACTTTAACGATCAGGTGTTTAAGTTGAGAAACTCAGCAATAACTCATTTTGGACTTTAGGGGAGCGGAGGACAATACAGAGTATTACACGATTTCTAGTGACCCAACAAATGAACCGTAGAAGGTAATTGATAAACCTGTTAAACCTAAACACAGGCCACCGCGGGCGTGCAACGCGAGTGAAGAAATACATTTCTACATTTTCATAATATCGGAGCGCTAACTGCTGGAAAGACTCAATCTCATCGGCATTCCAAGAGTACCAAGACCCGCCACCTGAATGACCATTGTTCGGAACGGTGACGGCGATCGAGCTACTCGGATGAACCAGACTTCTTAATCGCTGCAAAGTCCGATCCACCTTTTGAAAATTCGAACTGTTAAAGGGAGAAAAACCTACGGCAAGTATAAAGTCGAACTTCCGATCTCCGAAATCATATTGAAAAAAGTCAGTACGGATGAAATGAGTACGTTTGCTCTTGGATGTATTTTTATTGCACAACTCAATTGCCTTGCTTGAATTATCAATCCCTACAACATCCTCAAACCCGGTTGCTGCGAGACATTCAGAGAACTCTCCAAGCCCGCATCCTAGATCCAGAGCAGACTTTGTCGTGGAAGGTTCGGTTGGCAAGGCAAAAATTTTTGATAGACTCCTGATATATCTAAATGGATATTGAGAGTCGCGCTTCCAACCTCCATGCTCGTAAAAATCATCATAGAATTCTTGATAATTCAACTTCGTCATCCTCTCATGAGCTTCACAAGCTTATACAATGAAATTCGATAAATAGTTCCATTTCTATCAGTGCTTTTCTATTATGTGCCAAATGAGTAAATCTGAGTATATTTCATTTGCTGCAATCTATCTCCAGGCACCTACCGTTAATAAGAATCCAAAAATTCTATCTGCGCTGCATATCGTTCGGATGCGAGATAAAAATTTATATTTGATCGGTTTCTCTTGAAAACCTCTCTCTAGGAATTTGTCATCTCATCAACGACAAAATTGTAATAAAATTTTAATTTGACAAAATGGGCAAACGATAGTTGACGAATCGGAACGATTGGTATTGCTGTGCGATTGAGAGATGATGTGAATTATATTATCAAGTTCAAATACTCAATGTTGAAATCTATGCAATTTATTCATACCTTAGTTATTAACAAGCTGAATTTCCTATCGGGAGTCGTTGTTACATTTTGATGGGTGAAATTTTACTTTTGCGAGAAGAAAATCGGTTAAATCTGTTGAATATTGGACGCTTAGCTCAGCTGGTTCAGAGCGCTGCCCTTACAAGGCAGAGGTCGTAGGTTCGAACCCTACAGCGTCCACAAAAAAAGCCCGTGTTAAACGGGCCTTCGTGTTTACTTATCATATTTCCTCACGCTATTTCGTTTCCTCAAATTCTCCGGTCTTCCTATTCTTTTTTACATTGTCCCAGGTGAAACAGCGCCCGTTCATAGCAACATAAACGCCATGTGATAGAGATTGCGCAAATGCGAACGCGCTGCCTAAATTAAAAAGTCCATCGGAACTGCCAAATTTGTAGGGTACCATAGCGCCGGTAAGTACAATGGTTTTTTTAAGTACCGCTTGACCAAGCACTTTTGCTGTTTCTTCCATTGTATCTGTTCCATGCGTGATGACGATTCGATCTTCCTTGCATTTCCGGCATTGTTCAACAATAATCTGACGATCTGCATCGGTCATCTCCAAACTATCAACAAGCATCAGTGTTCGAATTTCCACAGGCACCTTGCATCTGCCCAGTTTAAGCATTTCAGGCAGGTGCGTATCTTTGAAAAAGAGCCTTCCGTCTAGTTCATTGTATTCTTTGTCAAAAGTGCCGCCTGTGATAAAAATTTTCACCACCATAGAGTATTTCCTTTTGATATCAGTCCGGCTTTTCCTGTATCGGCAGTGAAAAAGTAAAAGTTGACCCTTTTCCAATTTCACTATCCACCCAAATGATACCGCCATGGGCTTCGACGATACGGCGTGTAATTGCAAGTCCCAGTCCGATTGATTTTTCGCCCGCAGTGGGTTTCACGCTGGTACGTGAAAAATCTTTAAACAGATATTTCATTTCTTCAACCGGAATGCCCTGTCCCTGGTCTTTTACTGCTATCCACACCTCTTTCTCAAACACCTTTACTCTGAGAAGAATGAAGGTATGCGAATAAGAATACTTCACAGCATTCGTGATAAGATTTGCGAGTACTTGTTTGATTCGGGCTTGGTCAAGGTTCAGAACAGGGAGTGATACAGGGAGATCGAGTTTGATTTCTATTGATTTCGCTTTTGCATGTACTCGAAAAGAAGTCTGAATATCATGAAGGAATTGAGAGATATTTGTCGATTGCCGTTTGAGCTGTAAATTTCCGGTTTCAATTGCCGTTACATCAAGAAGGTCATTAATCAGCCCCAGCATGATGTCGCTTGTCTGATTCATATCAATCAGCACTTCTCTTTGATCGTCGGCAAGTTCGCCCAATACATCGGTGAGAAATAGTCCAAGATAGCCTTTAAGAGTCGAAAGTGGATTCCGTAAATCGTGTGCTGCCATACCAAGGAATTTGTTTTTAAGCTCGTTCAATTCTAGAAGCTGCTGGAGGTATCTGCTTTTCTCTACGATGGTAGACAATTGGTTAGCAATTTGGATAAAAATGTCCTGATGGGCTTTGGCATACGTGTCAGGTTTCATGCTGGAAAAGAACAGAAATCCTATTGGTTTTCCGAGTGCACGTAAAGGACACGTAAAACTGGAACGCATCCCTTCTCTTGCAATTTTTATTGTTGAATCGGAGTGAGGATGATCGATAAGGTACGTTTCCAGGTTATTGATAATACGAGGCTGTCCTGTTTCCATTATGATCTGCAAACTGCTTCCTTCCAGCGGCGCCGCATATCCTTTGGTTATTTCCATATCATGTGCTTCCGAACGTGCCCAGTTCGCCCGCACAACTTTCCCATTCTCTTCAAGAAGCGCGCATCCTATACGATCGTATGGTATAATCGGCCGAAAGGATTCAAAAACGTAATTGAGCACATCATCCAAAAGCATTCCGGAGTTAATATGAGTCGTGATATTTGTGAGAGTTCTGGTTTCTTCAAATCGTTTATCCAACGAACGGGCAAGATCTTCAAGGGCCGCTCCGAGTTCGGCCACATCATCTGATCCTTCTTTTGAGAGGCTGACATTGAAGCTGCCCTGCTTCATCGCTTGAACAGCTTCGATATAGTTCTGAATTCTTGGATCCGATTTAGATGTCATATCAATTTATTACCAGCACATGACAAAACCGTGGATGCATCAGCAGTTCTGCACCGATAAACTTGCCCTTCTCCTTCATGAGTATCCGGATGTCAAAACTGACCACATGGATAAAAGTATTGAAAAGGTTCAGCTCTTATCGGTTTCCGGATGATATTCTTTTTTGAGAACTTTATTTACCATCGATGCAAGTTGTTCAGCAGTGTACGGTTTTGTCAGGTATCCTTGGATGTCGAGGCCGGCTACGCCTGCTGAATTTACATTCGTCAACAAACCGCTCGATAAAATTATTTTCAAAAACGGTGCAAGCTTTCTTAACGCTCTGATGGTTGATGATCCATCCATCAACGGCATAAACATGTCCGTTATGACGAGGTCAATGGAGCCTTTATCCGCGCTTGCAAAAAGTGCGGTTGCTTCTGCACCGTCTGCGGCCGTCAGTACTTTGTAGCGGCGCGCTTCAAGAATTTCTTTAGAAATCTGCAATACCGATAGTTCATCATCAACAACAAGAATGGTTTCTCCATTGCCCCTCGAAGGTGCATCCTCGATCACGCTGACAATCTTTTTTTCATATTGTTGTGTCGCAGGTAAAAATATTTTTATTTCTGTACCCTTGCCAATCTCGCTGTACAATTTGATAAAACTATTGTGCGATTTCACGATCGCATAGACCAATGAAAGACCAAATCCAGTTCCTTTGCCTTTTTCTTTTGTTGTAAAGAACGGTTCAAAAACTTTTTCCTGAATTTCCATTGGGATACCTGTGCCCGTATCCGCAACAGTAAGCACGACGTACCGACCCGGATGGGCTCCAAGTATCATGCGAGCAAAGCTTTCGTCCATGGACATGTCCTCGGCGGTCACGGTAAGACGTCCTCCGTCAGGCATAGCATCACGTGCATTGAGACAAAGATTCATCAGCACCTGCTGCAATTGTGCTGCGTCACCTAAAACAAGCGAGAGATCTTTTGAAATTCCAACGCGTAATTGAATGTTCTTAGGAAACGTCCCATTGATTGTGGACTCTATTTCCGAAACAATATATCGCAATTGTTGAGGAGCAAAATCTTTCTCCGTACCGCGTGCAAAGGTTGAAACCTGTTTAATAATGTCGCTTCCTCGTTTTGTGCTTGCTTCAAGAGACGCAATAAGCTTTTTGAGGTTTGGATCAGTAACTTTCAAATTTAATATTTGGATGGACATAAGAACGGGCGCCAGAACATTATTCAAATCGTGCGCTATACCGCCTGCTAATGTTCCAAGACTTTCCATGCGCTGTGACCGGCGAAGCTGTGTTTCAAAGTTTCGCTGCTCGGTAATATCACGGTCGATGACAAGCCGGGCGTATGGGTTGCCATCCTGATTCCGTACGAGAGACCATCGAGAGAGGGTGATAACTTTGCGGCCATTTTTCGTTATTTGCTGCAACTCAATTTTACATTCTCCCTTTTCACGAAATTCTTTTACGCCATGCTCATATTTAAGCTGATCTCCTTCCACGATGAATTGATTGACATTCAATGTCTTTGCCTCTTCGAATGTCCAACCGTATAAGTTTTCTGCCGCTTTATTCCAAAAGATAAGTGCATCATTCATATCCCGTAAAATAATCGGATCAAGAGCAACATCTAACACATGAGCTTGTTCAGCGATTTTTTCTTCAGCGATTTTACGATCAGTGATATCGCGGCTTAATCCTAGAACGGCTTGTGCTGAACCTTTCGTATCGCGGATAATACTCACACTCACTTCGGTCCATACCATACGTCCATCTTTACATGGCTGCTGCAGATCCCAATTCGTTGAGAGAGTTTGTGCTTCATCCTCTGCCATTAAAATTTGTATGCCTCCTAATACCCGGAGGGCTGAGTCGGCAGTAAATGCTTCTTGAATGGACTGCTTCATCACTTCTTCTGCAGTATAGCCTCTTAATTGGAAAACGGACGGACTCACATATGTAAAGTGCCCATCCAGATTCATCGTCCAGATCACATCTCGTATGTTCTCGGCAAGAAGTCGATACCGCAGTTCAGACTCTTGAAGGGCTTTTTCGGCTTGCTGCCGTTCGGCATCTGTGTATCCCATCGATGTGGTCATATTAGATTTTCCGATAGTTTAACGTTATGTGTCGTATGGAATTGATTCTTCATACGCCTCTTCATTTGATCGTGCGAGGTTTTATTGTATCTTTCTTTTTTACAAGAAAAATCCATTCCGGATCCTCTGTCTCAAGAAAGAGATAGAAATCATTCTTCTCTGAAGAAATTAACCATTGCCGAAAGCAATAGCAATACTTGAACTATCGAGGCGCAGACCTACGGGGTTCAAAATGGCAAAGGATAACAGGTTTTAACAAATGAAATTGATATATTTGTTCAAAGACGAACTGACGAATCCTTTTCCACAAGAGACTTTTGTTCTGACGTGCTGCATTAGTCTCTATCCGCGGGTTAAAATCCGTTATGAAAAGATAATAGAAAAACGGTGCAAAGAATAGAAGAATGCATTATCTTATATGCATGTGAGAATGAGTATATACTTATAATTGGAAATAGTTCCCAACATGACAACATTTATTCAATCAGCAACACAAGGTATTGCACGCGAATTGTTTGATTTATACGATTCTTTCAAAATATCCGAAATAACAACGTGCCACATCACGCACGCAGATATGTTGAAATGGCTCCGGCCGTTTCAAGAACAAGACCTCTTCACGAAACAGCCGTTAGGGACATCGGGGGAAGGCAGAACAATTTCACTCTATTCCATAGGAAATGGATCAACGAAAATCATGCTCTGGTCGCAGATGCACGGCGACGAACCGACAGCGACCATGGCACTTGCTGATATATTCAACTTTTTCGCCAAACATCCGGACCATACTGTCACAAAAACAATCCGGGAAAAATTGACATTGCTGGTTCTTCCGATGCTTAACCCCGACGGAGCCGAACGATTCACACGCAGAACAGCCCAACTTGTGGACCTGAATCGTGATGCACTGGTGCTGGAAACTCCAGAAGCGAAAATACTGAAAGAACTCTGCATGAAGTATAAGCCGGAATACGGATTTAATCTTCACGATCAAGATACGCGGCTGACCGTCGGCACCACAAAAAAAATTACCGTAATTGCATTGCTCGCTCCCTCGACAGATGAATCGCGTTCGGATAATCCGGTGAGACTCAAAGCAAAAAAAGTTGCGTCGACATGTGCACAAATTTTAAATCTCTTCATTCCGGGTCAACTTGCAAAATGGGACGATACGTTTGAGCCGCGCGCGTTCGGCGACAATATTCAGAAGTGGGGCACCAGCACGGTGTTGATAGAATCAGGCGGATGGAAAGGCGATCCCTATAAATTCTTCATTCGCAAACTGAATTGCGTTGCACTGTTGACAACGCTGTATGCAATTGCTACCGGCGAGAGCACGGATACAGATACCGGGATTTATGAACAAATTCCATTCAATACGAAATTAGGATGTGATCATATTATCCGGAATGCAGTACTGCAAGCCAATACTCAAACTGCTCCGATCCGGGTCGATGTAGGCATCAATTTTGAAACACGAAAGAACGACTCAACAGGTTCACTGGAACATATCGCCGCGATTGTCGAGATCGGCGACCTCAGTAATTTTACAGCTTTGAATGAAGATGCAGATGCGCATGGAGCTAAGCTTGATACGAACCGAATTAAATTGGATCATCCATTTCCCGCAAACGAGGTTCCGCTGCTTCTAAAGAAACCATGAAAAGCATAACTCGCAAGCAGGCAGATATAGCGGCGGATTCCGCTGCTTCTAAAGCGCTCCGCAAACGGCAGACGGAATTTGAAGCGGAGGCGTTTCCGCACAAGGATATCTTATTCAATTTTGCTTTACGCACTACCGGCGATAAAGACGACGCAAAAGATCTTCTGCAGGAGACGTTCATGAAAGCGTTTCGCTTCTGGGATAAATACGAGAAGGGAACGAATATTCGCGCGTGGCTCTTCCGCATTATGAAAAATTCCTATATCAACCGCTACCGTAAAGAAACACGCGAGCCGGGAATGGTTGACTACGATGACGTCGAAAATTTTTACGATTCCATCCGCGACGACAGCACCGATTCCAATGATTTGCAGAAGAAAATTTACGGCAATATGCTGAGCGACGAAGTTACCGGTGCGCTGCAATCCCTGCCGGAGGATTTCCGTACAGTCGTTATTTTATGCGATATTGAGGGGTTGACATACGACGAGATTGCAGAATTCCTTAATTGTCCCATTGGCACAGTCCGTTCACGGTTGCATCGAGGCAGGAAAATGCTGGAAGAGAAACTCTATGATTACGCAAAGGAGCGCGGCTTGATTACGGATGAAATATCGCATTAACCTGACTGTCCATTCTCAAGGTTCTGCAATTCATTGTTCATCACACTCCCATCAGCAACCTTTGTCCCAACCTCGAAGGTAAGCCGGTATTTAAAATTTTCCTTACCGTTGTCTCAACATCATATGGTGCTCGGATGTTTTCATATTTCCAAATATCGGTATCAAGCAGGCCGAAACTTAACTGTGTGTTCCTATCGCGCGGTTGACCGACACTTCCTACGTTGACAAGATACTGTTCATCCCTTGTAATCCCGGAAGCGTATCCGTTGATCGAAAAGATCGCCGGCATGTGCGTATGACCGATGAAGCAGAGAGATTCTGAAAAACATCTGAATGCGTGTGCCGCCGTATCCTCCTCAAAAATATAATTCCATTCCGCGGGTTCACATGGCGACGCATGAACAAAGAGAGCATCCTTGCTTTGGTGAACAAGAGGAAGAGAGTGTATGTAGTCAAGATTTTCGCCTGTTATTTCTTTGAGAGTCCAGAGAATTGCCGAACGCGCATTATCGGTGAATTCTTCGGCTCTGTGTATATCGAGGACAGCATCTTCATGATTTCCTTTGATAACGATATTGCAGCGTTGGCGGACAAGTTCGACGCACTCATTGGGATTTGCTCCATAGCCGATAATATCGCCAAGGCAGACAATCGTATCCGTTGAATGCTGGTCGATGATCTCTAACGCTTTTGTGAGTGCTTCAAGGTTGGAGTGAATATCTGAGATAAGAGCAATGCGCATGGTTATTGTTGGATCTTCTATTCCTTTTTTTTCACACTATAGTCTTCGTTATAAAACTGAATATCTCCACAACTTTTGCCTGCCCGCCTGAAAGTATGGCGTTTTCCGGACATGCATATGCACACAACTCATGGGAATATATGCATACTATTTGCTCTTTGCAATGTTCATTGCCTTCCTTCAAAACGCTCTGTATATTAAGCGGTAATAATAAAAATTATTCATGACATTAACTCCTGGCAGAGAAAAAAAACTCATAGCACTGACTTCAGTGCTTGCAGCGATATTCTTGACAAGTTTCAAACTTGGCATAGGATTATGGACAAACAGTCTTGGCATTCTGTCCGAAGCGGCACACTCCGGCCTTGATCTTCTCGCAGCTGTCATTACATTGTTTGCTGTTTCGTTTTCAGACCGCCCCGCCGATGAAGACCATCCATACGGTCATGGAAAGTTAGAAAATATTTCTGCGTTCGTTGAAACACTTCTTCTTGTCCTGACGTGTGCATGGATTGTTTGGGAAGGTGTAAGCCGACTGATCGCTCACACGCACCATGTCGAAACAAATATTTGGAGTTTTATTGTCATGGGTGTGTCAATTTTGATTGACACAAGCAGGTCACGTGCTTTGTACCGTGTTGCAAGAAAACACAACAGTCAAGCACTTGAAGCTGACGCGCTGCATTTTTCCAGCGATGTTTGGTCGTCTCTTACCGTTATCGGCGGATTATTTTTTGTGTGGCTTGGGTATCCGGAGTTCGACGCTGTTGCCGCCATCGGGGTAGCGCTGCTCGTGCTGTTTGTCAGTTACCGCCTGGGACGCCGTACCATTGACGCCCTGATGGATCGCGTGCCGCAGAGTCTAACGAAAGAAGTGGAAAACGCTATTAAATCGGTGGAAGGTGTAGAAGAACTGCGCAAGGTGCGCATCCGTAATTCCGGTGCTCACATGTTCGTGGATTCGGTTGTTGCCATTCGCAGGACAATTCCATTTCAAAGTGCTCACGCAATTATGGACAGCATCGAACGGTCGGTGCATAACATTCACCCCAATGCCGATGTCGTTGTGCACTCGGAACCGTTCGAGGCGAAAGATGAAACCATCATCGATAAAATTCGAATGATTGTGATGGACAAGGGGCTGCGCGCACCGCACAATATCGAAGTGCATCTTACAGGCGGAAAATATTTTATCGATTTTGATGTGGAATATGCAGAGGGAAAAAGTTTTACCGAGGCGCATGAAATGACTTCCGAAATTGAACGGCAAATTCAAACCGCTCTTCCATCGATCGGTAAAGTGACGATTCATATGGAAGAATATCATCCATCCGAACGTATTCTTACAAATGTAACAGATGCCGAGATAAACCTGTCTAAGGATATTATTGAAGTGACACAACGGCATAACAATATTCTTGCCTGCAAGGATTTAACATTACTGAAGGAAGGACATCAGTACAATGCCACCCTTACATGCCAGATTGAGAAGGTAAAAACCCTCGATGAAGTGCATCAGATTATTTCAGATGTCGAGGCGGTGCTGTTCCGGCACTTCAAACAGCTGCGAAGAATTACAATTCATGCGGAACCGAAATAGGGAAGTGGGCCGGCAGATCTTTGAGGAATGAATTGTTAAAATCTATCCAACGTTTCTGAGAATGATAAATCCCGCGCCGACGATAAGCGCTCCGCCAACAAGTTTTTGTGCAAGCCTCTCATCAGAAAATATTTTACCGCCAAAGAATGATGCGTAGAGAATGGAAGTGCGTTTTACAGCTAGCACCAACGCTACCGGTGCTAATGTTGTTGCTTCGAGCTGAGCAAAGCGATAAGCAAGAGTCAAACATGCCACGGTAACTATGAACGGCAGCTGCGACCTTCCTTTGTGGACCGCTGTTTTGAATGATTGTTTGCGGAGAAACAAGAGCGAACCGAACATCCCGCAATACACAATATGCTGATAGAAGAGGACTATAAGAGGATCGGTTTTATATCCGCTTACAAGAAGTTTGTCAAAGACAGATGAGACCGCAAACAAACAGAGCGCACCGTACATAAAATAATAATTTTTTGAACGGAGAACTTCTTTGAATGGCTGAAAGATTTTTTGAGCAGGACGCTTTTCTAAAAAATAGGTTCCTGCCATCATCATGGCAATTCCCAGCCATTCCCAGCTATGAAGCGATTCTCCAAGAATCAACAGGGCAGCAAGTGCCGTTACTGCGGGTGTCATACCAAGGATCGGCAAAGCAGTACTAATCTGATTATGTTCTAAGGACATCATGACCAATAAAAATGCGGCTCCGCCAAGGATACTTTTACCGACGATAATCATGAGCAGGGTCGGAGTGACCGAACCGACATCCATCGAGAATGGTATGAATGATGAAAAAATCAAAATGACGATAGAAACAAGAAATGAAAATTCTAGAGCGTTCAGCCGGAATAAAATATTTTTCTGAAGTACAGCCGCAGCAGCCGAGAGCAGTGCAGAACAAGATGCCAGCGTGAACCAAAACATTCTACTCATCCTTGTGAGAATTCATCATACAGCGACAGTGAAGGAAAGAAAATAATTTCTGCCTGGTTCTTCTTTCACGAGTCCGCGTAAAATAGATTATACCGTTGAAGCGAGCGTGCGTCGCATCCAAAAAATGACGTTCTTTCGCTCTACCAATTTGCAGAAACCGATATAGAGATATTTCTTCCGGGTTCATTATTCAAATTACCGCGCAGCGTCGAAAGAAAATTCACATATGCACGGTCAAATATGTTCTGGATTCCTGCCGACAATTTAAAATTTGTGCCAAACGCTTCAAGGGATGTGGTTGATAACCCGACATTAAAAAGTGCATAGCCGCCTAATGATATTTCATTTTTTGCAAGCTGAGTTTTATCATCGACAATTTCACAGTCAGCATGAACGTTACCAATTTTTTGAATCAAATAATCCGCTGCAAGATTGCCTTGTAGCGGTACTATCTGTCCAAGATTCGAATTATATTTTGTGTCTTCCCCGCGTGTGTATGAAAGAGAAGAACGGATTTTAAGCGCATCAAACAGTTCACCATCCAATGACAATTCATATCCGTAAATACGCGCCTCGCCGATATTGACTTTTACATATGCTGGTGCATTCTCAAATATGCCAAGTGTGTCTCCAACAAGATTCTGATATGTGTTATAATAGACATCGGCAGTCAACACAATGTATTGAAGATGAACATGAAGAGCGCAGTCAAGTGATATGCTTTTTTCCGGCTGCAAATTCGGATTACCGACATGGGGTGGTGTCGTATTGGTTAAATAAGCGTATAACTCTTCCAAGGCCGGTGTTCGAAATGCTGTGGAAAATAAAAACGAAGCGTCCAAACATTTTAGAACGTTTTGTTGAATGCCTGCATTGACACTCCAGCTTTTCGTATTTGAAGTATTTTCCGGCCACAAGATGGTTCGGTTGGATGGTGTGACACGTTGACCACCATACTGAAGCCATAATGTGTCGTACGTTGCGTCATTGTGTACTCGAATACCATCATACCTGCCGCCCATCACCAATGTCGTATACCGGGGAATAATTTTCCATTCATCCTGAGCATAAATTCCAGCGCTTGTAAACGAAGAATTTGGCAGCGGCACTTCTTCAAGAATAGTGTCATTCCCAAGTTTGTATGTTTCCCTTCCACTGGATATTGAACGCTGCCATACTTCGGCCCCGATGGTTACATAATGATCTTCGAACGGTTTCATCGCCGCCTCTATTTGCACGGTTTCGGTGTTATGATCCGCATGAGGTGTTTTTGTAAGCCTCGGGCTCGCTATCAAGTTGACATCGCGTTCTATGTTTTGCCGCGACGCTCGAATGACGAATGAAGAAAACGATTCGCTGATTGCGGGAATAGTATATTCTGCTTTGAACAATTCCCTCCGGGCAAGCGAATATTTTACGATAGCCGTCGCTGGGAATAACGATGAACCGCCCGGAATTCCTGCATTGTCTGTCTGCGAACGCTGGTAGACAACATCAAAAGAATGTTTGCCAAATAATTTCAACCCGGCATCTGCAGAAAAATCCCAATCGCCAAAATACGAATTAGGAACCGTTCCTGTCGGTGCGATATAATTGTCCGCCTTACGAAACATTCCGCTTGTGCGAAACCGATACATATCCGATCCCCCTTCCAAAGCAAGGTACTCTGCATGGGAATTATTCACGGATTCGTATCGCACTGTTGATTCACCTGCAATGTACGGCACATCGCTAAATGAAGGATTTTTTGTCATAATATTGACAACACCGCCAAATGCGCCTGTGCCTGCGAGAGCAGAACTTCCGCCTTTAATAATTTCAATACGATCTATATCAAACGGATTCAATAACGATAACGCGGCCGCATGATCATTTGCGGTCTCAATACGCGTATTATCGATCAGCATGACAATATTATACCGTGTCATTCCGCGAATTGAAACCATCGTTTCCCACATTCCATCACGCACAAGAGCAATGCCTGGCTCGCGGCTCATCGCATCGGATACAGTGACATAGGAATTGTTCATCAACTTATCGTTCGTCACAATCGCGAGAGAAAAGGGTGTGTTCTTGAGATCATCCGCTGTGCGCGTGCTGCGAACGATCACATCACCGGATGGAATGAGAGCAGAAGTCATTTCAATACCAATGGTGTCGTTTCCCATGGAAGTACACGTGATAAGACGTTCGAAATCAGCATAGGCAACATGATGCACAGAAAGTGTATACCGTCCCGTCATGAGCCGATCAAAATGAAAGCGTCCATTCTCATCGGTAATAGTTTGTTGTCTGATTTCTCGAAGAACGACGATTGCTTGAGTTACCGGTTGATGCATTGTAGCATCGAGAACCTTCCCGGAAAGCGAGGCTGTTTGTGAAAAAGAGAAAGAGACATGAACGGCGGCAAGCAATACAAAAACAGATGTTCGCCAAAAATATAAATAAAAAAATTTCATCAACCCTCTGCCTTATAAAAAAAATGCCGGTACACAACGTACCGGCTTAAGCATATACAATACCAAATTAATTATTTTTATTGACTGAAGCAATTATCATCCGGCGAACGCTGACAAAAGAATTACCGGTATTGTCCTCCAAGATGAAGTGATTTTACTTTTAAAAGGACTGTTGTATTAAATATAAACCCACATGAATGAGAAAATTCACCAGCATTTTTCCAATTTATGCAACGAATGCATTGAGAGATCGCTTATTTTGATTCAATATCGGTTGTAACACTGTCTATAATGGGTATTTACTACGCCGCTTCAGGAAAACAACTTGGCATAATAGTTGCATTAAAAATTGTGGATAAGCTTTTTTTGTCTATTTCACAGAGTGTTCTATTAAGATGAAAGGTGTAAAAGCGATATAATTCGGGTTAAAAGGAGTGTTTCATTAATTTGCAATTGTTTGAATTCGATGAAGTGAAAGCGATATCGTTGAATAAATAAGTAGAGAAATCCTTTTAGGATTTTATTAAAATTTGATCAAAAATCGTTTCCGGCTTGAGTAAAAATTAATTGTCAAACGTAAACGTTTCGAGTGTAAAAGAAGTTTAGATTCTAATAATCTTCGTACTTCACCGAGATCAAACACCGTATTCTGCTTGCATTGAAAAATTGCGGTGCAAACGACCCGCTTCTCAATTTCCCGAATTTCCATGATCTGACGTTGTTGTATGTCATCGTTGAAACATTGATGTACAAAATTAAGTGTATCCGATTACAATGATTGTAAAATAATTTGTACTTCACCTGAGAAATATTTTCACTTCTCGAAAAGGAGCAGTTATGGATGGAACGCAGACATTATTGAGGGAATCACAAGAAATTGATTCGATTATCACGAAAAACAAAGGCCGTCATGGAGAATTGCTGAGTATCCTTGAGGAGACACAGCTTCTTCATGAGGGAAAATATCTTTCAGAGGAAGCGCTGAATCACGTCGCACTCAGAACGGGAGTTCCTCTCTCGAGAATTTATAACGTTGTTACATTCTTTTCATTCTTCAATCTCAAACCTCAGGGCAAACATACGCTTACTGTTTGCAGGGGAACCGCCTGCCACACGAAAGGATCAAAAGCTTTGCTCGATGATCTGGGCCTGATGCTGGGATGCAGCAAAGAACTTGAGGAAGGAGATTCCTTTTTTACCACACCGGATAATCAATTTACAATTTCCACAGTAGCATGTTTCGGCCAGTGTGCACTCGCACCTGTTGTAGCGGTCGACGGAATCATTCACAGTAATGTAACAACTGCCAAGCTGCAAAAGCTTCTTGGAAAAATTTCTAAGGAGAAGAAATAATCATGAAGATACAAGATAGTTCCATATTGGAAAAATTACGGCAAGAGGGATTGGCAAAGTTTGTTCCCGATGTTCCAAAAATTTCAGTCGGCATGGGAACATGCGGTCTTGGCAACGGCGCAAAAGAAGTGTTTGATAGTTTGCAAAAAGCCATTAAAGCAAAGAGAGCAAAAATTCAACTCACACTTGTGGGTTGCTTCGGTTTTTGTTCCGAAGAGACTCTTGTCAATTGTTATGTACCGGGCCAGCCGTTGGTTATTCTGCATAAAGTAACTCCGAAGGATGCCGAAAGTATTGTGGACGGTCTTTGCAGAGGAATGATACCGCTCAAGAAGGCGCTGTGCAGAATTGAGAAATGGAATTTCTATACGTCAAGAATAGAATATGGAACCGGACTCAGCAGTGTTCCCTTATGGAACGAAATTCCATTCTTCAAAGGGCAAAAGAAAATCGTTCTTCGCGATGCAGGATTGATTAATCCTGAAGACATCCAGGAATATATTGCCGTCGGCGGTTATAGTGCCTTGATGAAAGCGTTAACGCAGATGACACCTGATTCTGTTCTCGATGAAGTCAAGAAATCTAAGCTGCGCGGGCGCGGCGGAGCAGGCTTCCCGACAGCTATCAAATGGGAAATGATGAAGAAAGTCGAAACGGATAAAAAATACATTATCTGCAATGCTGACGAAGGTGATCCCGGCGCCTATATGAATCGAAACGAAATTGAAAGCGACCCTCATGCTCTCATCGAGGGAATGCTGATTGGTGCATACGTGATGGGCGCTTCCGAAGGTGTGATGTATGTGAGAGCCGAGTACCCGCTCGCTGTTGAACGTTTTAAGAAAGCGATTGCCGCAGCGAGGGACTATGGCATTCTTGGAAAGAATATTTTCGGATCTTCGTTCAGCTTCGACATTTCGTATGTTGAAGGAGCAGGTGCATTTGTGTGCGGTGAGGAAACCGCGCTTATTGCTTCGATTGAGGGCAGAGCAGGCAGGCCTCTCCCGAGACCGCCGTATCCTGCACAAAAAGGATTATGGGGCAAACCGACCAATATTAATAATGTGGAAACGTGGATCAACATTCCGGTTATTGTGACCATCAGCGGAAATGAGTTTGCAAAATTCGGAACTCAAGCAAGCACCGGTACAAAGGTTTTTTCACTTGTCGGAAAAATAAAGAACACCGGTCTTGTTGAATTACCGCTTGGCACACCGCTGGAAAACATCATCTATCAGATGGGCGAAGGTACGGGAAACAAAAAGAAAATCCGTGCGGTACAAACCGGCGGACCGTCCGGCGGCTGCATTCCAGTCGAACATTTCAATACCCCGGTCGATTATGAGTCCCTCACAAAGCTGGGTACGATCATGGGCTCCGGTGGAATGGTTGTGATGGATCAGGATAACTGCATGGTGGATGTTGCCCGGTATTTC
>Ga0182011_10000965_pt1 | contig 25255 bp, 16 predicted proteins | sample 711E1DmetaG_FD_120481 | JGI IMG/M metagenome (GOLD analysis project Ga0182011, IMG submission 120481) | Permafrost microbial communities from Stordalen Mire, Sweden - 711E1D metaG | ecosystem: Environmental > Terrestrial > Soil > Wetlands > Permafrost | place: Sweden: Stordalen | collected...
GAGTTGCCGGAACGATTGGAGCCGATTCAGATCCTGAAATGTAGTGCAGACTCGGCCATAGCCTGAAGTGATTCTAAGAGACTTAGCTGGACTTTACCCCGTCTCGTGACGAACTTGGGCTAGAGGCCGTTCCTCTTGCCCGGTGTTCATTCTTCTCCGCTCTCTCTGCGGAACCTCTCTGTTCTCTGTGGTGGGCTTTCTCTTCTCTTTATCGGCACAGCGTCTCAATCAACAGTTCCTTCTTCTCTTCCGCCAGGCGGCTCAGCGCTCCCAGCGACGCCACATAACCACCTGCCGCGGCCGCCGTCAGCCCCGTGAACGCCATTGCCGGTATCCACGGATTCCCCAGCAATCTGCCGGCAAGGATGATCACCGTGCAGACTGCTGCCACCACAATCTGCACGCCAAATGCGGTCCACACCGCGATCCCCGAATTTCGCTGCCCCTTCATCTTCCCGATTTCCATCTTCTTCGGGAAGCTCAGCGACGACCAGTTCGCAATCGTCAACTGGCCCATCACCGCGAACGCGCCCGCCCCAATCGTCGCCGCAAACATCGCCGTGCTTGGCCACCCTACGCGCCACACCAGCAGCGCCAGCGACAAACTCAGCTCAAACGTGATCAGCGCCACCAGAAACAGATTCTTCCCCAGCAGCACATCCTGGAATCGTAGCGGCGCCATGAAGTACGTCTGGATGCCTTTGCCTTCGAACGCAAACGCGTTATACGCCGGCGTGATCAGAATCAGGATCAAGTACGCTAGGATGGCGGGGAAAAACATTTCCGGCTTCAACGAATGTTCCCGCAGTGCCGAACCCTTCCCGAATTGCAGCGTGAAAAACACCACCATGATCGGCGGCAGCAGTAGCGTCAAAAACGCCATGCCATTGCGTGTCAGATAGCGGAACTCCTTCAGCACCACTGCGGCCACCGTTGCCGGCACCAGCGGCAGCCATTCTCCATTTGCGCCTTGACCTTTGGCCTTTTCCCCTGAAGCGGCAATGGCGTTGTTCTTCTTCGTCGGTGCGGGCGCCGCGCTCTCGCCGAGATCTTCTCCGCGGTATTGCGCCGCAAATCGCTTCCACAATAAACCGCTCGTCACACCCAGCCACACAAACAACCCCGCCGCACCCATCAGGATTGCCCGCGGATCCCCACGCACCGATCCCGCCACCGCGCTCCCCGCCAGGGATCCCGGCAGCCAGGCCAGATACGGCAGGTATTCCAGAATCTTTGGCTGCGCTGCGTTTCCGTACCGCTGCAGTACGGGATTCAGGAAATTCAACGACACCAGGGACAACACGAACAACCCTATGAACAGCTCTCGCGTCTTGCGCTTCGCCAGTATCTTTTCCAGCCACGACCCAATCAGCCGCTCCAGCGTCACATTCATCAGCACAAACAGAACGCTCACACCCGCCATCACTGGCAGCACTTCCGGGCGCGCCACCGCTGCTCCCAGGACCATCGCCGCCACCCAGCAAACGGCTGATACGGCCGCAAAATCCGCGAATCCGTAGCCCAATCCCAGCAAATAAAATGTGCGCCGGTTCAGCGGAAATCGCAGCAGCGTCTTGAACTCGAAATTTGCACCGAATCCCGCCACAAAGATAGGAAACACCTGCCACCACAAAAAAACGGCCCAGAAGAGCAGCGCCATCCAACTCGCCCGGTTTTTCGCCAGAAATGCATACGTTCCGGCATAAAAAGCGATGCTCAATCCCACCACCAACACCGCGCCGAACACGCCCGCAAAAATGACTCCCACCAGGTCCCAGCGGTTGTTCTTGCGCTGTAGGCCGTTTTTAAGCAAGCACCAGCGCAAGCCTGCAATCAACCGCAATTGCGCCAGCACTCCCGGAATCTGCGCTACGTCAGCCACGTCAGTTCCTCGAGACGCGCCTGTTCCGCGCCGCTTTGCCCTACGATCGAAAGGAAGATCTGCTCCAGCGTTTTTGTTTCGCCCTCGTTGCCGGCAATTCCCGCGCGCAGCTCTTCCAGCGATCCCTGCGCCACAAGCCGCCCCTGGTGGATGATGGCTACGTGGCTGCACAGCCGCTCCACAATCTCCAGCACGTGCGACGTCAGAAAAATCGTCACGCCGCGCTCCGTCATCCTTCCCAACAGCGCTTTCAACGCCCCCGCTGCCAGCGCGTCCACGCCCTCAAACGGTTCATCCAGAAATAGAATCCGCGGTCCGTGAATTACCGCTGCGGCCAGCGCTAGTTTTTTCTGCATCCCGTGCGAATAATCCGCAATCAGCGTCTTCTCCCGATCGGCCAATTGCATGAATTCCAACAATTCTTCCGCGCGCTTTTCCGTTGTCGCGCGATCCAGCCCGTACATTCTCCCCACAAACCGCAGATACTCCGCTCCCGTTAATCGCTCGAACAACCCCATTCCCTCCGGCACCACGCCGATCTGGCGCTTCACCTCCACGGGATGCCTTTGAAAATCGAGTCCCAGCAATTCCATGCGCCCCGACGTCGGCGCCAGCAGTCCCGTCAGCATCTTGATTGTCGTGGATTTCCCCGCGCCGTTCGGTCCAAGAAACCCGAAGAAATGTCCCGCCTGTACTTTCAGGTCGATGGCGTCCACGGCCGTAAGCGCTCCAAACGTCCTGGTCAATTTTTCAGTCGCAATCGCGATTTCGCCCATGAATTCCGCCTGTTCTGGCACACCCGCGCACGCCACTCTATCACTATCTTATACGCAGCCCATCGCCGGAATTTTCAATGCATCGCAAGAAGCAGAAGCTTTACGTTTAGCTGCTGGGAACCGGCGTCGCTCCTGGTACCTGGGGCCCGCGTCCCGGCAAAGCCGCCAGCACCGCCGGAAGTTCCACGCGAAATACCGCGCCGCCCGTTTGCCCGTTGTAGCAAAGAATTCTTCCCCCATGCTCCTGCAGGATGCCGTAGCAGATGCTCAGTCCGAGCCCCGTTCCCTTGCCCACGGGTTTCGTGGTGTAGAACGGATCAAACACGCGGTGCGGCTCGCGGATTCCCGGCCCCGTATCCGAAAACAGGATCACCACATTGCCGCGATCCCGCAGCGTCCGGATGGTCAGCACTCCCCCGCCGGACTCGTTCATGGCATCGAGGGCATTGTTGATGATGTTAAAGAAAACTCGCATCAATTGGTTGTTGTCGCCGCGCACCCCCGGCAAAACCGATTCCAGCTGCATGTCAATGCGTGACCCGCTACTGTGCAGGTCGAGCGCGCGCAATTGCACCGCGTTTGTCACCACCGAGTTGATGTCCAGCAGCGTGCGTTCCGGCGGCACCTGCCGCGCAAAACTCAGCAGGTTCTGCACCAGGTTTTTTGTCCGCCGCGCCTGCTCGCGGATTTTCGCCGCCGTGCCCCGCGCACGGTCCGGCAGCGCCGGGTCGTCCGCCAGCAAATCGGAATATCCCAGAATCGCTGTAAGTGGATTGTTGATTTCGTGCGCAGCTCCCGCCGCCAGTTGCCCCAGCGACACCAGCTTTTCCGATTGCACCAACTGGGCCTGCAGCCGCTGCAGATTCTCGATCGAGGACTCCGATTTCGCCAGCAACCGCGCGCGGTCGGCGTCCGCCAGGTGCGTGCGCAGAAACACAAGTAGCGCCAGTGGCAAGGAGGCAACCAGCGTCACCGTGAGCCGGAATTCTCTCACCGCTTGCGTGTCGCGCTCCATCCACAGCGCATACAGCGCAAACACAGGCAGGGACATCACCGCCGCCATCGCGAATCGGCTGGCCCACACGCTGTCGCCCACCACTGTTTCCAGTTCGCCGACGGGGCTGTTCTCCATCGGCGCGTCCAGTTCATCACGCCTTTTGTACGCCACCCAGCCCGCATACGCATACCAGAAAAAGACGCTAAGTAGCGGCAGATCGTACAAACTCCCCGTGTAGTACTCGTTGTGGCTGATCGCCACGTTCACCGCCAGCGACGTCAGCATGTACAGCGCCGAGGCCCCGAACAGGTGCGCGTACACGCGCCGCCATGCCCCGTTCGTCCGCAGCCAAAACCAAGCGAATCCCCCGATGATCATGAGGTGCTGGATGTAATCCAGCACGTTGTAATTGTAGTTGTAGACCCCCGGAGTTGGCGTCGCGTACATCCACGGCAGAACCACGAACACGTACAGAAACGTCCACCACGACAGCAGCAGCGCAAAATCCATGTACCCCAGGCCTATGCGTATTTCGCCGCGCTTCAGGTGTGGCCGCATCGCCAGCGCCGCGATCAGCGGAATAGTCCGCAGGAAAAAAATGATGTCGCCTGCAAACAGGTCGGGCACGGGCTTGTGCAAGTACACTTCGTAGTACGTCCACTCGAATTGCCCGACCATCCACAGCGTGCAGCTCAACGCCACCAGCATCCAAAAAACGTTCCGCCGCCAGTGCGGCGTGCCGGTGTTCATCAACAATCCCGCATTCGCCAGCAGTGGCACAAAGCATTGCGTGATGTCCGCAAAATTGCTGAGTTTCGTCCCGGGTCCCAGGAGATGAGACACCAGGGCATAGAAGCCAAGGAACACAACCCAGGCCCCCACGAACCGTGCAGTTGTGCGGGGAACAGTCATAGTCGTTCTGCCCTCTATTCTAGGTGTTTTCCGGGAAGCCCCGTCTCGCCGCTTGCCTCACGGATGGCGTAAGTATCACCGCAGCGTCAGCCGCAACCTGGTTAAGACAGCGAATTCCCCGCTTTTCGCCGTCACGCCACTGGTGGCACGGGACCCGGCCGCACAAGGTTCCGTCTCACGGGAAATGCGCAGCACGTTCACGGAAGCGAGGAGCGTGGCCGAAAGAGGGGGATGCCAGATTGAGAAGAATGGCGAATGCGCTGATAGAAATCTACATCGCCCGGCTAATACTCCACATGGGCAATGGACGGTTATTCGACCTGCCAGAAGTTACGAAGTCCGGGGGCTCGGAAGAAAGACTCAACTGAGGCCCTCGCGCGGTTATACTAGGTCCTCTCCGGCGGCGCTCTTCCAGCTCTTCGAGAAAATTCCAGCCGGAATGGCTTAAATGACTCTTGCCTCAAGCGGAATCGCATCCCTCCGGCAATTCCGGCGATGGTTCAGACGCCGTGTGCTCCGACGGCCCTGGATGAAGGATTCTTTTGGTAGTCCGTATTTGCACGAGAGGATGCTCCTGGACAAGATCCGTTGTGACGCTTATCGCGAGGCGATTCAGGGGACGGTGAAGCCCGGCGACGTTGTCGTGGATCTCGGCGCGGGCACCGGGCTGCTTTCCTTTTTCGCGGCACAAGCCGGCGCGCGCCATGTCTATGCGATTGAGATGAGTGGCATCGCCGAGGTGGCCGCAGAACTGATCGAGGCCAACGGCTTCCGCGACCGCATCACTCTGATCCGCAAAACCTCAAAAAAAGTCCGCCTCCCGGAGCGCTGCGACGTCCTCGTTACCGAGACGCTCAGCTCCTTCTGCTTTGACACCGAGAACACCATCGAGTTTGTCGCCGACGCCCGCGAACGCTTCCTGAAGCCGGGAGGCCGCATCATTCCCCAATCCGCCGACACGTTTCTCTTGCCGTTTTCGTCGGATGCTTTCGGTGTGGACCGGGTCGCCGCGACCGGTCCGGGGGAAAGGCCGGCCTTCTACGATCTCGATTACCGGCCCTTTGCCAAGAAACTCTTGAACGAATATCGCGTCGTGCGTGCTTCCGGAGAACCGCTATTGGCTCTCAGCCAGCCTGCACTGTGCTATCACATCGATTTTCATAAGGGCACGCGAAATCCAGGAAAGACCTTCGTCCCTTTCCGCATCACCGTCGACGGACGCCTCGACGGCTTCCTCGGTTGGTTCGAGGCGCGCCTTTGCGAAAGCGTCACGCTCAACAATTCACCCTATCTGCCGCACACCCACTGGGGTCAACTCTATCTCCCCGTAACCGAGCAGCCGCAGTATCACGCTGGACAAACGCTTCTTCTCTGCCTCGACCCCAACATCGTTGCCGGCGAAGCCCAATGGTCCTACGCCGTCCAAATCGCTGCTCCCGAGCCTTCAAATTCCATGCCACGCCGTGACCCGAAACCTTTTTGAATTAAATAGGAAAGTCAAAGACCGATTAGAGCTATGGCGTGTCTGCCTCTGCGTAAATTCGTTGCCGCCTCTCCTGAAACCCCAGCGGCAATCACAAGAATGGAAATCCAGTTTATTATATTTCGACTGATGTCTCGTTGACGGAATAATTCATTGGACGTATAAGGCGCTTATTGGACAAACTTCCCCTGGTTTTCCTGTTCTGGGAAGACATATTGCAGCTCTGGTTGTGGGCGCAAAACTCTTGTTTTCCGCCCGTCGAAATACTGGTTGCCAAGTGTCTTTAATTGGCGGCCTTCCGCAGCGCTTTTCGCGTGGGGGGTAGCGCACTTCTTCCAGAAAATCAAGCGCTTGGGAATTGGTGTCCCCGGCCGCGGCGTCGAGAGTTTTTCCGCTTCGACCGGAAAGCAGTTTACAGGCGCCGACGAGAAGAAGCCACTTGGCCATCTCCCGCGAGCAATAGCGCACCTAATCGCGTACACTACGCTTGGCTGATTGTTGCCAAGACGATGCGGTCATCGCTTCCATCCGAATCGAGCCTGTGGCCGGACGTATGGCGCGCGCTGCTCGAGTGCGCTTCCCCGTTACCCAACGCCGAAAACCTCGCCGAATTAATCCGGTCCGTGGACTGGCCTTGCTTGCTCGGGCTCGCCGAAGACCATGGCGTAACAGGGCACCTCGCCGCGCGGCTGCTGCAACTCGATCAAGATTTGGTCCCACCTGCAACCCGACAAGCGCTGGTCGAACGCCAGCGTGTGCGGATTTTTATTACCCTAAGAATGAATGCGGAACTACTCCGGCTGTTGGATCGATTCGAGGCGGCTGAAATCGGCGCCCTGGTCGTGAAAGGACCGGTGCTTGCAGTTCAAGCCTACGGAGATTCCGCGATGCGCAGCTATGGCGACTTGGATCTGCTGGTCCGCCAGCGCGACATTCGCCGCGCAACGGAATTGATGATTGCCGCCGGCTACCAGGCCGCCGTCCCGCTGCGTGCCATCGACGCGGGCAAAACTCCGGGCCAGTATCTTTTCTCCAATCCCGATACCAAGTTGCTTGTCGAGCTGCATAACGATTTCACGCTCCGTTACTTTCCCCGCCGGCTTCCCATCGAAGAATTCTTTGCGCGGCGAATCCGCGTGCGCCTCGATGCTCATGAAGCTCCCGCCCTCTCCGTCGAAGATGAACTCGTGCTGATCTGCATCCATGGGGCAAAGCACTTTTGGGAGCGGCTGATGTGGATTGCTGACGTCGCCGCGCTTGTCTCGCGCCAATCGACCATTGATTGGGAGCGCGTCGCGGAGTTGACGAACGCCGTGGGAGCGGAGCGCATGCTGCACACCGGGCTGCGCCTCGCTGCGGACTTGCTGCACACGCCGCTCCCCAATAAAATCTCGGTAAGGGTAAGAGCCGATATCGCTGCCGCCAGGCTCGTCGAAGGGATTCTCATCTGGCTGCCCGCGGCGGGTTATCAGCCTCCCGGCCTGTTCGAACGAGCCACCTTTCGGCTGCGCATGCGCGGCGGTCTGATTTCCGCTCCCGCCTATCTGTTGCGTCTCTTGCTATCTCCCACCGAGGAAGACTGGCAGGAAGGCTCCGAAGAAAATCACCACCGGTTTCTGGACGTACTTCGTCGGCCATTTCGTCTTGCGCGCAAGTATGGCCGCAGGGACAAATCCTGAGTCCTCGACTCCCTGCTCGTCGCTGCAAGCGACGCAATGGGGTGTCCTCAGCGCGACGCAAACATAGCTGCGCGCCCTGTCCTGCCAGCGCGCGCAGCTTCTTTCCCTGTCCCTGGTTCTTAATTGACTGTCAGTGCAACTTTGGCCGTGTGGCTCACCGTGCCCGCTGTGCCGTTGGACGTCCCGGTTATCGTTAGAGTGGCGTTAACGGGCGGAGTTACAGGTTTGCCTGGCCCTGAACAGCCGGCGAGGACGATAAGCATGAGCATGGCCCCGGCCATACCCAGCCGCAGGCGAAGCCGCTTGGTTCTCGGCAGCAGAAAGAGCAGCATCATCACCAGAATGAGCGGCACGACCTGTCGTATCGAAGCAGGTGGAGTCGGCACCGACAGTGGTGGCAGCAAGCCTGCGGCGGTGGTCGTTACCGTCACTTGCGCGTTCTGCGCGGTCGTCCCGTCCGCAGCCGTGACCGGTGTTGCCACGACGCATGTTGTGTTGGTTGGTGCTCCTGTGCAAGTGAGCCCTACAGCTTGATTAAAACCGCCGAGCGGCGTCATGGTCACATTGAATTTAAGCGGCGCGGCGGACGTGACGGTCTGCGTCGTCGTCGGCCCCGTCAGCGTGAAGTCCCACCCGCTTCCGGTCAACGGGATTGTGTGCGGGCTGCCGCCGGCGTTATCGGTGATCGTGAGTGTTCCCGTGCGAGCGCCCAACGCCGTTGGCGCAAACGTCACGCTGATGGTGCAATTTGCACCGGCCGCAAGTGTTGCCGGGCTAATCGGGCAGGCGGTGGCGCCGGTGCTCGTCGCCGTAAAATCACCGGAACCTGCAATCGAGTTGATCGTCAACGCACCTGCGCCGGTGTTCGTGAGCGTCACGGTCTTCGCAGCACTGGTTGTGGTCAGCATCTGCCCGCCGAACGGCAGGCTCGTCGGCGCGAGCCCCACGCCCGGAGCCGTAGCCGATCCTGTCCCGCTTAGGCTTACGTCGAACGATTGAGAGCTGGACAAACCGCCATCCGTAATCACCACTGTTATTACTAGCGTAGCGGACTCCGCGGACGCAACCGAAGGAGTAAACGCCGCACTGACCGTGCAAGAAGCTCCGGCTGCGATGCTCGCGCCACAAGTGTTGGACGGCGAACCGAAATCAGCTGCATTGCTCCCGCTGAATGAAACGCTGGTCCCCGGGAATGGTATTGCGTCAGAGGTGTTATTTGTCAGCGTTACCGACTGCGGCACGCTCGTGACTCCAACAGGCTGAATGCCAAAATTGAGGCTCGTTGGCGACACATCCAGCGTCGGGATCAGGGTCAGCTTTGCCACGAACGCATCGGATGGGCCCTTCAGGTTCGTCTGGAACGCTCCAGCGGGGAAAACCGGGAAACTGCTTGAAGTGGAGACAGTCTGGCCTGTGATGAACGCATTGGGCGGGTTCGACGTGTCAAGCGCGATGGCGAAGCCTTGTTCCTGACCTGCCCCGTTTCCGCCAAAAAATGTGGAATACACCAGATCTGCCGCACCATTACCACCGGGGCTAATCTTGGACACAAAACCGTTTGCCTGCGCGCCGGGGTATACAGGCTCCAAGGCTCCGGGCGTCACTGGAAAATCCCCGCTGTTAGTTGAACCCACGACGTAGGCATTGCCCGTGCCATCTGCCCCGACGCCGTCACCTGAGGCAGTACCTGTCCCGCCCAGATAGGTCGAATACGGCAGGGAGGCAGCCCCCGTTTTCCCTGTGTCCACGAGGCTGAGGAAAGCACTGCCCGCAGCACTTCCCGTTATCTGAAAAGCTCCAGTGGTGGTTGGGAACAACAAGGATTCGGTTGTGCCCGTCGCATAGGCAACATTACTTGGTCCCAGTGCGATCCCAAGGCCCTCATCGGAGGCTTCGCCACCCAGATAGGTTGAATAGACCAGCGAAGCGTTACCACTCTTCGTGGTATCGATTCTAGCGACGAATCCGGTCCACTGGACGTTGCCTGCCGGAGAAGTAGTTTTGAATCCACTTGTGGTCGTCGGAAAGTCGGTGGAGCTGGTAACGCCCACGATGTAGGCGTTGTTCGACGAATCCACCGCCACGCCAAACCCTGCATCCGCGTACCCCAAGTTCCCTGCATTTGCTCCTGTACCACCCAAGTACGTGGAGTAAATCAAAGAACTAGTTCCGGACTGGGTCGTGTCGATTCGCATCAGAAACGCGTTCCCATCCGTGCTGTCGGTAGGAGTAGCCTGGAAGGCATTCAGGACAGGGAAGTTGGAAAGCCCGGATCCCGGCGAAGAGAAAGTGATTCCCGTCACATAGGCATTTCCGTTCGCGTCCGCCGCAATGCCATTGCCAAAATCCGCGAGCCCACCAGGCGTTGCACCCGTTCCGCCGACGTAAGAAGAATAGACAAGTGAATTTATGCCGCTGAGCGATGGATCTATTTTCGAGATAAAGCTCGTCCCCAGATTGAGGTTAGCGGCATTCGGGCTCTGCTTTAGAGCATTCGGAGTCGTTGGGAAATCGCTCGAAAACGTCTGCCCCGTTAGGTAAATCTTTCCGGTTGGATCCAGAGCCAGGGCCACTCCTAACTCGCCCGTGCTTCCCGCCAGGTAGGTCGAGTAGACTTCCGCCGTGCCTGTGGGATTCATCTCCGTGACAAACACCGCACCAAAGGTTGCACCGCTTGCTGGTGGGCCCGGATCAAAGCCACTGATAGTCGTTGGAAAGTCATTCGAAAAAGTGGTGCCCGCCACATATGCATTACCGGTCGAGTCCACTGCAATTCCGAACGGTGCCTCGCCTTCGGCCGATGAGCCGCCAAGATAGGTCGAATAGTTCAGCACCGGATCAAGAATGAGCGGTTCGCTTCGGTCATAGGACGGCACAGAAAAAGTGACCTGATGGTTCTTCACAAGGGCGTAGCGTCCCGCGATCTCGCGCCGTTCCCCTCTCACGATCTGATATACAACCGGCTTTTGGAGCAGTACTTCTCCGCCCGGAACGCCCAAAACTACATCGCCGCGCGCACTGACACGCAGTTTCCGGGCGCCTTCCACGTCGAGCCGAATGGCTTTGGGGTCGGCTCCCGGCGCAACGACGAAGTCGTATTCCAGTTGTCGCTGATTCCCGTAAAAGACCACGTCCACTCCGGGATAAATGCCGGCATACTTCACGCGTCCATAGGAGGGTACGTCGGCGTGCCACTTTCGGGGATCGCTGCCGATAAAGTAGTTCGTTTTCTTGAGCAGCTCGTCCGTCCCGCTGATCTGCGCGGCAGGATTTGCTCCTTCAAAGCGCATGCGAACGGCAGTCATCGTGCGGGCGCGGGAAGCGTTGCGAAGAGCCCGCGCAGTCGCGAAGCGATGCCGGGGCGACAAATCATGTGAAACGGGGGTACGCAGGGCGAGGACAGCTTCCTGGGGCGTCAAAAAGAGTTCGTAGCCAGCGCCGTGGGAAACGAAGCGGACTTCCTGCGCCGTCTGCCCCACGTTTTCTTCAAAACTCAACGGCAATTTGCCGTAAGCTTCGGCCCACCTCGAACCATCTTTCCCGAACGAGGGATTTGCTGCTCCAGCAGTCGTGACCGAGGATCTTCCCATCTCGGGTTGACCAAAGTGCTTCCCCCTGATTCCCATCACGCCGAAGAGCATGAGACTAGAAACAAGAACGGCCACGCCGACAAATTTCACAATCTTCTCCCAAGAATCCCAAGTCTTCATGGAACGATCCTCCTAATTCCTCGAGTCACTTATATCCTCACTGAACACCATTTCGGAACACGCCCTCGATTTTGGCGCACCTTCTCGCCAGTTCTAATTTGGAACGACACACGACCTCATTGACCCAGAAAGAGCTAGGATTTCTTTGAAAGGGAGCAAGCATTCCGCAAACATTTAGCATAGTGCCCCAAAGCGGAAAGGACCGTTCCTTATCGGGAATCGCCTTCGTATCCTACCAGATATCTCGTACTTGTTCAGCTAGGAATCGGTGTGATTCCCTATTCCATCACGGACGAGCTGTTGTGGGTGGAGCAACGCAAAATCACCGCGGATTACCTGGCACAGATCCTTTAGCCTGGTCGCATCGCTATGAGGACAGATCCGGCGGATGGGAACTGTGGTTACCAGCCGGCCCAGAAACTCAAATTCACGCGCCCGCATGTCCCGGTCGAGGATCTTGTTGGCATAAGTGTCGGCCACAAGCGAAAGAAGGGCAGCCCGTGGCCGGATGGCCTCCACGAACGGCGCCGGATCGGGACGGCGCTCGCCCAGAATATAAATGGCACCGAGTGGAAGGGAACGGTTCTCGAAGCGCGCCTCCTGGTTCCCGAGCATGAGACGACGCTTCTCCCAATCCGGAATGATCCGAGGAAGTGCTTCGAGGGAACCATACAGCATGTGAACGGCGTCGGGCCAAAGACAAAGATGCGGATAGGCCGGCAACACCTGGAATGCGTTTGTTTGCTCTCTCAACGCGACAATGTCATCGGAAACGACCCCATAACCCTCCCTCGCGAAGGCGGCAGCCGTGGTTGACTTTCCGGCCCCTGCCGATCCCACGAAGGCAACACTCCGGTCCTCAATAGCCACTGCGCTTGCGTGCAGGCAAATCACGCCGCGCAACCGCAACACGAGCCCGAGGACCGGTCCGAGTAGATAAGATATTGCATTTTCAAGCGGCAGAATATCCGGCCAGGTCGCCCAAATGTTCTCTCGTTTGCGATCCAGCCAGAATTGCGTGCCATCCTCATACGCGAGCCGCACAAAGGCGCCCTGCTCCATCTTTGAGATTCGCAAGGCCGGCTCGCCGGCAGCGTTGGTATCAGAGCTTACGTAAGTCAACTCTTCGGAACCCCGTGGTTTCTCTCCGGCGCGGTACGGCGAGATTCCAAGGTGCAGTTCTACGTCACACTTCTTTGGAGAAGAGTTATCCGGGATGGCCCCAGGAAGAGGTAAATTGGATCGTAGATGCAGGCCGAAAACGAAGTAACTGAGACCCGATTCCTCGTGGAGGATCTTTTCTTTTTTCACTGGGGGAAACTTCGCTCGAGTCGAATTGTCAGCAGTTCAAACTTCGCTGTCTATTCTTGCCTCGGCTGCTGTCGCAAAGCTTGTATTCATCGGCGAGCGCAGGGCTCCGGCAGGACGCCCAGGCGGGCCCTAGCCAATGTGCGTCCTGGTGTGCCCCGCTTGCCTTCCGTTATCTGATCTGCCCTGGTTTTGAGTGCTACGGGTGAGTTCCCGTAACGTCCCGTAGACAGTCAAATGGGGTTCTGCATATGGCATTTTCGGTTCCCGTGTGCCGTGGGCTCCAACGCCCTCCTCGGGTTCCCGTAATGTCCCCGAATCGGTCAACACGGGTTCTGCATATGGCATTTTCGGTTCCCGTTTGACGTGCTCACCCATTACCTGCCTCCGCATGCTTGTTATATCGAACTCTCTGCATAGACTGCAACCAGATGTTGAGGCAGTAGGGCCGTAGGCTACCGTCAATCTGCTGGGCCTTCATCTTACCATGCGGCGGCGCCAGCGCGGAACGTTGAATATAGCGGTCCGCATCGGAGCTCCAGCGTATTTGTCTCAGTCGAGCTGCCCCCGTTCGCCGGAACTGCTCAGATACCGGATCGCCTTGCAGCGGCGTCTTTGGTCTCAGCCTCACGCGTTCGGGGATCCGCCCCGCCATCGCCGCGCGCAGGAGCATCTTCTTAAAAAACCAGGGAAACGGCGGAAGCGCCAGCAAGTAATCCACGATCCTCAGGTCGAGAAACGGGTAGCGCACCTCCAGGGGGTAAGGCGTGCATCCGGCGTTTTCCTGTTCGAACATCCGCACCCAGTGCGGCAAGGAAAAAGAGGCATGGGCTCTCGGCAGAATGGGATGCGCGCTGGGAGTCATAGGATGCTCACACACTTCCCTCCATCGCGCCTTGAGGTTGCCGCGCCGCAGAAAATCTGCCGTGAACCACCCCGGGAAAACCGGCATATCGGGATCCCGGCCGATGATTCTCCTGACGCGCGCTCGAATGCCTCTCCAGGGAAAGGGCCGGACCCAATAATAGTTCGCCACCTCGGTCACCAGCCGCCGCCACTCTCCCCTGCGCCGCAGATCCCCGGCATATGGCCACATCTGAAACTCCATCAGGTTATCGTTGCCCTCGCCGGATAATAGAACCCGGCAATCGGCGGAAATGTTCCGGCAAGAGTCAATAAAACCGGCAAACAGGGGATCATTGACCGGCTCGGGCAAATTGAACTCGGGATCGTCCCACCGCTCAAAGAGCCGCGTATGATCCATCGCCATGAACTTCACCGGAATGCGCAGAAACTCACCCACTTCGCGCGCGTATTCGCCATCGCGGTCAGGAATCAGCGATTCATACCCCTGGGTATAGCCGCGAATGGCTGGGCACCCGGAATTCTTCGCCGATACCCCCTTGGCCACCGCCGCCACCGAAGAGGAATCCAGCCCGCCGCTCAAGAGGATTCCGACGCGGTCCGTCCGCAGGCGGTCCGCAACCGCGCTCTCGAAAAGCGTCTGAAAATGTTCGACGTATTCTTCGGGCTTCTCATAACGAATTCGCCCGTCGGTCCGTAGCGTCCAGAAGCGCTTGATTTTTAAACCATCCGTCGAGAACGTCAGGGAATGAGCTGGCGGCAGCCGTTGAATATCACGGAAGCTCGTCGTCGCGTTATCGTAGTTCAATCCGAAGAGCAAAAAATCTCCGATTGCCGCTTCATTCAACCCGCTCGAAACACCGGGGTGCTGCCGGATACAATTCAGCGTATTACTGAAAATAAAAAGGTCACCCAGCTGCGCATAGTAGAACGGCTTGATTCCGAAGTGATCGCGCGCGCAGAACAGTAGCTTGTTTTTCGCGTCCCACAGCGCAAACGAGAAATCGCCCCGCAGGCGATCGACGCACTGTGTGCCCCAGGCCGCATAAGCATGCAGAAGCAATTCCGAGTCTGGCAGATTGCCCCGGACCGCCCGGCGGGAGCGCTGCAGTTCGGCGAGGAGTTCCGCCCGGCTGTCGAGTCGCGCGTCCGCGACAATCCAGTACTGCTCCTCGAGGCTGGCCGGCTGGTGCTCGCTCAGCGATTCGTGCGTGGTCCGCAGCAGTGCATGCGCCATTCCCGTCGAACCATCCATCCAGATGGCTTGTGCATCCGGACCACGGTAGATGAGAAAATCTGCGAACGACTGCAACAGCGCCCGCTCAATCGGCGCTCCGTTCCGATGGAAAATGCCGGCGATGCCGCTCAATCCGTTTGCCTCTCTGTCGAAGGGTTGCTACTTCGAATCTCGCAACGGGGTCCTGCGCGCCGTCATCCGCGCCCCGAGTGCGTTCACCGTTATCCGGAACTCCGTTTCGAATCGCTGCTTGGCTGGAATCCCATTCTACTGGGGCGTCCCGCCAGCGGCAACCGCGTCATGCTGACCGAATCTCGCAATCTAACGCAGGGAAATCTGTGCATTCTCTCGGCAACGCGGCTTTCGCCAGATCCGCGGACTCTTGCTTTGCAACTCCCAATCAGTCTGGGCAGCGTGCCGAGGAATGACTCTGCGTCTCTCCAACTTCGTGCACCGTGGAATACTTGTCGCCGCCTTTGCGCTTGCCATCTCTCTTTCGTATTTCAGCATCCGTGATGCTCGCGCCGTGCACTTCGCTGGCTTGCAGACCCTCCAAGGAATCGAGCACGCCGCGCATCTTAGGCCGGGCGACGCTGATAACTGGTATCCGTGACCGCATTTTTGCGAGAAGCGAATGGGTTTATTCTTAGAGGGAAAGGAATTTTTCTGGCGGAGGAGGAGGGATTCGAACCCCCGAGGCCCTTTCGAGCCCAACGGTTTTCAAGACCGCCGGTTTCAACCGCTCACCCACTCCTCCGCTTTTGATTATATCTTGCAACCACGCTTCGCGGGGTTTTCGCGAAGGGCCGACGAGCCGGGAAGTAACAGAACCATAATTTGCCATGTGATCTCACGGAGTCGTGATATTATGCGTTACAGTAAACGGTTTTTTTATGCCATTTTTCGTAGCATTCTCGGCATAGCGTTTCCACTCAAGTAAAACCTGCCGCTGGCTGAAGGAGAGCAAAGATGGCTTTTGACTCACGACGTGGCTTCCTGAAACGCGCTTCGGCTGCCGGCATTGCCATTTCCGCCAATCATCTGTTGGCGCCGTTCCTGCGAGCCCAGACTGGCGGGTCTGTCAGCCCCGTCTTTCGTTTTGATATTGACTCTCGCCGGGCACTCCCGGCGCTCGATCGCAACATCTTCGGCTCTTTCCTGGAGCATCTGGGACGGGCCATCTACGAAGGGATTTACGACCCCAATTCCAAATTCGCCGATGCCAATGGCTTCCGCAAGGATGTGCTGGAGGAAATTCAGAAGCTGCAAATCCCCATTATCCGCTATCCAGGTGGGAATTTCGTTTCGGGCTACCACTGGCTGGACGGCGTAGGGCCCAAACAGGACCGTCCCAAAGTGCTGGATAAGGCCTGGAACACGCTTGAGACCAATCAATTCGGGACCAACGAATTTCTTTTGTGGTGCAAGACTGTCGGAACGCAGCCGCTGCTCGGCCTGAATCTCGGCACCGGAACTCCAGAGTCAGCAGCCGCGCTCGTGGAGTATTGCAACGTGGACAAGGGCACGAAGTGGAGCGACCTTCGGCGAAAGCACGGCATCGCCGATCCCCACAAGGTCACGCACTGGTGTCTCGGCAACGAGATGGACGGTCCCTGGCAGATCGGGCATATGTCTGCCGTGGAGTATGGTGAAAAGGCCGCCGATGCTGCGCGGCAAATGCGCTATGTAGACCCTTCGCTCAAACTCATCGCCTGCGGCTCCAGCGGACCGACCATGCCGACCTACCTGGAATGGGACCGCGAAGTTCTTGAACAGTGCTACGACTATGTGGATGCCATCTCGCTGCATCGCTACTTCGATAACACTTCCGAAACCGGCGGAGGAGACACCGGGAAATTCCTGGCCCTCAATCTCAGCATGGAGCGGCAGATCACGGAAGTTGCTGCCGTTTGCGAATACGTGCGCGGCCGCAAGCGTTCACCAAAAAAGCTCTGGCTGTCCTTCGACGAATGGAATGTCTGGTACCGTGCCCGCAGCGGCGCTGCCATGGACGGCGACCGCAAGGAAGCTCCGCACCTGCTCGAGGAAGTGTACAACCTCGAAGACGCACTCCTGGTTGGCGGCTTGATCAATTCATTGCTGAGGAACTCCGACCGTGTGCGCGTTGGGTGCCTCGCGCAACTGGTCAACGTCATCGCGCCGATCATGACGAATTCAAATGGTTTCTACCGTCAGACCATCTACTACCCCTACAACTGGGCGCTGCAATACGCCCGCGGTGCCGCGCTGGACGTTTTGCCGGAACCCGGGCCTTCCTACGAGGTGCCTGGCTATGGACAAGTTCCCTTTCTAGATGTGGCCGGAACGATCAACCCGGACGACGGCACGGTTTCTCTGTTCATCCTGAACCGCGATCTCTCCAAATCGCACCAACTCGAACTGAATTGGGAGGCCAAACCAGCGAACCGCTTCTTGTCCTCATTCGTTCTCACAGGAGCCGACTTGAAGGCAGTCAACGGTTTCGACGAACCAGATCGCGTTGCCCCGCAAGCGGCCGATAAACCTTTGACGAGCGGCAATCTCACAAAACTCGAAGTGCCTCCGCGTTCGTATTCCGTGTATCAGTGGGGAATTTAGTTTTTTCCGCGAAGAGGGGAATGGCCGCTCTTCGTTCAAGCAGGCAACAGGCTGGCCATGAAAGGGTCTCGTCCAATATGAAAACGCGAGTGTACGTTTCCGTTTTGCTCTTCGCTTGCTTCTTATTCATGGCTCGCGGAGCCGGTGTCGCTTCGCATGCCGGGGATAAAGACGCATCCGGCTCCGTAAGAGTGGCCGAACAAACACCCGCTGCGGCCAAGTCGTCGGACGTGAGTCCAATCCTCGCTGCCACTCCACCGCTTGGGTGGAATAGTTGGGATGGCTACGGTACGACCATCAACGAAGATCAAGTGAAGGCCAACGCCGCCTGGTTCGCGGAACATCTGAAACCTTCCTGTTGGGAATACGTCGTCATTGACATGGAGTGGTTCGTCACCAATCCCACGCCGGAAGGAAATTCGAAAAACTCCCTCTACGCCCTCGATGCCAATGGCCGGTACATTCCCGCAGAAAAGCGTTTTCCCTCTTCCGCTGGAGGAAAAGGCTTCAAGCCCATCGGCGACTACATCCATTCGCTTGGCCTGAAGTTCGGTATCCATATCCTGCGTGGAATCCCCAAAAACGCGGTTGCATCGAACGCCCCCATCGCGGGCTCTTCCTACCACGCTTCCGATGCGGCAGACACAGGGGAAACCTGTCCATGGAACCCGGACAACTTCGGCGCGGACGCCACAAAGCCTGCCGCGCAGGCCTACTACGATTCCATTGCCTCTCTTTACGCCAGTTGGGGAGTCGATCTGATCAAGGTCGATTGCATCAGCAGCCGTCCGTACCGCGGCGAGGAAATTCGCATGTTGAGTGCCGCGCTCGCGAAGACGGGCCGCCCCATCGTGCTGAGCCTCTCGCCCGGACCAGCCCCCATTGAAAAAGCGGAAGAGATGCGCAAGTATGCCCAAATGTGGCGCATCTCCGACGACATCTGGGATATATGGCACAGCGATGTGCAGTACCCGCAAGGCCTCGGCGATCAATTTCAAAATGTCCTCAAATGGGCGGGACTCTCGCAACCCGGCCATTGGCCAGATGCGGACATGCTGCCACTTGGCTATCTTGGCCCCGCTCCCGGCTGGGGCCAACCACGCCAGTCGCGGCTGAGTCACGATGAGCAGCGCACCCTTATGACTTTGTGGTCCATTTTTCCTTCACCTTTGATGATTGGCGGGGAACTGCCCAAAGCGGATGCCTGGATCGTTTCCTTGCTCACCAACCCGGAAGTCCTCGCGGTGGATCAGCATTCTTCCGAAAGTCATCCGGTGATCGCCACCGGTACGGCCGTCGTCTGGCTTGCGGAGTCTTCCTCGCATGACGGCTACTACATCGCCGCATTCAACCGCGGGGAGTCCTCCTTGAATGTCCGTTACTCCTGGAAAGAACTCGGCCTTAAGGACAGCGAATATCTACGGAGAGATCTTTGGGAGCGAAAGGATCTGCCCTCCGCGAAATCTTTCGACGTTAATCTGCCGGCTCACGCCAGCGTGCTTTACAAGCTGAAGCCGCTGCGCATGCCGGTGCAGTAATTTGATGAACCTATGCTTGACAGTACAAGGCGCTCAACTTTTTCGCTGCAAAAACGTGCGATGACAATCATAGGACTGTGTCGAGTTTGAGAGTGAAATCATGCCTGCCACGATGAAGAGTATCGCGCGAGACCTGGGCGTCTCCGTCGTCACCGTCTCGAAAGTCCTGCACAATCATGCGGACATCAGCCCCGAAACGCGAAAACGCGTTCTGCGCCGCATGAAGGAAGTCAATTATCAGCCGAATCTCTCGGCCCGCGCGCTTTCTACTGGCCGGACCAGCCTCATAGGCCTGATTGTCCCGGACTTGGTTCACCCCTTCTTCGCGCAGGTTGCCAAAGGGATTTCAGCGCGCCTCAGTGCGCAAGGGTATAGCTTGATCATCTCGTCCTCGGAGGAAAATCCTCAACTAGAGCGCCGCGAAGTGGATCAAATGATGGCACGCAGCGTGGATGCCCTGATTCTAGCGTCCACGGAATCCGATTCCGTCAGCCTGGTGAAGCTGACGGAGCGTGGCGTTCCGTTTGTTCTGCTCGACCGGAAGATTCCCGGCTTCCCGGCGCATTTCGTTGGTATTGACGACGTGATGGCTGGCTCGCTTGCAACCCAGCATCTGATTGATATCGGCTGCAAAACGATTGCTCATATTGCCGGTTCCGAGGTTAGCACTGCCATTGATCGCCAGGCTGGCTACACTGCGACACTCGCGAAACATGGTCTGAGTCTTCCAGAGGGCTATATCGTCAAGCATGGAGGTGGCGACGACGCGGGAGACAAAAGTGGCTACGGTGCCATGAAGCAGCTTTTGCAGTTGAATCCCCGGCCCGACGGCGTGTTTTGCTGCAACGACCCATTGGCCATGGGTGCTTTCCGCGCCATTCTCGAGGCCGGAGTGGATGTACCCAAAGATATCGCCGTGGTCGGCTGCGGAAACGTCCACTATGACGATCTCCTTCGCGTTCCTCTCACTAGCCTTGATCAAGATGCCGCTGGCCTGGGTGAAAGCGTTGCCCGTCTCGCCTTGAGCATCATCAAGAAGAAAAACGGCAGTTCGCCGGCGAGCGTTCTTCTTCCTGCCCGGTTAGTGGTCCGCGCATCCACACAAAGATAGAATGTTGATGGAACTCTGGAAGAAATGCTGCGCCACTCAGACTCCATTAGGCGTCGAAAACTCTCTCCCTTTTTTTTGCAGTGGAAAAGCGTTTACTGTATCGCTTAAACTCAAGCCGTGATTCTTCTCTCTTCCTTTCACGAAAGGTTTCCCTTTCCCCATGGCTCTCTCTCCTTTTAGCCTCGCTGACAGGACTGCGGTTGTGCTCGGCGGCACCAGTGGCTTGGGTCGTACGCTGGCTCTGGGGCTGGCGGACGCCGGCGCCGATGTGGTTGTTTCCGCGCGCAGGCAGGCACTCGTCGATGCGACGGCCTCGGAAATTGAAGCCAAGGGCCGCAAGACACTCCGAGTTTTGTCTGACGTGCGAAACAAAGAGTCGCTTATCCGACTCCGCGATGCCGTTTTGAGCGCTTTCGGTAAAGTGGACATTCTCGTGAACGCCGCCGGCATCACCCGCAAGCTCCCCACGTTGGAAATGTCGGAAGACGACTGGAATGCAATCCTGGACACCAATCTCACCGGCACGCTGCGGGGCTGCCAGGTTTTCGGCGAACCCATGCTGAAGCGCGGTTACGGCCGTGTGATCAACATCGCCTCTCTTGGTACGAATCTCGGGTTGTACCAGGTGGCCGCCTATTGCGCCAGCAAGGCCGGGGTCGGCTCGCTCACAAAATCCTTGGCCGTCGAATGGTCGCGCCATGGCGTCCTGGTCAACGCGATTGTTCCTGGCGTCTTTCGCACGGACTTGAACGCCGCGCTTCTGGACGGCACCGAGCGAGGGCGCGAATTCCTGATGCGCACGCCTATGGGCCGTTACGGCAAAGCCGAGGAACTCGTTGGCGCCGCCGTGTTTCTTGCCTCTGACGCCTGCGCCTTTGTTACTGGAGAACTTCTCGTTGTGGATGGAGGATTTCTTGCCAGCGGTGTGAACCAATGAGCGCGCCTAGCGGCGAACTAGCAGCCGCCCTTCCCAGGCAGCCGTGGGGCGCGCCAGTCGGTGCCGCTTTCGCGTTCAATCGGAATTGGCCTTCCGGGAAGCCTAAGGACAATGCTCGAGCGAATTGATGCTCACCATCACCTCTGGCGTTACGCGAAAGAGCAGTACGGCTGGATTGCTGAGGGCATGGGCGTGTTGGCACGGGATTTTCTTCCCGAAGATCTGCGGCGAGAACTTTTGGTTTCTGGAATTCATGGCAGCATCGCCGTCCAGGCAAGGCAGACCCTTGAGGAGACATCTTGGCTGCTGCGCTTCGCCGACGACTTTGACTTTATTCGTGGAGTCGTGGGTTGGGCGCCCGTTGCCAGCCCGGAGTTCCCCGCGGTTATTGAGCGCTTGCAGGAGTCTGAAAAACTGAAGGGGCTCCGCCACGTGATTCAGGATGAACCGGACGATGACTTCATGCAGCGGCCGGACTTTAACGCGGGTGTTGCGCTGCTCAAGCAATTCGGCCTCGTCTACGATATTCTCATCTTTGAGCGTCACCTTCCGGCAGCCATCTCCTTCGTAGATCGCCATCCTGCGCAGGTATTCGTTTTGGACCATATTGCCAAACCGCGCATTCGTGACCGTGAACTCGAACCCTGGCGAAAGAACATTCGCGAGCTTGCGCGCCGGGAAAATGTCTTTTGCAAGGTGTCCGGCATGGTAACGGAGGCCAACTGGAAGAGCTGGTCCCCAGCGGACCTGCAACCCTATTTCGATGTCGTCCTTCAAGCCTTTGGTCCCAAACGTTTGATGGCCGGTTCGGACTGGCCCGTCTGCCTCCTGGCGACGACCTATCAAACCTGGTTTTCCACGGTGGAAGAATTCATACGTCCCCTCTCCCTTGCGGAACGGGAGATGATTCTCGGTGGTGTAGCCGGTGAAGTGTACTCCCTGGCGCGCGGAAGTTCCGCAATCAGGAAAGGATAGACGATGGCGAAACATCAAGTGGAGAGTGCCCCCGGCGCAACGATATCGCCCGCCAGGCATTCATTGTTTCCTGCGGGGCAGATTGTTCCCTTCATTCTCGTCACCGCGCTCTTTTTCCTCTGGGGAATCCCCAACAACCTGAACGACGTCCTCATCCGGCAGTTCATGAAGTCCTTCGAAATTTCCCGCTTTCAGGCCGGCCTCATCCAGTCCGCCTTCTACATGGGCTATTTTCTTCTGGCGATTCCCGCGGCGCTGATGATGAAGCGCGCGAGCTACAAAGCGGGATTCGTGCTGGGCTTGCTGCTTCTTGCCGCCGGCTGTTTCTTGTTCTGGCCGGCCGCGCTGCACAGCAGTTACGCTTTCTTCCTTTTCGCGCTCTTTGTCATTGCCAGCGGGCTTTCCTTTTTGGAGACGGCTTCCAATCCCTTTATTGCCCAACTCGGCGATCCGGACAGTTCGGAGCGCCGTCTGAATTTTTCGCAGGCGTTTAATCCTCTGGGCGCAATCACGGCGGCTCTGGTCGGCACGGTGTTCATCTTTTCCGGTGTCGAGCTGAATCCACGGGAAATTGCGGCGCGCCAGGCGGCGCATACTTATCAGGCGTATCTTCGTTTCGAAACGTTGCGCGTTGTTCGTCCTTATCTGGTAATTGGCATCGTCGCGGTGGTCTGGGCTCTGCTCATCCTCCGGACGAAGTTTCCGGTGATTACCAGCGAGGATGAGGCCGACCACAGTGAGCATGGTAGCTTTCGCCAATTGCTCAGCCAAAGGCATTTTCTCCTTGCCGTCATCGCGCAGTTCTTTTACGTGGGCGCCCAGGTCGGCACGTGGAGCTATTTCATTTCTTACGTCCAGGACTACGCGCACATGCCTGAAAAAACTGCCGGATACCTCCTGGTTGGCACGCTCGCAGCGTTCGGCGTGGGCCGCTTCGGCTCTGCTTACCTGATGCGCTTCATCTCACCGGGCCGTCTGATGGGCGCCTTCGCCGCGGCGAATATTGTCCTGGTCTCCGTCGCAGTCCTCCACCCGAGTTGGATCGGCATCTGGTGCATCTTTCTCACCAGTTTCTTCATGTCGCTGATGTTCCCCACGATTTTCGCGCTCGGCCTGAAAGGTCTCGGCCCAAACACTAAAATCGGCGGCTCCTTTCTGGTCATGGCGATTGTCGGCGGCGCGGTTCTCACTCCGCTCATGGGTTTGATCTCAGAGAAGTTCCACAGTTTGGCTCTGGGCTACTCAATTCCGCTGATCGCTTACGTCTATATTTGCGCTTATTCGTTTTTGGGCTCGCGGCGTGTGGATATCTCCGCAACCGTAAGCGAACCCGGGAGGCAAAACTGTGCGATCTCCAATTAGTCTATCCACCGGAAAAACCACTGGCGTCCGAGGAGGACAAATGAAATCAAATCGATTGCGAAATAACGTCTGGCGAGCTCTTGGATCCGCGGCGTGCCTGGGTCTTCTGTTTCTCGGTCCGGTTCACGCCCTTGCACAAGACTCTTCCTCTAGTACAAAGCCAACTGCGTCTCAATCCCCGCAAGAGATGGATCAAGCCTGGCAGAAGGCCAGCGCCAAATACGACGCCGTACGCAAAGCTCTCTTGACCGACGTCGACCGGACCGCGAACGCCGGCCCTTATCGTCCCGATTGGGAGTCACTGCGCCGCTACGAAGCTCCGGACTGGTACAAGGACGCCAAGTTTGGCATCTTCATTCATTGGGGCGTCTATTCGGTCCCGGCTTTTGGCAACGAATGGTATCCGCGCAATATGTATCAGGAAGGCTCCGACGAATACAAACACCACGTCGCCACGTATGGCCCTCCCTCGACGTTTGGTTACAAAGATTTCATTCCGCGTTTCAAGGCCGAGCATTTCGATCCCGTACAGTGGGCCGAGCTCTTTAAGGCCTCAGGCGCCAGGTACGTCGTTCCTGTCTTTGAACACCACGATGGCTTCGCCATGTACGACAGCGGCCTCTCCGATTGGACCGCCGTAAAAATGGGCCCGCACCGCGACCTCTATGGCGAACTCGCCAAAGCCCTGCGTGAAAGGGGGCTCCGCTTGGGCGCTTCCTCCCACCGGATCGAACACAATTTCTTCCTCGAGGGCGGCCGGAAAATCGATTCGGACGTGAATGATCCCAGGTACCTCGCATTCTACGGTCCCGCGCATACCTGGTTGGACGGAAAGAAGACCCTGCTCCAGGATTGGACTTATCTGAGCAACGAATACCTCGATGATTGGCTTGCCCGCGGTGCGGAAATTGTGGAGAAGTACGAGCCGGACATCATGTACTTCGATTGGTGGATCGGGCAGCCTAACGCCCGCAGGCATGTCGCGAAATTCGCCTCCTTCTACTACAACCACGCCGCAAGTCAGGGCAAAGTGCCCGTCATCAACTACAAGGACAGCGCCATCGAGGAGCGCTCCGCCGTCCTGGATATCGAACGCGGACAGTTGTCGGGCATTCGCCCGCTCTATTGGCAGACCGACACCTCCATTAGCAACAAATCCTGGGGCTACATCGAGAACGACAATTTCAAATCAGCCGAAACAGTGGTTCACCAACTCGTTGACATCGTCAGCAAGAATGGGAATCTCCTCGTCAACGTTGGCCCGCGTTCCGACGGCACCATCCCTGAGGAAGTCCAATCAATCCTCCGCGACATCGGTTCCTGGCTCAACGTCAACGGGGAAGCCATCTATGGCACTCGTGCCTGGACCAAGTTCGGCGAAGGCCCCACGGCAATTGTGGAGGGCGCTTTTCACGATACGGACACGAAGTCTTTCACCGCTCAGGATTTCCGCTTCACCACGAAGGGCAATTCTCTCTACGCCATCGAATTGGCTTGGCCCGAATCCGGCGAAGCCGTCATCCACTCTCTGAACGAAGCCGCGCTCTCCGGCCAGAACATTGTCTCCATCTCTCTCCTGGGTCAGGGATCCCCGCTGAGATACCAACTCAAACCCGACGGATTGCACATTCAGTTGCCGCCGCAGAAAGCTGGTGACTGTGCCTACTCGTTCAAGATCGAATTCCAGAAGCCCCCGGCGGTGCGAGTTCCCTAGGGCCGATGAAAACAAAAACTGCTCAACCCGTTCAACCGGCTCCGCAGGCCGTGACTGTAAGATTTTCTGTTGAAAGTGAGGGTAGAAAGAGGAAGGGTGTCTCCAGGTTCCAGGGCCTTTAGCGGAGGTCAAGGAGAGGAGACACCCAATGACTGTATCTCTAGACAGGAGA
>Ga0182011_10000967_pt1 | contig 25235 bp, 20 predicted proteins | sample 711E1DmetaG_FD_120481 | JGI IMG/M metagenome (GOLD analysis project Ga0182011, IMG submission 120481) | Permafrost microbial communities from Stordalen Mire, Sweden - 711E1D metaG | ecosystem: Environmental > Terrestrial > Soil > Wetlands > Permafrost | place: Sweden: Stordalen | collected...
ATATTTACAATCAGGAAAAGACTTCCACGGTCCTGATAACGGCCCAGGACGAGGTATCGATGCCAAAGAGCGGGTTTTCAACGCGGCAGACTTACCAGGTCAATATCGAACGGGCCGCGACTTTCGTACAGGTGCCGGTACCGGTCGGTAAAGGTCTGGGCGATTACGTTTGGAACGATACACTCAAGGAATACGTGCCCGGAAAAAACGGCGATTATACCATTCAGGAGCAGCAGGTATATGGCGGAGCTTCGGACAGCCGCGTGCGCAAGACGCAGCTTAACGTCACCTGGTCGAAGAACCATTCTCATAAACGGCGGCTTCCCGGAATTCTCGCGGACTTTGATTGGAACGGCATTTTCAACAGTGACGAGCAAATGAGCCTTGACCAGCCGCTTCCAGCTTCTTCCTGGATTCCCGGATACGGCTCGCTTTTTGATAAGGACAGTATCAACGATTCGGCGGTACGTTTCGCCGACATTTCCTACCGGCAAAATGTGGAATGGAACCCCGACAGCCTTCCCGGATATCACGGGCAATTATACGCGCAGCCCGCTTATAAAAAAATCCGTGATTATTCCGAAAGCGGCGCCGAATATGGAGCAGGGGCCGACCGGACGATAAAGGCCTGGAATGTAGGAGGCGAAGGGAGCATTGTGTCGGTGACCAGGCAGAGCGTGGTTTCCTCTCCCGACAATAATTACCAGGTGTCGGACCGGCATGCGCAGCTTATCGAAAAAAACAAATTTTACCGAAGTTTTTCGGCATATTTGAAAGAAGCGGGCGGCTATGCCTCGAAAACGATGGATGGGCTTGTCGATGGCGGTTGGTATTACCGTTTGACGCCGGGGGTGTCGTGGCAGCCCGCGGAAAAGGGCATGGCCGACCTGTCGTACACGTATTCAGCGGTTGACATACCAGGAACATTGGATTATCGGATGGCCCAGGGCTTTTCGGCGGGCATTACCCACACCATCGACTTCAGCGCCCATATAAACTTCGGCACACATTTTACCACGGATATTTCGTGGAAAAGTCAATTTGGCGGCGCCGCGGTTTCAAAGAGCGGACTCCACGTCGTTTCCATGCAGATGAAGGCGTTTTTATGATCCTGAACAGCACTTAATTTTTACTTACGCGCAGGCCTTTGTTCATCGGGTGTGGCTTTGCACCTTTTTCTGTCTTCTTCATATAAGCATTGCAAAAAGCCTAAGGGCAATATATTTTAAGAAGCCATTTTTTTAAATGCGCTCCGGTTTTTGTCATGGGCTAGTAACTCAGTGGTAGAGTATCGCCCTTTTAAGGCGAGAGTCGAAGGTTCGAATCCTTCCTAGCTCATAGTTAAAAAGCCCCGATTTCCCTGCAAAATCAAGGAAAGACGGGCTTTTTTAATTTGTCCCCAATACCCTCAAAGTAACTGTAATACTACCTAAAACCGGACAGTGTACGGTCAAAACCGGACACTTCGACCGGACACTTTTAACCAATGAGCACGACACAAACTAAACATTTTAATTTTTATAATCTAATTGGAAGGATAGAGCATATGCGCTAGTGGGCTGAAAAATCAACGGAAAGTATTTCATCCAAGGTCAGGTGATGTTTAATGGCCCTTTCTGTGTGATTAATGAGGAGGCTGGGGAAATATTTTACGACAAGCTTATCCAAGCTTGGGGAATTACCCTACTGAAAATATATCAAGTATTAAAAGGGAAAAACTATTGAAATGAATAGAGGCCAAATTTTTTCTTTTTTTTAACACTTATATGTTTTGAAGTCAAAATAGTATCTATAATTATTCTCCAATGATCCTCACATAAAGTCCCGAGAATTCTTTCAGGGATATTTGTCAAGATAGTTGTAATTTCTTCTATTTTCCATTCATGAATAAATGTACAATCAGCATAGGAAGTGTGCTTTAAATATTGACACGTTGGAAAATAATCCAGTTGTTTTTGAAGAGAATAAAAATAAGAGCCAACGGGATGTACTTTTTGATTAATTTCACTGTTTACAATTAAGCTTCCTATTTGATTTTCGTTTTGTCCAATAATAATAAAAAGCTTATTTTTTGGAGGGTTGGTATCATTTGAAAATAATTTTATTACTGAGCGGGGCTTTATCGACTTTTGTGCATATTTTTGGCGAACATTTAATGGAAAACTGGAAGCCAAACTGTTCATTAATTAATGCTTTCAATCTGTGCAGGCGAACAGTTTAAAATCCTTTCTTTAATATATTCTACCACATGTCCGTTTCCTCCAGATTCACGCGTAATATCCAAAACATTTATTTCATTGCCAATGGCGGTATTTTCCCACGCTGCACCATGAGACTTTTCCTTGAGTTCACCATAAGAAAGTTTTCCGTTTTCTGCAATCGACGCATTAATGCATTCAATGTCAGATTCCGAAAATTCTTCCATGTCTGGATTCAATTTTGGAACAATGTTGTTACCTTCTAATGAAAATTCCGCTATTTTTTCACCATCCCTTATTTTTTTAATCAATTGATATAAATCTTCTGGGACTGGTCCATCAGGCAGGGCGTACCAATCCCCAAAAATTGTTTGATAATATTTGGGGAGTGATTTTTTATCAGAGAAATACATTATTTTAAATATCCGATAAAAGTCTGGCTTTACGTCAAGTTTAATCAATTCCTGCGCAACATATAAAACGCCAGAAATAAATTTGCTCATCTCTGATTTAAAACATTGGAACATAAGGACCCCTTAATTGATGAAAAGCAACAGTCCTTAGGAAGCGAGTCGTTGAATTAATTTTTTTTGAAGGATAAGGCATATTTTAATGGCAAGGCATTTTATAAATTATATCGTCGAAGAACCAAAAAGACAATAATTTTTCACTAAAATCTCATTATGCCTTGCCGCTTCTCCTCGCACGATTCAATTTGGAGTGCTGATGGTTGCCCATATTATATATACGGGAAACATCTTTAAATTTAATAACAATGCTATTGACAGGACACATTTTATTTGTTATATTTAATTACATAGTTAATTAATTACGTAATTAATCATAAAAGGAGCATTTTTATGAAAGCAATAGCCTACACACGAGTATCAACAATCGGACAGGCTGAAAAAGGAGTTTCATTGGAAGACCAGAAACAGAAAATCACTCAGTATGCAGACCTCTACGGCTTTTCAATTTCCGAATTCGTTACCGATGGCGGGGAAAGCGCAAAAAATTTAAACAGGCCCGGAGTTCAAAGAATCCTTGCCATGATGAAGCAACAGGAAATCGACGCGGTTATTGTGGCAAAGCTGGACAGGCTTACCCGGTCCGTTCGTGACCTTGCGGATATTGTAGAGCTTGCAAATCGAAAAAACATATCTTTGATTTCCGTAAATGAGCACATAGACACCGGCACCGCTGCCGGAAGGATGATTCTTAACATGCTTGGCGTTATTTCCCAATGGGAACGTGAAACCATCGGGGAACGCACACAGACTGCCCTGGAATATAAAAAAGGCACGGCAAAGGCCTACAATGGCGTTTCGCTCTATGGGTATAGGAATTGTAAGGGCAACATGATATCCGATGATGGCGAGCAGAAAATCATTGGCGTAGTAATGAATTTGCACGATAAAAAACATTTCGTTTCAGAAATATGCCGGACCCTTGAGGAGCAGGGCTATAAGACCCGTTGTGGAAAGACCAAATGGCATTCGAAAGTCGTAAAAAAAATAATCGATGATTTTCAGTTGAGGGAAAAGATCGATTCCGCGCAAATTAACACAGTTGCAGCCTGATTTTTTACCGCACGTCCGAGCGGTTAAAATTGGCCAATAATTTGAAGGGAAAATACAATGGCAAGAAAAAGCACTGGTTTGAAGCTTGAACCGTATACAACGGTTTTGTCGGCGGAATTAAAAGACCAAATTAAGGATTTTGCCTACAATGCCAGAAAAAACAGGAAACAAGAACCTGCTGGGGCGGAAATCATCCGGGCCGCGTTAAGGCACTTTTTCGAACAACCGGAAAAAAAACAAATTGAACTCGTTGAAAAAGAAATCTTTGCTACAAGGGGAAAAGATAATAAAATAAGTCAGAAGTGAAAGTCATATTTTAAATGGATTTTTAATAGAAAAGCTCAATTTATCGTGACGTCGTTTCGTAAGAACTGTTGAGGTAGCAAAATGGGAACAATACCAAGAAATGATGTATGTCCATGTGGAAGCTTTAAAAAGTATAAAAAGTGTTGCCATGGAAAGACTGATTGGGATGTTCTTTTGCGGCAAGGAAATCAAAGCCAAATAATAAGGAATTTAAGGATACGGGGAAGAAATATCGCATTTATCAATCGATTATGCGATATTCTGTCTTTGGATAAAATAGGCCCGGCTCCGAAATGGAGCACCATAAAAGAAATGGTGAATGAAAATCATGTTCGAGATATCCACGAGGCTATATTGTCCTTTTGGCCGACAAAAGATGATTATGTTGATGTGTTAGAAAAAGAAAAAGGTGGTTTTTTTTGTGTCCATACCGGTAGTTATGAAGTTGAGGATTTGCTTGTAAGCGTTACTCGACATGCAATATACTCAAACTCAATTCTGCTCTTCGATCCATTTGTTTATTCAGTAGTGATGCGCGATGAATTTAATCCAATACTGAACCCCGGCAAATTCATAACGCATACTTTAAAATGCCTATATTTCTGGTTCTCACTTGCTCCGTGGATTCATCAAGGAATCGTGGGAGTAATTCGCTCTCCTGTAGATTACGACCCACAATTAATGTTTTCAACGGGAGAAAAAGCGAAACAAATGTTAGCCGGGCACAAGGAATTGCAGGAAATATTTGATGCAGAAACTATCGAACTTGGAACAAAAATGAACGAAGTCAAGTCTTTCTTAATGCTCTTGAAATCAGAGGAAAGCTTTATTGAATATGTGAGAAAAGAGAGGCCAAGTATTTCTGAAAAGGAAATGGAGCAATATCGTTTATTCATTGCGAAAAAAAGGCAAGAACATCCATTCTACTCCGAATCCTTTTATAATCAGGGGCAAGCAGTAACCGGCTATTCTACTGGAGCAAATTTCTTTGTAGCGAACATCGTTGCGAATCATGTTTCGGGTCATTTGATAACAGATTCCAAGTACAGATGGGGAGAATATCAGATTGCAAAAGATGAAACAAATGTCGAAACTCAAACTTGGTCTCCAATGGCCTTTGCTATCCAAAAATCTGAGTTTCCTTTTTTCAAAAACATTTCATTGGAACCAATCTTAAAGATTAGACAAAATGGATTTTTATTAAATTTGCGACGGTTCTTTCATGAAGTGTGGACAAAAGTGGACTCTCAGAAGGGCGTTAACGAAAAAGAAGTTTATGAATTTACTCTGGAATTGGAGGGGCAGGTTGCTAAGGCAAGAGAAGAATGGAAAGAAATGCAACGTAATTTGTTGAAAATTATTGGAATTTCCACATTACCTTCACTTGTTGTAGGTTTACCCGAAATAATAAATGGAAATGCACTTTTTGGAGCCGGAGCAATAGCCACAGGAGCAAGTATGAATCTATTCTTTCACATGTGGGATAAGAGAAATCTTAAAAATAAATTGCCTGCATTGCTTTTGATGAATGGGAAATAGATGCAAGATAACCTGATAATTTGCTCGGCTTGTTATTATCCTACAATACCAGGAAAAGCGGAAGGCCGGAACCCGCAGGTGCGGAAATCATTCGGGCTGCACTGCGATACTTTTTTGAGCAACCGGAAAAAAAACAGATCGATCTCGTTGAAAAAGAAATCCTTTTAACCAGGGGAGCCGATAAAAAATAAAAAGTATGTTACCAATCGTTTTTAGATTTTTATTGGACTATTCTTTCAAAATTTTCTCTTGTTTCCCATCCCATAACCACTGGAAAATCATCAATAAATTGTTTACGCTCAAAAAGCATATGATAAACAATTTGTGCGCCAGCAGCAATAAAGCGTTTCGGCCAATAATTGTCATGACAGCCATACAAGCCTATAATCTTTGTGGAATAATCGGTCGTTAATGTTTTAATGAGCGAACAAACAGCCTCCATTCTATTTGGCGGTGCTATAACATTATTCAGCCAAAGTATGCATAAATCGTAATGAAATTTTTCATAGGCGCATGTGATTTCATTAATACGCCAAAAGAGGTCATCAGAATTAGCGATTTCTATTGACATATGGAATTTGCTAAATGCTTTTTCAAGATAAATTTCAATAAATTGACTCATTGAATGAATTCCACCATATAAAATTGAAATAGATTGAACGGATTTTGTTTCCGATAAGGTTTTAATGGGGGAATCAGCAGGCCCTTTTTGTTCATCTAATACCGAAGGGGTTTTAAATTCCTTTTTAATTGTCAATGGAATAACTCCTTTGCCTAATTTAACGGGACAATGCTTAGTTTTACCATTACAAGCTTATCGCCGTGCATTCTCCTGAATCCTTCATCAAGATGCCATTGTAGTGTGAAATCTTTTGGAATGCTAAAATAAAGGTCCTCGGTTTTCAGGTCATGGAGAGAACGTCTTTTCCGCAGTTGAAAATATATAATATTTTTATTAACTCTGACAACCTATGTCGAAATTAAAGGTTATATTTATAAGGTCTAAGCAAAAGGAGGTCTGCATGGATACGGAAATGAATAAGTACCTTGCAGAAGAATATAATCAGGAAGCACATATCCTGTATTCCAAAGGTGAGCATTCATCCTCAGTAAAAATGCTTGTAAAAATTCTTGCTCTTGATCCACTTAATGAGAAGGCAATTTCCGCTTTAACATACTATTGTCTCAGACCTTTAAAAGAAGAGCTTTCCCAGGCAAATATTACCGATGAGATAATTAAACTCACTGCGGATTCGATGCATAAGAGGATTACCAAATATCCTCAAGAAGGTATGCTGCAATGCGGGCTATATTTTACCTGTGCCAAGCTCTACACCAAGCTTAATGATCGCCGCATGGGTTTCTATTATTTCTCTCAGGCCTGGCGTGCTGAACCGGACCAAGCAAAGTACCCGGTAGAAATGGCAAGAATTCTCATAAATGAAGAAAATTATGGGGAAGCCATAATGTTAATTCACCACGCCTTGGAACTTGATCCGACCTGTGGATTTGCCTATTTCCTTAAAGGCTGTGTGGAGATAAAATGCAATAGGAATGAGTGGGCAAAAGACGCATTCGAAAATTTCCTTTTATTCGCACGACCAGAAGACCCCGTGGTCTTGGCGGCCAAGGAAATGATTGAGGAAATTGTGAAAGCCGATAGGCTGAATATCGAAAGTAAAAGAAAAGGCAAAATCAACAACCCTGCCATCACAAAAGGCCTTCCTATGTTTGATATTTGTCAACAGGAGAGTGTTCAAACGAGTTTGTTTCAAGAAAACAAGATTATTTCTACTTGCAAAGGAGTCCTCGAACATGCTACCGAAACGAAAAGGGCACCTGAAAAGGTCGAGAAGGAAAATGAATTCACAAAAAATATATCTATATCCTATTCCGGAGGAAAAACTCTGGATACCAGAGCCAGAGTTTCCTCCAGTGTACCCAATAGGACGAATAAACAAATCTATCGTGAATACATATATTTCAAAAAAGTCACTGCTATAGTCAATCTGCTTATTTTAGGACCCGCATTTGGGTTGTTTTATTGGGGCCTAAAAGCTGCGGATGGATTGTTTTCATTTCAATGTTTAATTAAATTTGTGATTGGGTTTTCCATTTTTTGGTATTATTCACATGCTGCAAGCTACAGAAAAAAAGGTGTGTTCTATTGGCTTGATGTTTGGGAGCGATCCATTCTACGAAGTTGGAGGGAAAGCGAAAAGCATGATGCTCCCTCTATAGATCAAAAGATTCCGGCAATAATGGTACATTCTTAGCAATGGCCAAGATAATGATTCTGGAATGGTAAATCCGCGAATGAATTTCTGTATTATTTGAGAACCCAAAGGAATCGGCTTTTTATTTAGCAAATCCATTGATTATATTCTTGATGTAGTTTATGCGATTGTGATTATTGCTTTACAATTACACATTTCTATAAGAGAGGAAATTGATATTTTATTTGAATTTAAATAAAGAGAATCATTTGAAATAGATAACGCATTTTTTTGCTTGGTTCTGTTCTGAAAACTGGCACTTTTAAGACATGCAGAACGAGTAGAAACGTGCGTCCCAATAGGGACGCGCTTTCTTTCGTCTTGCATGTCAGGTACGCCAGTGCCTCAGAACAGGATGAAATGGAAGTCGCGTCCTTTTTTTATTGATATATGAATAATTTTCTATTTATTACCTGTTCATTGATACTTTCGTTCATTATTACCGCAGCCCTATTCTGGAAACGTTTGAAAGAATATCCAGAATTTAAGCAATGGTGGGATTCAGAGGGAATAGTTGTTTTCATTCTAATTTGGCTTTTATTGGTTATGCCTCTTTTTACTCGTATAGGGATTTTTAGGTAGTTCTCTTTATAAGGATGAAAGGTTCTTATGAAAAAAAATCCATTACAGATTATTCTTGGTTTAGGATTTTTGGCTTTATATGGGGTCTGCTCAAAAAATCCGAAAGGTATTACTAATCCTGTATCTAAAACGCCAAGCAATCAATGGGTTCAAACCAGTGGTGGGCCTTCGGGGCATGTATGGTCGCTTGCTGTAAAGGGGGGCAACATCTATGCCGGAATGGCTGGAGGTGGTATTTATCTTTCCACTAATAACGGTTTAAGTTGGACTTCGGAAAATTCCAACCTAAGCACTTATGATGTTTACTCCTTTGCCATTAGTGGAAATTATATCTTTGCAGGAACTGGTGGTGGAGGTATTTACCTTTCCACTAATAACGGTTATATCTGGATTACAGTTAATTCTGGACTCCCGGCAAATTCTGCTGTTCTTTCATTAACAGCAAGTGGAAACAATATCTTTGCTGGGACTTTAAATGGGGTTTTTCTTTCAGCCAATAATGGTTCAACCTGGACTGCTGTCAATTCCGGACTCACATGTTGGCAGATCGAAAGTCTTGCAGCAAGTGACAGCAATATTTTTGCTGGAACCTCGGTAGATGGTGTATTTCAATCCACTAATAACGGAACAAGTTGGAATCCAGTCAATTCCGGGCTCCCTACTGGAACATGTAGTATAACTGCTCTTGTTGTAATAGGTAATTATATCTTTGCAGGAATTTCTTCGATTGGAAATGGTGGTGACGGTATTTACCTTTCCACCAATAATGGAAAAAGCTGGTCTGCTGTCAATAATGGTCTAACGAACGGTAATGTCACATCTTTTGCTGTAAGCGGAAACAATATTTTTGCTGGAACTATAGACGGTGTCTTTCTTTCTAACGATAACGGTACAAGCTGGGCTTCTTTTAATTCAGGCTTACCAGATAGTTCGGGAGTTGCCCTTGCAGTAAGCGGGAGCAATATTTTTGCTGGGACAAAAAATGGGATATTTTACACCCCGCTTCCATGAAAGACATTCGTATTTAATAACACACTACGGGAAGGATGTTAAAGCAGGTAGAATTTTAAATTAAAACCAAGATAGCAATAACCATCCAACCTAATTAAATCGATTCTGCGCGCAAAAACCCATCTCTATACGTTTGTTTTCAAGAAAATAAATGACTGGTTGAATAAAGGGGCGGGTTACTATTTTCTTTGAAGGGAGAAATAAACCGACGGGCTAAAAAGCTGGTACTATTCCGGTTTGTTATTCCTTTCCTACCTTTAGGGAGCAAAAACAATGATGGACCAAGCAACGCATAATAAAATTGTTTCTTTTATCTGGGGAATTGCTGATGATGTTCTCCGCGACCTGTTCAAGCGCGGTAAATACCCAGACGTAATCCTGCCGATGTGTGTCATCCGCCGTATGGATGCGGTGCTCGAACCTACCAAGAAGGCTGTGCTCGAAACGAAGAAGATGCTCGACAAGAGTGGTATCACCGAACAACGTGCCGCACTCTACGATGCTGCTGGTCAAGCTTTTTACAACACATCCCGATTTACCCTTCGTGACCTGAAATCCCGTGGTTCCCAACAGCAGCTATTTGCCGACTTTGAGGATTATCTCAATGGTTTTTCGCCCAATGTCCAGGATATTATCGAGAACTTCAAGTTCAGGAACCAGTTGTCAACCCTTTCCAAAGCCGACGCACTGGGTGCACTGATTAATAAGTTCCTCGACCCCGAAGTCGATCTTTCTCCGGCCAGCATTGACAACCATGCGATGGGCACGGTTTTTGAAGAATTGGTGCGTAAGTTTAACGAAGAAAACAACGAGGAGGCGGGTGAACACTGGACTCCGCGTGATGCAGTACGGTTAATGGCGAATCTCGTATTTCTCCCAGTCGAATCTCAAATTAAATCCGGTTTATACCTGCTCCTGGACGATGCTTGCGGGACTGGCGGTATGCTAACTGTAGGTGAAGAAACGGCTATGGAGATTGCAAAAAAGCGCAATCTACAGATTAACACTCGCCTTTTCGGGCAGGAGATCAACCCAGAGACCTATGCAGTTTGTAAGGCCGACATGTTGCTCAAAGGTGAAGGTGAGAGCGCGGACCACATTGTAGGCGGTGCAGAGTGGTCCACCTTGTCGCACGATGCTTTTCCGGCGCAGGAGTTCGATTTCATGCTCTCCAATCCACCCTACGGCAAGAGCTGGAAGAATGACCTTGAAAAAATGGGCGGCAAGGACGGAATGCGGGACCCTCGCTTCAAGGTGATGCATAAGAGTGAAGAATTATCCCTGGTTACCCGGTCAAGCGATGGCCAGTTGCTCTTCCTTGTCAATATGGCTTCAAAGATGAACCATAGTTCGACTCTCGGTAGCCGGATCGCTGAAGTCCATAACGGGTCGTCGCTGTTTACAGGTGATGCAGGTCAGGGGGAAAGCAATATCCGCCGCTGGATTATTGAAAACGACTGGCTTGAAACCATTGTCGCCCTGCCGCTCAATCTCTTTTACAACACCGGTATCGCAACCTACATCTGGGTGCTGTCAAATAAGAAGCCTGCGAACCGCCAAGGCAAGGTACAACTAATCGACGCGACACAGTGGTTCAAGCCGCTGCGCAAGAACCTCGGCAAGAAGAACTGTGAACTTGCGCCCGACGACATTGAACGCATCAGCCGGACATTTCTTGAGTTCAAAGAAACGCCCGAGTCGAAGATATTCCCGAACGCCGCCTTTGGTTACTGGAAAGTCGTGGTCGAAAGGCCTCTACGTCTGCACAGTCAACTCTCTATTAAAAATATCGAAACATTGCGCTTTGCATCCGGTGACGAGGATATACGCACCGTACTTTATGATGAATTCGGTGATGACCTCTTTAAAGGATTTTCCAAAATTTCCGCTAAGATGGAAAAACGTCTTGCCGATTGGGGTGGGGACGCGGAAGAAAGCGACGACGAAGAAAGTGGAAGTGCAAAAAAAGGTCTGCCCGAGAAGAAGAAAAAGAAACTGCTCGATCCGAATTCATGGGAACGCGATGGCCGACTCGTTGAAACCGCAAATACCCTGCGCAAGGAACTCAGCGGGAATCTCTTTGAGGACCATAATGTTTTCCGTGACCGGGTCGATGCCGCATTGGAGAAACTCGATATCAAGCTTCCTGCCGCTGACCTTAAACTGATACTGAAAGCCGTAAGCTTGCGTGTGGAGACCGCACCCCCGGTTATCGCCAAGGTGCACAAGCCCGGCAAAGTCAAAGCCGACCCGCTCTATGGAATGTATGAGACGACCGTTGATAAAAAAAGTTGCATCGTCGAATACGAACCCGACTCCGACCTCCGGGATACTGAGCAGGTCCCGCTTCTCGAAGAAGGCGGTATCGAGGCCTTCATCCGCCGCGAAGTATTACCATACACACCCGACGCATGGATAAAAAAGGGCGCAGAAAAGATCGGGTACGAAATCAGTTTTACCAGACATTTTTACAAGCCGCAGCCGCTACGGACGCTTGAGGAGATCAGCGCTGATATTCTTACCGTTGAAAAAGAGGCAGAGGGACTGCTGGATGGGTTGCTACTGGGAAAGGGTAAATAATGGATTATCCCCTTCGCCACCTTTCTATCCGCGTGCCGTGGCACGATGCCGGATGGACGGGTGTCATTTGCAAGGCACCCCAGCTTAATGGCGCTTGCGCCAAACTGAAACGGATCGCTGCCGCAAAAAATGAGGTGGCCGAACTTCCGCTCTCCGGCAAATCTTTGGAAGAAATTCCCCGCGAACAATGGCCAAGCTGTATCGAAGAGCGTGCCACATTCATGGCACCGTTTGAAATGGAGCCGCTGAAACATCACGCGCTGGCAAAGAAAAATCCCGAAAAATATGGCCACTTCATGGATACCCCTCAGCGCTATCCGGCCTATTCTGTCGGGGTCGTTCCTTTTCTCTGGATGATGAGCGATCAGCTTAAGGAACTCGGTGACCGGTATGAATTGGATGTTGACGAGTCACGTGAACCCGACCTCGGGTATGAAAGTGGCTGGGTACACGAAGCGCAGAATCAAACCGCATTGCTCGACGGTTTTGCCGCTCATCTCCGCTGCGAGGAATCCCTCAGTTTCTTTTATGCCAAGCACGTTCCTTTCATCGAGGAAACGGGCCGGATACTTATTGGAGCCGGGCGAATAAGGAATATCGGTAAATTGACAGAATATAAGCGTAGCGGTGAAGGCATGCGTGGTATGCTCTGGGAACGTCCGGTTCAACATTCCATCCGGCCTAAGGGAAGGGACGGATTTTTAATGCCATATTATGAAATCCTTTCCATGGCCGACAAGGACCCTTCGCTTGACCTTTCGCTCTATACCGCTCATGCGCCGTCGGAACATTGGAACGAATTTTCCTACGGCAGCGAACTTGTTTCTCATGACGGTGCGATCTCCGCGCTTCTTTCAATGGAAGCTGCGCTTTCCCGTATCGAGACGGATCTCGGTATTGCAACCGGTTGGCAGCGCCAGTGGCTGCACGATGAACTCGTGCGTCTCTGGAAAGTGCGGGGCCCGTTTCCTGGTCTTGGTGCGGTTTTGCGCGCCTTCGGTTTATCGCGCGGGCTTTTTGTTGCCCATGCGCTGCAAAACAAAGCCGGTGAAAATGCAGATCCCTGGCCATTAGTTGACAAAGCATTCAATAGCCCCGCATCCGTTCTTACAAAAGAACTGCAACTCGATTTCAAGGAACTATCCCCGACCTGGAAAAACCTTCCCAAACAACGCCGAACTCTTTTACACCTGTTAAGCCGATTTGAGCTTTCCGTAGATCAGGCGCAATTGCTTTATGATGACGATTCACGGCGGAAACAGGGTTGGATTGTAACCGACAACGAGTTAGTTCAGAACCCTTATCGCATTTACGAGATCAGCCGTCATGATCCTGATGGTATCCACCTAATGACTGTGGACCGCGGGATCTTTCCTGAAGATACCGTTCGTCTTCTGCACCCTCTCGAACCGCCATCACGCCTTGATTCAGCGGTCGATGAAAGGCGTGTGCGTGCATTTGCCATCCAGTCGCTTGAAAAAGCTGCTGATCAAGGGCACACACTTGACTTTGCCGGTGCACTTGCCGAATCGATTCGAGAAACCGCCGTATCTCCGAAGTGCCCGGTAACCGCCGACATCCTCGCAGCAGGTGTTTCAGAGATGGCGCCGGAAGTCGTCTCCATTGAAATGGGCGGTCAGGTCGCTCTCCAGCTTGACCGTTACAGAGCCATACGCGAGCTTGTAAGGAAACAGGTGCTCGGAAGAGTGGGCGGATCGCGGCATACCCTAACTGCCAATTGGTCAAAACTGCTTGCCGCAAAATTCGGTGCGTCGAAAGATGATGAGGAATTGCGTGCACGCGAGGAAAAAGTAAAAGCCCTGGCTGAACTTGCCGAATCGCGTTTTTCCGTGCTGGCAGGTCCGGCTGGTGCCGGTAAAACCTCGGTGCTTGGGATTCTCTGCGATAACCCTGAAATTAAAAATCATGGAATACTACTTCTTGCCCCGACAGGCAAGGCGCGTGTCCGAATGCAGCAGCTTGCGGGTGGGGCCGGTACAACGGCGCAGACGATTGCACAATTTCTTTTTTTGCATGGTCGCTATGATGGAAAAACCGGTCGTTACCACATGAGTGATTATTCAAAAGCAACGGGTTTCGGTACGGTAATTATCGATGAAGCTTCGATGCTTACTGAAGATATGCTGGGAGCGTTGCTTGATGCCTTGCAGGGTATTAAACGGCTAATCCTCGTTGGTGACCCGGCACAACTGCCACCCATCGGCGCGGGACGGCCGTTTGTTGATATTATCGCAAAGCTCCAGCCTCAAGATTACGAATCACTATTTCCCCGTGTTGCACCTGGATACGCCGAACTCACCATAGAGCGGCGTCAGATCGGAGCGGATCGGCCGGATCTGCGTTTCGCAAGATGGTTCAGTACAATGCCGCCGTCAGCGGGTGAAGACGATATTTTTTGCGCAGGTGATGAAGAATTTTCAACGATCCGTTTTGTAAAGTGGGAAAAGCCCGATGATTTCCAGCCGAAACTGCTTGAAGTGCTTGCCGATGAACTTAAACTGAAGGGAATTGACGACCAGCGTGGTTTCAACCATGCCCTCGGAGCAGTTGTTACAGAAAAATATGACTATTTCAATGCGACCAGAGATGGCGTATTAGGTTCGGTGAAAGAAATTGACGCCTGGCAAATCCTGAGTCCCCTGCGCGGTATGCCTTTTGGTGTGGGTGATATCAACCGCCAGATCCATGAACGCTTTCGTGCCGGTTTCATGGAATTGACAACCCGGCATTGGAACCGTCCGATCCCCAAGCCTATGGGTGCGGAACGAATCATCTATGGCGACAAGGTGATCAACCTCAGCAACCACCGCCGCGATGGCAAGCGCGTTTATCCGCCTGAAGGCGCGATAGGCTATCTCGCCAACGGCGAAATCGGCATCGCGGTAGGCCAGTGGAAGACCCAGAAAATGAAGGGCTTTCCGAAAATTCTCAAAGTGGAGTTCTCATCGCAGACTGGCTACACCTACGATTTTTATGGCAGCGATTTCCGCGAGGAGGGTGATGCCGCGCTTGAACTAGCGTACGCTCTTACCGTGCATAAAGCGCAAGGCAGTCAGTTCGGTCTTGTAATTCTTGTTCTTCCAGAAGGACACCCGATTCTTTCGCGGGAACTTATCTATACGGCATTGACACGTCACAAATACCGGATAATAATTATGCACCAGGGGCAGCGCAGCCTGCTCAAGGATTTTTCCGCACCCCATCGAAGCGAAACCGCGCGCCGTCGCACCAATATTCTATCGGATTGCAGAATGGTCGAATTCCCCTTGGCAAAAGACAGCCTATTCCTGCAGGAAGGACTGATTCACCGGACGAGCAAGGGATTGGCGGTACGCTCCAAATCCGAACTCCTCATCGCCGAGGCGTTCATTTCATCCGGTGTTGCCTTTGAATACGAAAAAGAGCTGACGCTCGGCGGTGCGACCCGCTACCCGGATTTTACCATAGAAGACGAAATCTCCGGCCGCACGGTTTACTGGGAGCACCTCGGTATGCTGAATAAACCAGACTACCGCGCAAGCTGGGAGAAAAAGCTCGCGTGGTATCGCGCGAATGGAATACACCTTGTTGATAAATCAAAAGCCGGAGATCCGATGCTTGTTACGACGATGGACTCTGCCGAAAGCGGGCTTGATATGGCGCAGGTAAAGAAACTCATCGCGGAGGTGTGCGGTGGGTGAAAAAACAATGATTGCTAACCTGAAGCCCTATCCGGAATATATAGAGTCGAGGTTGCCGTGGTTAGGAATGGTACCTAAACATTGGGAAACGCGACGGTCAAAATATTTGTTTCTGGAAACCGATAAGCGTTCAACAACGGGTACCGAAACACGGTTGTCAATGAGCCAAAAACATGGACTTATTCCAAGTTCAAAGATAGACGAACAACCACTTGTTGCTGAATCAAATGTTGGGGGAAAGATTTGCGAACTCGGCGACCTTGTGCTCAACCGTTTAAAAGCACACCTGGGTGTTCTCGCTTTATCACCAATGCATGGGCTGGTAAGTCCTGACTATACGGTATTTCGACCTATCGGTAATGTAAGTTCCCAATATTTTTGTTTTCTTTATAGATCACCTTATTGTGGTCAGGAGCTCCGCCGACGGGCCAAGGGGATTGTAGAAGGCTTCTGGCGCCTTTATACAGACGACTTCTATGACATTTTAGTCCCAGTTCCCCCTATCTCCGAACAAGCCGCAATTGTCAAGTTTCTCAACTGGTCGAACCACCGCCTTGATCGGGCGATCAAAGCGAAACACAAAATTATCGCGCTGCTCACGGAGCAGAAACAGGCCATCATCCACCGCGCTGTCACCAAGGGGAATGATCCGAAGGTTAAGATGAAGGCTTCAGGGATTCCGTTGTTTGGGGAGATTCCAGACCATTGGGTGGTCAAACCTCTGAAACATTTTGTAAAAATTAATGATCGTACTCTTGGAGAAACGACTGATCCTGCTTATGAATTCCGCTACATCGATATCGGATGTGTCCAGACGGGGAAATTGGTAAAAGATCCAGAAACAATACGTTTTTCGAAAGCACCATCAAGAGCAAGGCGAGTGCTTTCAGCCGGTGATACGATTATTTCGACAGTTCGCACGTATCTTAAAGCTGTATGGTTTGTTGGGAAAGATGCACAAAATTTAATTGCCTCGACTGGATTTGCAGTTTGTTCTCCTAACTCAGATCTTGATCCAGAGTATTTGCACTATATTCTTCAAGATGCCAGTTTTGTCGATCAAGTGACGGCTAATTCGATAGGTATCGCTTATCCGGCTATTGCAGAAAGTGTATTAGCACGTCTTCGGATTGTTGTTCCTCTATCGAAAGCGGAACAACTTGATCTGAAAGTAATAATTAAAACTCAGATCGAACCATTGGCATCCGCCATCTCTCGTCTCGAACGCGAAATCCTCCTCCTCCGCGAATACCGCACCCGCCTCGTCGCCGACGTCGTCACCGGCAAACTTGATGTGCGCGAGGCAGCGGCAAAACTGCCCGATGAACCCTTACCCGAAACCCTTGAAAATATTGACGAACTGGCGGAAGATATTGTATCCTCTGACGAGGAGATCGCCGCATGACAACCGATACCACCGAAAAAGGCCTTGAATCACTCATCATGCGCCACATGACCGGCACGGACGGGTTTAATGTCCCATCTGGTTCCGTGGCTGAGCCGCCCCCGCCTTATGGTGGAACCGGATACTTCGCGGGCAGCGCAAAGGATTTTGACCGCACTCAAGCACTCGATGTTTCGCAACTCTTTGCGTTTCTTCATACCACCCAGCCCGACACTTTCAAAAAACTGGCGATGGCTGATCCCAACAACCAGAAAGATATCAGCCGCCTCAATTTTCTCACGCGCCTATCGTCCGAAATCGGCAAACGCGGTGTCATTGATGTGTTACGCAAGGGAATCGACCACCATCCAGCCGGCCACTTTGACCTTTTTTATGGTACGCCATCTGAAGGTAACACCAAGGCAACGGCACTCAATGCACAGAACCGTTTTTCAATAACACGCCAGCTTGCCTACAGCAATGATGAAACACGCCGCGCGCTTGATCTTTGCTTGTTTGTCAACGGTCTGCCTATCATCATCTTTGAATTGAAGAACAGCCTCACCAAGCAGAATGTTGAAGACGCGGTGGAGCAGTATCGCCGGGACCGGGACCAGCGCGAGAAGCTCTTTGGCTTCGGGCGTTGCGTGGTCCATTTTGCCGTTGACGACTGCGAAGTATATATGTGTACCGAGCTTAAAGGAAAAGCATCGTGGTTTCTGCCATTCAATAAAGGTTATAATGATGGCGCGGGTAATCCGCCCAATCTGCTTGGATTAAAAGTTGATTATCTGTGGAAAGAGGTGCTCACGCCTGCGGGACTGACCGACATTCTTGAGAATTACGCGCAGATCATTGAGGAGAAACACTCCAAAACCGGCAGGAAAAAACGGAACCAGGTGTTCCCGCGTTACCACCAGCTCGGTGTTGTGCGGAAAGCATTGATCGATGTGCGGTTCCGTGGATCGGGTAAGCGCTATCTCATCGAGCATTCGGCGGGAAGCGGTAAGTCGAATTCAATCGCATGGCTCGCGCATCAGCTCATCGGTGTCAAACGCAGCGACAAAGAAGTTTTTGACTCGGTGATTGTGGTCACTGACCGGCGTATTCTCGATGACCAGATACAGAAAACGATTAAGCAGTTCATGCAGGTCGGAGCCATAGTGGGTCATGCGGAACGATCGGGCGACCTGCGCAAATTCATCGAGGAAGGCAAGAAGATCATCGTCTCTACGGTGCAGAAGTTTCCCTTTATCCTTGACGAAATTGCCCATGAGGGCGGTAAGTCCTTTGCCATCATCATCGACGAAGCACACTCCAGCCAGGGTGGAAAGACCTCGGCTGCAATAAGTGAAGCACTGGGCGACGAGGACGAGCACAATAAGCCGGACCCCGAAGACACCGTAAACGCGGAACTCGAAAAACGGATGGCGGCGCGCAAGATGCTGACCAATGCCAGTTATTTCGCTTTTACCGCCACGCCCAAGCCAAAGACACTGGAAATGTTCGGGGAGCCGCTGCCGCCTGATGCGGAAGGCAAGGTCAAACACGAGCCGTTCCACTGTTACACGATGAAGCAGGCGATAGAGGAGCGTTTTATCCTCGATGTGCTCAAGAGTTACACTCCGGTAGACAGCTATTACAAACTGGTAAAAAAGGTCGAAGATGACCCGATGTTCGATACCAAGAAGGCAAAGAAAAAACTGCGCCGCTATGTTGAGAGCCACGACCATGCGATCAAACTCAAGGCCGAGATCATGGTTGACCACTTTCATGAACAGGTACTCGCGCCCGTGAAGATAGGCGGTCAGGCCCGGGCAATGGTGGTGACCAGCGGTATTGAACGCGCGATCCAATACTATCATGCTATTAAAACGTACCTCGTGGAACGGAAGAGCCCGTATCAGGCTATCGTCGCATTTTCCGGTGAGCACGAATACGGTGGCGCGAAAGTGAGCGAGGCATCGCTTAATGGTTTTTCCAGCGGTGATATTGCCGAGAAAATCCAGTCCGATCCTTATCGATTTCTCATATGCGCCGATAAGTTTCAAACAGGCTACGATGAGCCGCTTTTGCATACGATGTACGTGGATAAACCGCTTGCCGGGATAAAGGCTGTGCAGACGCTGTCCCGACTGAATCGCGCACACCCGCAGAAATACGACTGCTTTGTGCTGGACTTTCAGAACAACAGCAAGGCGATTACTTTTGCGTTCCAGGATTATTACCGTACCACGCTGCTCAGCGAAGAGACCGATCCCAACAAGCTGCACGACCTGAAGACCGCGCTCGACAATGCGCAGGTGTACACGCCTGACCAGGTACAGCAGTTTGTCGAGTTGTTCCTCGGAGGAGCTGAACGCGACAAGCTTGACCCGATACTCGATAGGTGTGTGGCAGTATATAAGGACACGCTGGATGAGGACCAGCAGGTTGAATTCAAGGGGAAGGCAAAGATTTTCTGCCGGACCTATGATTTTCTCGCTTCGGTTATGCTTGGTACAAACCGGGAATGGGAGAAATTGTCGATCCTGCTCAATCTACTAATCACCAAGTTGCCGACACCGAAAGAGGAGGACCTGGCCAAAGGTATCATCGAAACAATAGACATGGATAGCTACCGTGTCCAGAAAAAGGCCGTGCAGAATATATCGTTGGAAGATAAAAACGCGGAAATAAAACCCATTCCGACCGATGTCGGCGGCCACCGGCCGGAACCAGAGCTTGACCTTCTGAGTAATATTATAAGGAAATTCAACGATCAATTCAGCACACTTTTCACCGATTCTGACCGTGTAGTTAAGCGCATCCGTGACGACATCGCCCCACAGGTCGCCGCTGATACCGCATACCAGAACGCCAAGGAGAACACGCCCCACACGGCGCGCATGGCGCATGACCATGCACTTGGCAAGGTGATGCAACTCTTGCTCAAAGACGACACACAGGTTTATAAGCAATTCGTGGAAAATGATTCATTCCGACGGTTTGTTGGCGACATGGTGTATGCGCTCACGGCTTAGAAATGATGAGTTAATATCCTATCTGGTTTGAACAAAATTATCCAGTATTTGAATGGTATGTGAAATACATACTCCAACCCAAGTAAATTAATCCTTCGCTCAAAAATCCACTTCCACACGTTTATTTTCAAGAAAATAAAAGACTGGTCGAATAACGCCACTGGTTACTATTTTCTATCCAGGGAGAGATAAGCCGACGGGCTGAAAAGCCGGTACCGTACCAGTTTCTTTCTCTACCTATCTTTATTGAAAAGAACTTTGCGAGAGTAGAATATTGAATATGGCATCTGTGCCAAAAATTAAAGTGAAGAAAATATTTAAAATTAAATTCCTAAAGGATATGGAAACATTTTATAAGGATATTGAAAAACAGGCAGACAAGCTTGGACTTAAAGATCAAAATGAAGCTGTAGTAGATGTCAAATTTGGATCTGGTTCACCTAAAATAGGGGATGAAATAGAAGTACATGTTGATTATTGGGAGGTCTATAAGCATCCAACATTTAATAACAATATTCAATCTATCGAAATAAATAAAAAAGGATTTAAGCCAAATGGATATGGCCAAACATTAAAAATTGATGATTTAATGAAAAAATTTCCTGTCAGTGACCGAAAACTTTACCGTTTCCTTGCGTCCGAACAAAAAAAGGATAACCCTTTAATAAAGAAAATTATAAGGGGAAGGTATTGTATAAAAAACAAATGTGAGAGTAAAATAAAATCTGCCCTGATTGCTGACGGTTACTGACATAACTGCTGACACTTTCTGCCAAAATTGCAAGCTTGTTCCTCTATGAAGAACAGGCTTTTTTATTTCTAAATGTAAAAGTCATAGTTTCGCCAAAGTAAATAATAGGATATATTTAATTCGAGTTTTATTATCAACGGTAAATTGGAGAAGGAGATAATAATGGTCTTTGAACAGCAGCTTGATTTGCTTGCAAGAAAACGGCGGCTTCGATGGACAAACCGTGAGGTTGGAAATGCATTAGGGGTTTCGCCTGGGGTTGCTTCGTCAAAGCTTAACGGATTTCTTAAGTTCACGGACAAAGAACGGAGTAAGTTAGAGCGAGCAATGAGTGAAGCAGAGGCAGGGATGAAAAGGACAGCAACGTCAACAAATACATAAATCCGGGATAGCGCTAGAGCGAAAAGCGAGAGGCCAGCACCTCTCGCTTCCCGGTTTCCTTTGCTGGAAGGAATTTATTGTGTACGAAAAAATAATAAACAAGATGCGCCCATGTGTTAAGGCTGCTTTTGAGAACGGCGCGCAGGATAAAGACCATTTAAAAAAAATGACATACGCAATAATTTTTGAACTAAACAGATTAGGAATTGAAAAACCGGAAATCAAAATGGCTCTTTTGCATTGGAATCAAAAAAGTTACCGGATTTTATCTGACGGTGATGCAAAACGTCAACTATGTGATTTTGTAGATTGGTTTTTCAAGCGTGAATGTAAACTTGGCTGCAAAGCCCTGGAAGATTATTGCATTTTCCACAATAATTGGTGTGCTTTCAGACCTCAATCGTACTGTGGTGAAATGACATTGCCCTTTTCCCTTTCAGAGGCGATGATTTTTCTTGAAAAAGAATATCGACCGCATGGTTATTTGATGGGGTTACTATTGAAAAGTCTTTCCAAAATTCAAATTGAAAAAAATGCGAAAAACATTATTTATGTCGGCATACGAACGCTTCAGGCCCGGCTGTTGGAAGATGACCGCCGCAATCTTGATCCAATGAGCCTTTTAAGGGCACTCAATAAATTGGAAGCGGCAGGACTAATAAGAATCATGCATGGCCAGTCTGGAACGTTCGGAACTCGCCACGCCAACGGCTACAGGTTTTTACCATGGAAGCCGCCATGACCCATTATAACCCATTTGTGTAACAATCTGAGGCACAATAATGTGTAACAACTTCAATGAACTAAGCTCAGGAAAATTTTATGACAAAAAAGGATGTTTTAAAGGCAGTTCACACTCATTGTATCGAATGTTTAGGTGGGCACGTCCAGGAAGTTCCAAAATGTACAGCCCCAAGATGCAAGCTTTTCCCATTTAGAATGGGCTATGATCCCAACCCCTGTCATACCAAGGGTAGGCACCTTATTCGAGATTTTAGAGCCCCGAAAGCGTTCGTAGAAGAGGTTTCTTGAGAATATAAACAGGCTCAAAATGGCAACTATTAGCAACTTTTGCGTGAATTGTCAATGTTGATTAGAAAAGCTCAGGTTCATGACAAAAAATGAGCAAGAAAAGGTAAGGTGCGTTTATTTTCGTTCTTAAAACCCTTAGAAAACCTTAGATTGTAACGTGGCATAACTTGCTAAGGAACGCTGAGTTTATTCATAAAAAAATTTACTGTTGATTGCTTTGGTTTTATAGGAGAATTAGCTAAAAAAGCATGTTTAAATGGCATTGGAATAAGGAAGATTGATCGCATTTGGAAAGATGATTAATTTCAAGCATTAAATAGAGTTCAAGAGGCTACGCGGGAGTATAAGAAGGTAAATAAGTATTCCTAACCAAACCTAACTATTTTCAAAAAACTTAGAAAGGACATGTTATGCAAAGCAAGAAGAAGGAAACAGGGAGTAATATTGAATGTGAATATCTTAACTTTTCACAGTTATCACAATGGTTAGGTGTATCCCAAAATTTTTTAAGAAAGCATAACGATAAAGGTCGAATACCCGGCAGCATCCGAATGGGGGCACGGTGGATGTTTCGGAAGGTAAGCATTGAAAAGCAGCTGCTTACCCACGGACAACTCTTGCTTGAATAAGAGAATATCTTTTAAAAAGGAAAAAAATTATTCGGTCTTTACAGAATAAAGGATCGCGAAAAACTAATGCATATTGTAAAGAAATTAGTATCATTTCAAAAAGGAAGAAATCATGGACGAAGTACATAAAAGTACAGGCGGGGAAAGATTGACCTATCTCCCGAAACAAGAGACCAGGCAACTGGATAGAAATGAAGGTGACACCAGCAATGAGGCATGCAATCGCACAAATAAACTAGCAGCGCCGGAACCGGAACTATACACGCCCTTTGAAATGGCCCAAATGCTTCGTGTACCTCTTAGGACCATCGAAAAGTGGGTTTTGCAGCGACGTATTCCGGTTGTGAAATGTGGCCGCTTAAACCGGTTCCCCCGCGTGGAAATTCAAAAACGGATTTTATCGGGAAATCTTTTAAGATAGAATGTTGATTTATAGCGTATTCTGTCGTATATTATCGTCGTGTCGTGCTCATGTAGAAAGATTTTTCACATGAGCATAAAGCAGATTAAACCCGACTTGTTTTCTCTCGATATCCGAGTATGGAAAAACGGCAAAGAATACCGGAAGCGCGAGGAAATAAAAGGTGGGAAAAAAGCGGCGGAAGCGCGGGCTTGGGAAATTCGAACGGAGTTACAGGCGCACGCTGAAAAAGAACCGTGTTCTTTGACAGTCACCGATTTCAACACATTTAACGAGGCCATAGATTTCTACCTTGCCAATAATGATTTGAGCAAGAGCAGGGCGGATTCATACTTTAACCGGCTTAGAACAATTGGAGCGACTTCCCTTGATAGGCTTTCAAAGGTTTTTAAGGAATTTATCCGGTTAGAGCGTAAAAGTAACTCTTCACGCACAGGTGAACATTTTACGGTTGCGGCAATTAATAAGCTTAAGGTTTTTGGAAACGCGGCTTTAAATTTTGCCGTAAAGGAAGAACGAATAAAAGAAAATCCGCTCAAGGGGATTTCCAAGGAAAAAGAACAACCTCGATGGGTGACTTTGACGGCAGAACAGGAAATAAAATTGCGCAAAGCTGTCCAGGAAGTTTCCCCGTCAATTCTCCCCTTTGTAAGTTACTCCTTGGAAGTGCCCTGTCGCAAAGGCGAAATGCTTCGAGCTGGGCGTGAGTGCTTTGATGCTTTTTCAAAGGTCATTACTCTTCCCGGTAGTTTAACCAAAAACGGGAAACCCTGTTCTAAGCCCGTTCCTGAAAGCATGGCGCAATATTTTTGCCGAAATCCTTCCCCATGGCTTTTTTATCGGGAAATAGCAGGCCAGTACAAACCGCTTGGATTTATTCAAAAGGAATGGGAAAGAGCGGTTAAAATGGCGGGCCTGGACAATCTCTTTGATCAGGAGGGGAAGCCGATAGGCGCTTTAAGGATTCATGATTTGAGGCATCAGGCGGTATCAAAATTAATCGCAGCGGGGAATCCCCGGAGCTTTGTAATTGCGGTTGCCGGATGGACCCACGATATGCTTTCAATCTATTGGAATACCCCACAAAAAGAAATCGCCCAAAGCATTATTTTTCAAAGTAAACCGGACACTCAGACCGGACACTTTGAAGCCCTTCCCTTGAAAATCGCTTAATTTGAATTAAAATCGGGACTTTTTGCAAAAACGTTTCGCCCTTTTAAGGCGAGAGTCGAAGGTTCGAACCCTTCCTAGCTCATAGTTAAAATGCCCGTTTTCCCGGTAATACCAAGGGAAGATGGGCATTTTTTTATTGTACTTAGTAAAATGAAAGAACTTTTTTATTTCATTGACGACTATTGATATAAAATATCTTTCTATTGCGGTATAAGGAGGTTGCTTTATGTCAAAGTATTCTGAAATTAAGTTCCTGGTCGTGTTTAGCCTGCTGTTAGCACTGTTTTTACAAGCAGACGCCCAAGATACAACGGCGAGTCCATCGAGAATTTCTATACAACTGGCAAGCCCCGCCGATTCTATTATTGCCGGCCGGCCTTTTAAAATAGTAGTAGAAATGTGGAACGTCGACGGATTAGTCCCGGGTGTTTCTTGCAGTACTTCTGTAACCGTTACCGATGCGCTCGGCAATGACACAAAGACCGCCATACCGACAATAATTCTTAGTGGGAATCCAACACCAATACCTCTTGGACAACCAACTGGACCCCAGTGTTGCATAAATTCCACTCGTGACTTATAGGCTTTCTCTCTGGAAAAACCTCTTTTAGCCTTCATGCTCGAACGTCACATTTAGTGACATTCGACATTTTCCGTTAAATTATAAA
>Ga0182011_10000968_pt1 | contig 25230 bp, 18 predicted proteins | sample 711E1DmetaG_FD_120481 | JGI IMG/M metagenome (GOLD analysis project Ga0182011, IMG submission 120481) | Permafrost microbial communities from Stordalen Mire, Sweden - 711E1D metaG | ecosystem: Environmental > Terrestrial > Soil > Wetlands > Permafrost | place: Sweden: Stordalen | collected...
ACAAACTATAATAAAGGATGGGACTGGTGTTCAGGGTATCACTATTCTGACAGCATTGTGACAGGTTTCTCACAACTTCACCTGAGCGGTACCGGTATTGGCGATTTAGGCGATGTATTAATTACACCTTATACCGGAGAATTGAAAACTTCTCCGGGTACACAGGAAAATCCATTGGCGGGTTACGCATCAAAGTATACTCATCAGGACGAAATCGCGAAAGCCGGATATTATTCTGTAATTATGAAGAGGTATAATATCCGTGTAGAATTATCTGCTACCGAACGGGTGGCAGTTCATAAGTATACTTTTCCGGAAGCAGAACAGGCTTATATTGCCGTAAACCTAACCAACGGAATTGGATGGGATCAACCTACAGCAGCCTCTTTTAAGAAAATCGATTCTCAAACGTTTACAGGTTATAGATTTTCTACCGGTTGGGCAAAGGACCAGCGTCTGTATTTTGCCATAAAACTTTCGAAACCCATCGAAAAGGCTCAACTCTTCAATGATGAAAAACTTGTTTCCGGAGATTCAGTCAAGGGAGTAAAGTTGGTAGGCATACTTAACTTTTCGACCAGAAAAGGGGATGAAATAGTTCTGAAAGTTGGAATTTCGCCGGTGAGTGAACAAAATGCCCTGGCCAATATTGAGATTGAAGTACCCGATTGGAATTTCGAAAAAGTAGTCTCAAATGCCCATAAACTCTGGAATACGGAGTTAGGAAAAATAAGTGTTACCGGGAAAAATGAAAATGATAAACGTACATTTTACTCGGCACTGTACCATTCCTTTACACAACCGATAATCTTTAATGATAACAATGGCGATTACATGGGAGCTGACAAGAAAGTATACACCAATCCCGGATTTACAAATTATTCTGTTTTCTCATTATGGGACACTTACCGGGCCGAACAACCGCTCTTTACCCTGTTACAACCTGAACGGGTGAACGATATGGTGAATACTATGCTGAATATATATAAGCAACAAGGGAAACTTCCTATCTGGCACTTAATGGGAAATGAAACCGATTGTATGCCCGGATACAGCTCTGTCCCGGTTATTGCAGATGCTTATTTCAAAGGATTTAAAGGGTTTGATGCTAACCTTGCATTTAAAGCCATGAAAGCATCCTCTACGCGTGACGATTATGGGATGAAATTTTTAAAAGAAAAAGGCTACATCCCGGCTGATAAAGAAAAGGAATCTGTGTCCAAAGCTATGGAATATTGTATTTCCGACTGGTGTATTGCCCAAATGGCAAAAAAGCTGGGCAAAAAAGAAGATTATGAATATTACATAAAACGGGCTGAATCGTATGCACAATACTTTGATCCGAAAACACAGTTTGTCAGGGCGAAGTTGGATAATGGCAAATTTCGTGAGCCTTTTTCTCCATTTAAATCAATTCATGAATGGGGAGATTATACTGAAGGCAATGCCTGGCAATACACCTGGCTTGTACCACAGGATGTCGAAGGTCTGATCAGGCTTTTCGGAGGCGACCAGCCATTTCTTAATAAGCTGGATAGTTTATTCGTTGCACAAGGTGATTTGGGAGAAAATGCATCATCAGATATTACCGGGTTAATAGGTCAGTATGCACATGGCAACGAACCCAGTCATCATATTACGTATCTTTATGCTTATGCCGGCCAGCAATGGAAAACCGCTGAAAAAAACCGTTATATCCAGCGGATTCTGTATACTGACAAGCCTGATGGATTATGCGGTAACGAAGACTGCGGGCAAATGTCAGCATGGTACATCTTTTCCTCTATGGGTTTTTATCCGGCCAATCCAGCCAATGGCGCCTTTGTATTTGGCAGCCCACTTTTCGATGAGATAACACTCAAATTACCTGACAATAAGCAATTCTCTGTGAGAGCATTGAATAATAGTGAAAAAAACATCTATCTGCAGTCGGCAAAACTGAATGGAAATCCATACAGTCGTTCATACATTACCTATAAAGACATAATGCTAGGTGGCACATTGGAGTTCGAGATGGGGTCTTCTCCAAATAAGCAATTCGGTTCCAGACCGGAAGACAGACCGGCTTCAGTAATATACAATTGATTGGTAACGAATATCAAGAAAAACATACGCCAAATGAATAATGAAAATATAACAAGAATTGAACTCACTTTTGATAAATTCAAGCCGGATATTTATTTATCAGATGGACAAGACCTTAATGAATATGGCTTTAATGCCGCTGTGGTTCATATTCCGGGTCACACAAAAGGATCAATAGGAATATTAACGGATGATGGAAATTTATTTGCCGGAGATACGTTTACCAATAGAAGAAAACCAGAGAAAGCAAATTATATAGAAAATCATCTGGAACTGGAAAACAGCATAAACAGGTTGAAAAAGATGAATATCAAGATGATTTATCCCGGACATGGCAAACCTTTTAAAATGGAACAGATAGCCCGGAAATTGTAATTCACATTCCACTTATAAATGACAGCCATTAAATCTGATAAAAAGAGATATTCAGGTCTCGGTACAACTTTTCGTTCCTTTCAATACAGAAATTATCGTCTTTTTTTCGGCGGACAAAGCATTTCGCTGATCGGAACCTGGATTCAGAGAATCGCGACTCCCTGGCTGGTTTACCACCTTACCGGTTCTGCATTATTACTTGGTGTTATTGGTTTTGCCGGTCAGATACCTACTTTTATTATAGCGCCATTTGCCGGTGTTATGACTGATCGCTGGAACCGGTATCACCTTCTTATAGGCACTCAGATTGCGGCAATGATACAGGCTTTTATCCTTACTATTCTCTATTTCTCAGGAACAATTGCGATATGGCACATTGTTCTTCTGAACATTATCCTTGGCTGCGTCAACGCCTTTGATGTTCCGGCACGGCAGTCATTTGTAATTGAAATGGTAGAAAAGAAAGAAGATCTGGGAAATGCTATTGCATTGAACTCTTCAATGGTTAATGGCGCCAGATTGCTTGGTCCATCAATTGCCGGTGTATTAATTGCTTTGACAGGTGAAGGAATTTGTTTTTTGCTTAATGGCATAAGCTATATATTTGTAATAGTCTCCCTTCTCTTGATGAAAGTTAAACCTAGAACAATAAAAGTCAGCGATACGAATGTTTTAAAAGAACTTAAAGAAGGATTTTCATATGCATTCAGTTTTCCACCGATAAAGCATATAATATTTTTATTAAGCGTGGTAAGTCTTATGGGAATGCAATATACAGTCCTCATGCCGGTTTTTGCAAAAGAAATACTTCATGGAGGTTCGCATACTTTCGGCTTTCTTATGGGAGCTTCAGGTCTGGGTGCCCTGTCGGGAGCTCTCTATCTTGCTTCCAGAAAAAATGCTCTGGGACTTATAAAGATTATTCCTTTGGCTACTGGCCTGTTTGGTTTAGGGTTAATTGCATTTTCTTTTTCGCGGGTCTTTTTGCTTTCATTTGTTCTTATGATAATAATTGGACTTGGAATGATGCTGCAGATGGCATCAAGCAACACTATTTTGCAGACCATTGTTGATGATGATAAACGCGGCCGTGTCATGAGTTTTTACACAATGGCATTTATGGGTACAGCTCCATTTGGGAGTTTGCTGGCAGGAAGTCTGGCAAAAATCACAGGCGTATCAGTCACTATATTAACTGGTGGAATATTCTGTATTCTGGGTGCTGTTGTTTTTGCATATAAACTTCCCGCACTATCTAAGATAATAAATTCAATATACTTGAGACAAAGATTATCTGTCTCTGAACCTCTATCAGAAATTCAGGCAACAACATAATAGTCTTTCTATTCAATTATTCTTCAAAATAATTTAACAAAATGTAATGGTAAATCGTTTATATTTGCAATTCGATCTTAAAAACATATCTTAAGTTCAAAGCAGAAAATTTTCAGTAATGAAATATTCCTTTCAAAATATGACTGGGAAATTCCCCGGTTTTAAGAAATTCTCGTGTAGCCTTATAAGCTTGCTATTCCTTGTTATTCCCAATTTTATAACCGGTCAAACAGTACATGATACGCTTTCTTCAAATGTTACATTATCACAGTGCATTGGCTATGCTCTTGCTAACCAATCGTTAATTAAACAATCACTGCTTGATGAGGATATTAACAGAAGAAATATAAGAATTGCTTTGTCAGGCTGGTATCCGCAACTGGAAATTGATGCAAATGTTCAACATTTCCTTCAGGTTCCGGCAACTTATTATCCTAACCTGAACAATCCTCCTTCTTATACTCCTTTAATCTCTTTGCCTTTGACACCTGCTTATGTATCGTCAGGCATATTTTCCGCGAACCAGACTTTATACAACACCACATTATTTTTTGCAGCCAGAACTTCCAGGGAACTTCGCAATCAGGCTTCGGAAAACACAGAGAATTCGAAGATTAATACATATGTAGATGTAACAAAAGCTTTTTTTGATGTGTTATTGACAAAGGAGCAGCTTAATGTTCTGAAAGAAGATATACTGCGACTTCAGAAGAATTATAATGATGCTTACAGTTATTATAAGAATGGTATCACAGATAAGATAGACTACCAGCGTACCGAAATATCACTAAGCAATGCCCAGGCGCAAAGGAAGTCAGCCGAAGAAGCACTAAAAGCCAAATATTCCGTATTAAAACATCTTATGGGAGTGGCTCCTCAAAAGCAATTAACTGTTTCATATGATTCTTCCAAATTTGAAAATGAAATATTAATTGATACAACAAAGGTTTTGGATTACAGTAATCGCATTGAATATCAGCTTTTACAGACTTCAATGAAACTGCAGAATTTTGGAATCAGCTATTACAGGTGGTCGTTTCTTCCGACTTTGTCTGCTTTTTATAATTATGATCCGGCATTCTCAAGTAGCCAGATTTCTGATTTATATAATTATAACAATCCGACTTCCGTTCTTGGATTGAAATTAACGCTGCCATTGTTTCAGGGAATGAGCAGGCATGAAAATTTTGACAAGGCAAAGCTTCAGTACCAGAAGCTCGAACTGGGAATGGACTATCTGAAAAGCGCGATAAGCAGTGAATACACGCAGGCTCTTGCAGGGTATAAAAGCAATCTCAATGAATTAAAAGTCGCAATAAACAATATCGCTGTTGCCAGGGATATCTTTAACACTGTGAAGCTTCAGTACGATAAAGGAATAAAGGCATATCTGGAAGTCATAGTGTCTGAAACAGATTTACGGACAGCAGAACTTAACTATTTGAATATACTTTTCCAGGTTCTTACGAGCAAGATGGATTTGGAAAAAGCTTCAGGGGATATAAAACTCAACTGACAATGAACTACGAACAATTCTTTGCTGTTAGCATATAGCCAATTTAAAATTTGTAACGCCATGCACAGAATATTTAACATAATAATATGTTTTGGACTGATTGCAGGATTGCTGTCTTGCAGTGGAAATCCGGCAAATAAAAAGACTGAAGTACCTGCAATACCCGTTACAGTTTCCAATGTGAGGCTGGTAAAAGCTGTTTTCTACAATTCATACCCCGGTAATATCACTGCATTAAAAGAGGTAGAGCTTCGCGGACAGGTGAGCGGATATATAACAGGAATTTATTTTACTGAAGGAAAAGAGGTTCATTCAGGAGAGAAACTTTATGAAATTGATCGTCGTAAGTATGAAGCAACTTATAAGGAAGCCCAGTCAAATGTTAAGATTGCGGAAGACAATCTTGAGAAAGTTCAGCGTGACGCCAACCGTTATACTGATCTGGCAAAACAGGATGCCGTTGCAAAACAGCTGCTCGATAATTCAATGACAGATCTTAATAATACCCGACAGCAGGTAGATGCTGCTAATTCAGAACTTGTTAAGGCTAAAACTGATTTTGACTACTCATTAATCAATGCCCCTTTTGATGGTACAATAGGTTTTTCTGGTGTGAGGCTTGGAACTCTTATAACTCCCGGACAGACTCTTCTTAATACTGTTTCTTCAGATGACCCTATGGGCGTTGATTTTGAAATCAGCGAAACCGAGCTTAGCCGTTTCCGGCAGCTTGAAAATGCAGGAATTTCAACTAATGATACAACATTTAAAATTACTCTTCCCGATAATTCAACATATCCTTTTTTTGGAAAGATAAGTGTCATCGACAGAGCAGTTGACCCGCTGACAGGTACAATCAGGGTCAGGATAACTGTGCCTAACCATGAAAAGATACTTAAAGCTGGAATGAGCTGCAAGGTTCTTGTGTTGAATGCCTATGCAGGTGAGCAGATAGTAATTCCCCTTGAGTCAGTGCTTGAGCAACTGAGCGAATATTTTGTCTACATTATAAAAGATAATAAGGCTCAACAGGTAAAGGTCTCTCTAGGCCCAAGGGTTAATGCCAACGTTATTGTACTGAAAGGGCTCAAAGGTGATGAAACAATTGTTATTGATGGAATACAGAAGCTGCACGACGGTTCAGAAATCACAATAGCACAGCCCCAAAAACAACAATTGCACAATTAAAGAAATTAAACTACTTAAAGTCTGAATCTTATTTCATGATAGCCGATACCTTTATAAAACGTCCGATCACAGCCATAGTGATTTCATTGGTTCTGGTTATTGTAGGAACATTGGCCATACTCAACCTGCCAGTCAGTCAATATCCCGATATTACTCCGCCAGTGGTCCAGATATCAAGCCAGTATACAGGTGCTGACGCTACAACTGTGGAACAAACTGTTACTACGCCGATAGAGATACAGGTTAATGGTGTCCCGGGAATGAATTACCTGCAGAGTAACAGCACAAACGATGGTCGTTCGACAATGAATGTCTATTTTGATATTGGAACCAATGTTGATATTGCAACCACCGAAGTTCAGAACAGGGTTAATATTGCGACACCTATTCTGCCTGATGAAGTGAAAAGGCTGGGTATTACTGTTCGCAGGCGTAATCCAAGCGGACTTCTCAATGTAGCTATCTACTCTCCGAAAGGAACCCATAGCATTCAGTTTCTCGATAATTATACAAACATATTTGTCAGGGATGCTCTTTTGAGGGTTAAGGGTGTCGGTGATATTTACGCAAGAACCGATGATTTCAGCATGCGCATCTGGCTCAACCCCGATAAAATGGCAAGCTTGGGGTTGACAGCCGGTGATGTTCTTAATGCCGTTCAGGATCAGAATGTGCAGGTAGCTGCCGGATCAATTGGTACACCCCCTCAACCATCAAACCAACCTTTTGAATATACTGCAAGGGTTAACGGAAGACTCAGCAGTGTTGATGATTTCAAAAACATTGTTGTCAGGTTTAATCCTCTTGCCGGTTCTATTGTTTACTTGAAGGATATTGCTCGTGTTGAGTTAGGTAAATTCAACTATTCAGGGATGTCATTTGTTGACAAACAACGTGCAGCATACATGATGATATACCAGACTCCGGGAAGCAATTCTCTTGATGTCGCCAAAGGTGTTTACAATGCGTTGGCCCAGCTTAGTAAGTCTTTTCCAAATGATGTTGCTTATAGCGTTCCATTCGAATCTGTTACAGTAGTAAAGGAATCTATAAGTGAAGTTGTCAAAACTCTGCTTGAAGCATTAGCGCTGGTAGTGCTGGTTGTATTTATTTTTCTGCAGGACTGGCGTTCTACAATTATTCCTGTTCTTGCCATACCTGTGTCAATAATAGGCACTTTCATTTTCTTCATTCCTCTTGGTTTTACTATTAATAAGCTTACACTCTTCGGTTTTGTACTTGCAATCGGTATAGTCGTTGATGACGCAATAATAGTAGTTGAAGCTGTACAGCGTTATATGGAAGAACAACATCTCACTCCAAAAGAAGCTGCTCACAAAGCTATGGCAGATATATCGGGACCAGTCGTTGCCATAGCCCTTGTACTCGCTGCGGTATTTGTCCCGGCCGGTTTTTTACCGGGTATTATCGGCAGGTTGTATCAGCAATTTGCTATTACTATAGCCATTTCAGTACTGATATCGGCATTTATTGCTCTGTCTCTCACTCCTGCTTTATGCTCCCTGTTTCTGAAGCCTCATCATATTAATAAATCTTCAAAAGGACTTAACTACATATTCTTTCATTTTAATAAATGGTTCAACAGTAGGACAGAGGGATATACAAACAACGTAAGGAGTGCTATAAAGCATTCGCGTTATATAGTCATACTTTTGATATTAATAGTCTTTGGTGCTTATGTAATGCTTGTTAAAAAGCCCACAGCTTTCATTCCCCTGGAGGATGAAGGACGTTTGTATATAACATTCGAACTTCCAGAAGCTTCTTCCACTTCGCGCACGGTGGAAGTGCTTAAGAAGATAATGGATATATTGAGTGAAATCAAAGGGGTAGATCATTATTCTGCGATCTCGGGACTCAATGTAGTTTCCGGTGCTACCAAAACCAACAGTGGCACTCTGTTTTGCCAGTTGAAACCATGGGATGAGCGCAAAAGCAAATCCGAACAGATTTCTGCATTAATGGCTCATATGCAGTCAAAATTCGCAGCGATACGGGAGGCAAATATTATAGTCATAGCTCCACCTGCCATACCGGGACTAGGTGCTACCGGCGGATTTACTTTTGAGTTGCAGCAACGAGAAAGCAATGACGATGTGAAAACCTTCGAGCGAAATGTAAATGCATTCATGGCTGCTGCCAATAAACGTCCTGAAATTGCACGCGCTATCACTTTCTTCAATGCACGCACTCCCAATTATCAACTCACTGTTGACCGTGATAAATGCGAAAAGATGGGTGTTAACCTGTCTGAAGTCTTTAATACAATTCAGACATTTCTCGGCAGTACCTATATAAATGACTTCACTATATATAACAGGAATTTCCACGTAATTGCCCAGGCAGATACTCTTTTCAGAAATGACATTGTTGATATGGATAAATATTATGTCCGTAATCAGCAGGGCACTATGCTGCCATTAAGCTCTGTGATGAATTCCAAAGTAAGTGAGAGCGCATCAATGCTTTCTCATTATAATCTTTACCGCATGGCTGAATTTGTAGGTGATGCAAAAGCCGGATATAGTTCCGGGCAGGCTATCAAAGCATTGCAGGAAACAGCACAGCAGGTGCTTCCAAAAGGATATGGGTATGAATTTTCAGGTCTGAGCCGTGAAGAGCTGAAAGCAGGTAACACTTCCACCTATATTTTCATACTTTCACTGCTTTTCGTCTTCCTGTTTCTTTCTGCCTTGTATGAAAGCTGGACAGTTCCATTCACAATCCTTCTCGGCGTTCCACTCGCTGCCTTCGGAGCAATATTGGCGCTGACATTAAATAAATCTCTGACAGATAACGTTTATGCACAGATTGGTCTTATTACTCTTATTGGGCTCGCTGCCAAAAACTCCATCCTTATTGTTGAGTTTGCCAAAGAGCGTGTAGACAGGGGTATTGAAATTGTTGAAGCTACGATTGAGGCTGTACGTTTACGACTTCGTCCTATATTGATGACATCTTTTGCTTTTATCTTCGGAGTATCTCCTCTGGTATTAGCAACAGGGGCAGGAGCCATTGCTCGTCAGACTATAGGATGGTCTGTCCTGGGAGGGATGCTGGCAGCCACTGCATTTGGTGTTTTTATAATACCGGTATTATTTATCTTAATAATCCGTCTCACTTATGGAAAGCAAAAACTTGCCGATCTTCAGGCAAAACATGATTCATCCCTTGCCGTTCCTGAGCAAAAAGAACAAAGAGATTAATTTTTTGTTTCTAATATATTGAAGAAACTTCATGGGGATAAAAGACGACAAAAGCAATCGACAGGTGTGCTTCTTTTATAAATAAAAATGAATAATTGATAAAACTGATAATTAGTTTGCATTTTATATTCATGCATTATATCAGTTACTTTTGTTGAATAAAAGCATAATTTCGAACAAAATGATAAAAGATTTTCAACTTTACTTTGATTCTTAAAATTTGTTAAAAATATTTTACTATTTTTGGACGTGAAATCATTTGCCAAAACAACAATTTGCATATGAATTGCATTATAGTTGACGATGATATTTTGACCTGCAAAATTTTGGAAGGATATGTTAGCAAATCCACTTCTCTGAATTTGATGGGAGTATTCAGTGATTCAGTTGCAGCCAGGGATGTATTAACAAAGCGAAAGGATATCGATCTGGTTATCCTGGATATCCAGATGCCTGAAATGAATGGTTTTGATTTTATCCGCAGTCTCGACTTTCCTCCTAATATTATAATTGTATCATCAGCCGAGGAATTTGCTTTGAAAGCATTTGACTTCAATGTTGTCGATTACCTGCTCAAACCTGTAACATATGGACGTTTCTGTAAAGCTATAGATAAGACAATCAGATACTTTACGCGAAAAGAGGTTACCAACAGCGGTGATGAGGAAATATTTATCAAAAAGGGATCATCGCTCGTAAAACTAAAACTTACAGAGATTATATTCATTGAAGCTCTTGAAAATTATGTTACCCTGAACACCAACGATGACAGATTCACTATTCATTTTACCATGAAAGCAATAGAAAATCAATTGCCTTCAGGTGTTTTTATAAGGGTTCACAGGTCATTCATAATTAATAAGAGCATGATCCAGACCATTAAAGAGAATACTCTCGACCTTATTGTGGGCGGCGTTACGAAGAGTATTCCTGTCGGAAAATCATTCAGGGATTCTCTGCTGAATGATATTAATGTGATGGCCAGATAATCACTTATTCTTCTCATGCTTACCAATCGTCAACTGTTCCTGTTGCACCTGGGACAAACTTCGGTGGCACCGATGATGCTTGAAATTGTCAGGGCAGAAGGTACTTACATGTATGGACCCGATGGTAAAAAATACCTTGACCTTATATCAGGTGTTTGCGTAAGTAATACAGGCCATTGTCATCCCAAAGTAGTTGAGGCGGTTAAAAACCAGGTAGATCTTTATATGCATCTGATGGTTTATGGTGAGTTTGTTCAAAGTCCTCAGGTTAAATATGCTGAACGTCTTACAGAAATACTTCCACCGGTTCTGAACTCATGTTATTTTGTGAATTCGGGCAGCGAAGCTGTCGAAGGAGCCCTGAAGCTTGCAAAAAGATACACCGGGAAAAGCCGTATAATATCGTTCAAAAATTCCTATCATGGAAGCACTCATGGCGCTCTGAGTATACAGGGAAGTGAGCTGTTCAGGAATGCTTTCAGACCGATGTTGCCAGATACTTTCCAGATTGGCTTTAATGAAGAAAAATCACTGGATGCCATTGACAAAAACACTGCATGCGTAATTGTTGAACCTGTACAGGGTGAGGCAGGAATTATTTATCCCGAAGATGGTTTTCTCTTAAAAATCAGAAATAAATGCAATACAACCGGTGCATTGTTGATCTTCGATGAGGTACAGACAGGGTTTGGCCGGTTAGGTCATATGTTTGCTATCGACAGATTCGGAGTAGTTCCGGATGTTCTTCTTCTTGCAAAAGCACTTGGAGGAGGAATGCCGCTTGGAGCATTCATCTCTTCCCGGGAGATCATGTCGGCACTTGTCACTAACCCTTCGCTTGGTCATATTACCACTTTCGGAGGACATCCGGTCTGTTGTGCTGCAGGTCTGGCATCATTGAATGTAATAATTGATGAGAAGCTCACTGAAAGCTGCAACTCCAAGTCAGCTCTTTTTAGAAGGGAACTTAAACACCCTCTGATCTCAAAGGTGAGGGGAGAGGGCCTTTTATTGGCAGTTCAACTTGCTGATCCTTCATACATTCATTATGTTATTGCTCATGCCCCGGATTATGGACTTGTGCTTGATTACTTTCTTTTCTGCAACAATGCCTTCAGGATAGCACCTCCATTAATTATAAGTGAAGAAGAGATACTTTTTGCCAGTGAAATGTTAAAGAAACTTCTTGATGATGCAGAAAATAACTCAAATATTAAATGAGATCATTAATTCTGTTATTATTATTATTTATATTACTATCGTCTGGAATAGCAAAGAGTCAGGCACCGGTAATAGATACACCTCAGAAACTCGAAGAGCTTTTTGACAGGCTTGTTGGTAATTATAATGACACTGAAAGGATACGGATCAATGATTCGATCAGGTTGATACTCGACAGTTATGTCAAATCTGATACGGTGTTCAGCCACAAGTTCAGTAACCTCAGGTATCTGGGACAGATTATGTCACCCGATTCTCTTTTGAAAATTATTACCTGGAATCTGGTTTTAGATAATGAACCTGGTAGATACTATTGTTATTTCATCAGAAAGCATGAGGCTGGGAAAGGAAATAAAATATATAGACTATCAGTTAGTTACAGCGATAATCCGGTTAAGACTGATACTACATATACCGAATCGGACTGGTATGGAGCATTATATTATGATTTAAAGCCATGCATTATTAACAATATGCGATGCTGGGTACTTTTAGGTATTAATTACAGTAACTCATTTATTACGAGGAAAATTATTGAAGTGGTAAGTTTTTCACCTGAAGACTCAATTGTATTTGGCAGGAAGTGGTTTTCTTCAGGAAAAGAAATGAAATTCAGGGATGTTTTCGAATATGCTTCAAATGCGATGATGTCTCTGCGATTCAGATCGGACAATTCAATAGTTTTTGATCACCTGGTTCCATTTTCCACTACTCATAAGGATGACCGTCAGTACTATGGTCCTGATTATTCATCCGATGCATATAATTTTGAAAATGGAATATGGAAACTGTTTATAAATATGGATCTTAGAAATCAGGAATAGAAAAAAAGTTTGGAGTGAACTAAAGTATGGAGTACTTAAAGTTGAAAGAAATAATTATTTGAAAGTTTAATATAACTTTAGGCACTCTAGGCAATCCAAACTCTAGGCACTTATAACCTTATGGCAAAGAATATTAAAACTCACCTTTACTGTTACGACGATCACCGGGGATTTTCTGAGGATGTCAGGAAACGGTTTTCTGATCAGTCAAGATATACCGTGGAATCATTCCAGACCCGAGAGGAGTTTATTAATCTTCTTGTGGAAGCGAAGGAGGATAATTTCTGCAAGGTGGCAATTCTTGGGCTTCACGATACGAAGGAACAGTTCGAAATGATCGATCAGCTAACGGTGGAGATAAAGAAAATCGATCCAAAAACATGCCTCATTCTGCTTGGACCCTCTGATAAGATGGAAACAATAAAGAAAACACTGAAGTTTAATATTGATGCATATATTCCAAAAAATGCCAATTCAATCCTCCGGATACACAACACTGTTAAAAAACTGATAAGCGAACACAGTATAGGGATCTTCAGGAAGAAGAGAAATCTTTCAATTTATGTTCTGCTTGGATTTCTTCTTATCTCTGTAATATTAGTTATTATTGCCCGGTTCAGGTTTCCACAGTATTTCTAATAAGTATAATTATAATCTGCGTTAATCAGCGAAATCAGCGGGCAATTTTTTCATTTTCCCGCAGATCGCGCAGATTTACGCAGAAAAGCTAAGTCAATGTGACTATTTGTCAGTATAAGACTAACGGCACACCTTTTGAAAGTGAGGTGCAGATTATTCATGTTTAACTATAAAAATATCTGATATGGAAACCGGAAAGATTGGAGTAACAACTGAGAACATTTTCCCTATAATTAAAAAATTCCTTTATTCTGATCATGAGATTTTCCTCCGTGAGCTTATTTCAAATGCAATTGACGCCACGCAGAAGCTCAGGACGATGGCTGCTGTTGGTGATTATAAAGGAGTAATTGGAGATACAACAATCAGGGTATCTGTGGATAAGAAGAAAAAAACAATAAAGGTTTCTGATAGCGGGATTGGCATGACCAAAGAGGAACTCGATAAATATCTCAATCAGATTGCCTTTTCCAGCGCTAATGATTTTCTCGATAAATATAAGGACCAGTCAAGTGCAATAATCGGCCATTTTGGTCTGGGCTTTTACTCATCATTCATGGTATCAGATAAGGTAGAAGTAATTACCAAATCCTATCAGGATGGCGCCCAGGCAGTCAAATGGACTTGCGATGGCAGTCCCGCGTTTTCAATTGAAGAGGTTGAAAAGGATACAGTTGGCACTGATGTAATATTATATATTGATAAAGAGTCAAAAGGTTTTCTTGAAGAAGGCAAGGTAGAACAGTTATTGAAAAAATATTGCAAGTTTCTTCCGGTTGAAATAGCGTTCGGAAAAGAAAAAGAGTGGAAAGACGGAAAGTCTGTGGAAACAGGTAAAGATAAAATCATCAACAACACCAAACCTGCCTGGACTCTAAAACCAGCAGACCTGAAAGAAGAGGATTATATGAAATTTTACAGGGAGCTTTATCCTACCGGTGATGATCCATTGTTCTATATTCACCTTAATGTTGATTATCCGTTTAAGCTTACCGGCATTCTATATTTTCCAAAGATTAAAAGCAACATTGAGATACAGAAGAATAAGATACAATTATACTCCAACCAGGTATTTGTAACGGATTCTGTGGAGGGTATAGTACCGGAGTTTCTTACACTTTTACATGGTGTTCTGGATTCACCGGATATCCCACTTAATGTATCAAGAAGTTATCTCCAGAGCGATTCGAATGTAAAGAAGATATCGAGCCATATCACAAAAAAAGTTGCCGACCGGCTAAACGATATATTTAAAAATAACCGGGAAGAGTTTGAAAAAAAATGGGACAATCTAAAGCTGTTTATTGAATATGGAATGATAACCGAAGAAAAGTTCTATGAAAAAGCTTCAAAGTTTGCCCTTCTGAAGAACACTGAAGATAAGTATTTTACATTTGAGGAGTATGAGAAGCTTATTAAGGAAAACCAGACCGACAAAAACAAAACCCTCATTTATTTATATTCCACTAATAAAACAGATCAGTTCAGCTATATAGATAAGGCCAGGAATAAAGGATATGATGTTTTGCTTCTCGATGGTCAGCTTGATGTTCATCTTATTAATCAGCTGGAATCCAAATTGAAGGACACGAGATTCGTAAGAGTCGATTCGGATGTGGTGGACAAACTTATTCAGAAAGAAGAAACACGTGAATCAAAATTATCTGAAGACCAGAAGGATGATCTTAAGAGTGTATTCAATGTCAGGGTTAAAACGAAAGAAATCTATAATGTTGTCTTTGAGACCCTTGACGAGAATGAAACGCCTGTTATAATTACGCAGTCAGAATTTATGCGCCGGATGAAAGATATGTCAGCAATGGGAGGAGGGATGAACTTTTATGGCGAATTACCCGATAGTTACAACCTGGTAATTAATCCAAACCATAAGCTTGTCAATAAAATATCGGAAGATCTTCAGTCTCAGGAAGGACCAAAACTGACTGAGAACAAGAATGAGAGAACGCGCATTAAGGAGGAAATTGACTTCATGGAACAGGAGCATAAGAAGAAAAAAGCAGATGAGATCAGCCAGCTGGAAAAAGATGATCTTGAAAAATTGCGCAAAGAACTCACAACTGCTGAAAATTCCAGAAAAGATATTCTTGAATCATATGGCGCTGCCAATAAGGTAGTTAAACAGCTGATTGATCTGGCTTTACTGGCAAATAATATGCTGAGAGGAGAAGATCTTAGTACTTTTGTTAATAGGAGTATAGATCTGCTATAGGCAATTGCACCGGGAGAAAAACCCCTCTGTCCCGCCAAAGCGGGACATCTCCCCTGTAGGGGCGATAATATTCTGATATTTAGGTAAATTAGACTAAAACTGTAAGGTTTTTCCCGCCGAGGCGGGAAAATACAACTGGGGTTTTAGAATGTTCTCAAATCATTATGGCAATCTCATTCTTTATATAATCTATCGCGACCCGGGTTGGCTCTTTCTCGAGTTCCATGATTCTCTCAAGAAGCCGTTTACTTAGAGCCATTCCTGATGAATCAGCCGGTAACTTTTCAACTTCACTGTTGATTATTTTGATCATATTGGAACGTGCATTCCTGACTACCTCCCAGGCCTGGGGACTCATATATATCTGTTGTGAAAGATTATGTTCAAATTCACTCCTGATTGTATTAAGCATTACTGTATGAAGTTGAGGGGCTGTCATTTCGGATGAGCTTACCCTTACCAGTAATGATTCAAGAGAGATCCTTTCCAGGAAGAGAACAATTCTTTCATATGCCTGAAGCTTTATCGGAGTAACGGTCCTGCTGTTTTGAAGTATCAGCTCCTGTCTCCTCTTATCCTGGTCATTCTTTATCATATTTCTGAGAATAATCCAGGCTGTAACTAAGACGATCAGCGCCGGGATGGTCATTTTTAAAATATCTGACAGTATTTCCATTATTCAGTGTTTTAGATTAATATACAAACTTAAGTGTTTCTTTTTTATTTTCAATTATTATAATTTTCCTTCAAGTCACGCTGATTTACGCAGTTCCAAGTTTCAACTGACCTTTGCGTACCTTTGTGAAAGCCTTTGTGAACCTTTGTGGTCAAATGAATTGTTTTTACCACGAAGGAACACTAAGAATAACACTAAGTAGCTCAAAGCAAAAAATGAAGAATTGCTGACATCGGATTTTCAATTTTAGTTCATACTTTTATTGGGTCCTTTTTCAGGTGGTTACTATATATATTTAAGTATGGAATATTTATCAGACAGAGTTAAATCTTTATCAGTCTCACAGACACTTGCAATGGCTCAGAAGAGCAGGGAATTAAAGGCAAAGGGCATCGATATTATAAGTCTGAGTCTTGGCGAACCCGACTTCAATACTCCGGATTATGTTAAAGAAGCCGCCAAGAAGGCGATTGATGATAATTATTCCAAGTACCCTCCTGTACCAGGATATACAGATCTTCGCGAAGCGATTTCGAAGAAATTTAAAGATGAGAATGGTATAAATTATTCTCCCGATCAGATTATTGTATCAGCAGGAGCAAAGCACTCCCTGATAAATGTTATTTTATCGATTGTTAATCCCGGAGATGAGGTAATTCTCCTGGCACCTTACTGGGTAAGTTATTATGATCAGATAATCATTGCCGAAGGCAAACCGGTTATTGTGAAAGCCAGGCTGGAAAATGATTTCAAAATCAAACCTGAACAGCTTGAGGCTGCAATTACCAGCAAAACGAGATTAATAATTTTCAATTCCCCTTCAAATCCAACCGGGATGGTTTACGATCGGAAGGAGATGGAGAAAATTGCCAGGGTAGTTGAAAGACATGAAGGTGTATTTTTGATTTCCGATGAGATTTATGAACATATTATTTTCACAGGAGAACATGTAAGCATGGCCTCTTTTGACTTTATTTACGACAGGGTCATTACAGTCAATGGAGTATCAAAAGGATATGCAATGACCGGATGGCGGATAGGATACATTGGCGCCCCTCTGTGGATAGCGAAAGCATGCAATAAATTACAGGGTCAGTTCACATCAGGTGTCTGTTCTATCGCTCAGCGCGCTGCATTGGCTGCCATTCAGGGGAAAGGTGATTCCCGACAGGTGATGAAGGCAGCATTTCTCCGACGCCGCGATCTGATATGCGGATCGTTAAAAGAGATAAAAGGAATTAAGGTTAGAATTCCGCTCGGAGCATTCTATGTGATGCCTGATATAAGCTTCTACTTAGGTAAATCAGATGGTGAAACCAATATCACCAACTCCGATGAACTTGCTTTGTTTCTTCTGGATAAGGCACAGGTTGCAACAGTGGGAGGCGATGCTTTCGGTGCTCCGGAATGTATCAGAATTTCCTATGCAACATCGGATGAGCTGATTGTTGAAGCACTGAAGAGAATAAAGAGAGCTCTGGAAAAGCTTAAGTAGCTCTCAAACCCCTCGGTCGCTTAGCGATATATACCCAAGGGGGAAATTCGCCAAGAATTAAAACCCCTCTGTCCCGCCTTAGCGGGACATCTCCCCTAAAGGGGCGATAATAATCTGGTACTTACCTGAATTACACATGAGCAATGCGGATTTTTTCCCCCCTTGGGGGGAATGAAAAGGGGTTCTGGAGCTAGTACTTATTATACGACACAGTCTCTTCAGCCGGTTTCCTCCTTTTCTCTCTCTGTTCACTCAATGAATACCCCAGTGTGATAATCAGTTCAACCCGTTTTGATTTTGGTATTTCAAGAAGCTTCCTAATCTGTATTTCATCGAACCAGCCGATTATACACGATCCTATTCCTTCTGCTTTTGCCTGTAAACAGATGTTTTCTGTAGCGATACCTATGTCAATAAGGGAATAATCCTTATTCTTAATAGTAGCTCCGACTTTAGATGACATATTTGGTTTTTCCCTTACAATAACAAGAATAACCGATGCCTGGGCAACAAAGCTATTCATCCCGATCAGCTTTGCAGAGGCTGCATCTGCAACCTTCAAAACCAGTTCCGGATCAGTTACGACAATGAATTTCCATGGTTGGGCATTGCATGCAGAAGGAGCCATCCTGCCTGCTTCAATTATTCTTTCAAGCTTTTCCTTCTCAACCGGTTTGTCACTATATTTTCTGTCGCTCTGACGGCTGTTTATAAAGTTCAGAATATCTTTTGCATCAATCATGATTAATATTTATTTGGAATTAGTTCAAACCCTTCTTCTTTTAGAACTTTTGCTGCAAATTCATATCTGTTCTTTGCCTGCGATTCTCCGGCGAAAGACTTCAGCATGTTTTTTTCTGTTTTTGTCACTTTTAAACTCTTTTCCATGTCAGATAGCTTTTAAAAATTTCAAATTCTGTAAACTTAAAATGATGTACCTAAAAGTAATTATGTAAATATAACTATCTTTATTTTTAATAATATTCTATTTAAAAGTTGGTTAAAAAATAATTTAAAACGATACGAAGATGATAATTGTACTATTTTTTCTGGCGATAATTTTTCTTTTAGTCCTGATGGCTGTTTCTTTATATAACAGGCTTGTCAGACTGAGAAATAACCGGGACCAGGCATTTGCTGATGTTGATGTTCAGCTGAAACAAAGACACGATCTTATACCTCAGCTCGTTGACTCTGTAAAAGGTTATATGGGACATGAGAGAGGCGTGCTTACAGATATTACAGAGGCACGTTCAAATGCTATGAAGGCCACTACTATTAATGAAAAGATAGTTGCCGAGAACAAGTTATCGACTGCGCTTGAAGGATTAAAAGTATCTGTCGAAGCCTATCCTGATCTGAAAGCAAGCCAGAACTTTATGGAACTTCAGAATGAGATATCAGATATTGAAAACAAAATAGCCGCTGCACGCAGGTTCTTTAATTCTGCTACAAAAGAGCTTAATGTTGCAACTGAATTGTTCCCATCAAACCTTATTGCCACTCTGTTCAATTTCAAACGCGAACCGATGTTTGAACTTGGCACTCAGAGAGCTGAAGCAGAACAACCACCGAAAATCCAGTTCTGATTATATGAAGTATTTTGGTTTGCAGAGCCAGATATGGAGGAATAATACTAATTCGGTACTGATATTAGTAATGTTCCCCATCGTCTTTTTCGTTCTGACGTGGCTTTTCTTTTTCTTCCTCTCCTTTAATTCGGAAGTACACAGAACTCTCAGCCAGGTAAACCAGAGTTTCTTAATGACGCTTCCATTTATTATACTTGGTGTAACCATCTGGTTCATAATTGCCTGGTTTTCTCATTCGGCAATGATAAATGCTGCTACCGATTCAAAACCTCTTGCCCGGAATGATAACAAAAGAGTGTACAACCTCGTAGAGAATCTTTGCATTGCTACTGGCATGACTACACCCAAAATCAATATTATAGATGACGATTCTTTAAATGCTTTTGCAAGCGGAATTAGTTTGAAAACTTTTTCAATATCGCTGTCTAAAGGTATCATTGAAAAATTGAATGATGAGGAACTTGAAGCGGTTATTGCCCATGAACTGACTCATATTCGTAACAGGGATGTAAGAATACTTATAATCTCAATCATATTCGTCGGCATTTTTGCATTCATTTCACAGGCAATTTTCAGAGGAGTGCAGTTCGGAAGCCTCGGAAGGGGAAAGAAAAATGGGGGAGCAGGGATTATAATAGCCCTGATACTCGCCCTTGTCGGCCTTCTGATTTCCTCGCTTTTCAGATTCGCCTTATCGAGGAAGCGTGAATATCTGGCAGATGCTGGCTCCGCTGAGATTACTCACAGACCTCTTGCTTTGGCTTCTGCGCTCAGGAAGATATCTGTTGATCCCACAATTGAAGCAGTGAAAAGAAAGGATATTGCCCAGATGTTCATCGAGAATCCACAGGTTGCAGAAAAGAAATCCTCTTTCTCTCTTAATTCACTTTTCGCAACACATCCTCCAATCAGCAAGAGAATCCAATTGCTGGAACAATTCTAAGGGTGCCGTTAATCCTTTAAGTCTTTAGTCTTCTTTTTGAACTTTATAAGTTTCGATTCTTCTCCTCTCCATATTCTACCTATGTTTTTCCGATGGGTTACCACGAGAGCTATACTGATAATTATCGAAAATAGTTTGAACAATACCGACGGAGTGTCAAAAAACAGAAAGAGGAGAACAGGGAAAGCTATTCCGGCGACCATCGATGAGACTGATACAATACCTGAAAGTAATAATACGACAAGAAACACCCCCATGCAGCATATAGTAAGCAATGGTTGTAAGGCCAAAAATACTCCGAAGACTGTTGCGACTCCTTTTCCTCCCCTGAACCCCGCGAAAAGAGGAAATATATGGCCGATAATAGCTATTATCCCAACAATAATCTGAAGATTAACCAGCAGCGCACTTCCGTGGTCAGCGAGATGAAAAAACACGGGCAACATTGCAGCAAGCCAGCCTTTTACCAGGTCAATTAGAAGAACAGGAATGCCGGTTGCCCAGCCCAGTACCCTGATAGTGTTTGTAGATCCTGCATTTCCACTTCCATGTTCTCTTACATCGATATTATGGAATCGTTTTCCGATCCACACAGCTGAAGGGATTGATCCAAGCAGGTAAGCCAGTATAACGGTTAGTGAGGTATTCAGAATATTCATCCTTTAAAATACTGTTAATAAGGCAAATATAATAATTAAAATCAGTCAGTTATTGTTCAGATAATTGGGCCAAAACAGACCAGTCTGGCAGTCTCTTTGTTTGAGGTGAATTTACTAAAATTATTAATGAACTTAAGCGCCAGGTCAGTTGCTGCAACGTGCCATTTGGATGGAGAATCCCAGGCTTTTGCAGGATCAAGAATACTCTCATCAGTTTCCTTCAGGCAGGTGGGAATATTTAAATTAAAAACAGGTAGAGTAACAAATTTACAGTTTAAGATCGAATTATCAAAAATTGAGTTAATTATCAGTCGTGTGATAGCCAGGTCGATGCGTTTCCCGGTTCCATAAGGACCCCCCATCCAGCCTGTATTTACCAACCAGGCTTCAGCATTATGCATTTTCATTTTCTTTGTAAGTTCGTTCGCATAGATTATTGGATCGAGCATCAGGAAGGTTGCACCAAAACAAGCAGAGAAAGAAGGTACCGGTTCTATGATTCCTCTCTCAGTTCCTGCAAGTTTTGCAGTATACCCACTGAGAAAGTAATAACGGGTCTGTTCTTCAGTGAGGCGACTTACAGGAGGCAGAATACCAAAAGCATCAGCGGAAAGGAAAATAACTTTTTTAGCATGTCCGGCTTTTGAAACCGGCTTTACTATATTATTTATATGGTATATTGGATAAGCAACCCTTGTATTTTCTGTTTTTGAGTTATTGTTAAAATCTATAGTACCATCCGATAAGACTACCAAGTTTTCAAGAAGAGCATCGCGCCTTATTGCATCGTAGATTCCGGGTTCATTTTTCTTGCTTAACTTGTAACATTTAGCATAACAACCTCCTTCAAAATTAAATACACCCTCATCGTCCCAACCATGTTCGTCGTCACCAACTAGAGCTCTTTCCGGATCGACAGAAAGAGTCGTTTTTCCTGTACCTGACAGTCCGAAGAATATGGCTGTGTCACCTTTTTTACCTACATTCGCTGAGCAGTGCATAGAGGCTATTCCCTTGAGTGGCAGGTAATAATTCATAACAGAAAAGATTCCTTTTTTCATTTCACCGCCATACCATGTCCCCCCAATTATCAACATCCCTTCAGTGAGATTAAAAAAGATAAAATTCTCAGAATTTAGTTCCTGTCTCTTCCAGTCGGGATTTTTAGCCTTGGAAGCATTAAGTACAACAAAATCCGGTTTGAAATTATCCAGTTCTTCCGGCTCGGGCCTGATAAACAAATTTTTTACGAAATGCGCCTGCCAAGCGACCTCTAGAACAAATCTCACACTTAACCGTGTATTTTTATTTGCCCCGCAAAAACAGTCTATTACGAAAAGCCGCTTTCCTGATAACTGTCTGGCAGAAATATTTTTACAATGGTTCCAGATTTCAATTGAAATCGGTTTGTTGTCGGAAACTTTTCCTTTTTCCGATTTCCACCATACTGTATCCCTGGTTTTATCATCCAGCACTACATATTTATCTTTTGGTGAACGTCCGGTAAAGACACCGGTATCTATAGCAACCGCACCTGACCTGGTTATAATCCCTTTCTCGTAACCTTCAAGTTCTGGTTTCGTCTCCTCTGCAAATAAGGTATCGTAAGATGGATTATAGATAATCTCCTTAATATCCTCAATACCATAATCTGATAGATCCCGGGGTTCAATCATTGTAAGGAACTGGTTTGAATATGAATATAATCTTAGTTAACAAAGTTTTAACCTAAATGATTTCGAAATATAGTTTATTTTTTTTAATAATTATAGGAACCGGCGATAGGGTAAACTGAAAATGAAGGGTCATAGTTAAGTTATAAGGATTTACAATTTTACCGCAATGTTAGACCGGTAAACCATGAAAAGAAAAAGGGTTCCGCCCAAGACAGAACCCTTTGCTTTTTTATCGGATAACCGGCTATTTACCAAATTTGATTGAAGCCTGGGCTGCTGCCAGTCTGGCAATCGGAACCCTGAAAGGAGAACAGCTTACATAAGTTAAGCCTGTTCTGAAACAGAATTCAACGGAAGCCGGATCACCACCCTGTTCGCCACAAATTCCTACTTTAAGATCGGGCCGGGTAGAACGGCCTTTCTCAACAGACATTTTGATAAGCTGACCAACACCATCCTGATCAATAGTCTGGAACGGGTCAGAAGCTAATATCTTTTTGTCGAGATAATCGTGAAGGAACGATCCTGTATCGTCACGGCTGAAACCGAATGTCATCTGTGTGAGGTCATTGGTCCCGAATGAGAAGAATTCGGCACTTTTAGCCATGCGGTCGGAGAGAAGGCATGCGCGCGGTATTTCTATCATTGTACCATATTTATATTCGATAGCTTTCACGCCAAATTTTTTGCAGACTTCATCATATACCCTGTCAACAACCTTTTTAGTAAAGTCCAGTTCATTGACTTCGGCAGTTACAGGAACCATTATCTCTGGATGAGGGTGTTTTCCTTCTTTAATAAGTTCCAGCGCTGATTCGAAGATTGCGCGAACCTGCATTTCTGATATTTCAGGGAAGGTGATTCCAAGACGAACACCGCGATGACCCATCATCGGGTTTGATTCATGCAGAGCTTCACCTCTTTTGGCAACATCTTCTTTTTTAATGCCAAGAGATTTTGCAAGTTCTTCCTGTTTTTCCGCACCCTGTGGTACAAATTCATGAAGAGGAGGATCGAGTAGTCTGAATGTGACTGGCAATCCATCCATTGCAGCCATAGTTTCCTTCATATCTTTCTTAACATGCGCAAAAAGCTCATCAAGCGCTTTGCGGCGCTCTGTTTCATCAGCACTCAGGATCATTTTCCGGAGAAGAAACAATGGAATCTCTGATCCTTTACCGTAGAACATATGTTCTGTACGAAACAGGCCAATACCCTCTGCACCATAATTACGAGCAATAGTAGCATCTTCCGGAGTTTCAGCATTAGTACGGACACCCATTTTGCGATACTTATCAACTATGGTCATAAATTCCTTAAAACGTGGGTTCTCGGTTGCATCCATCAGGGTAACAGCTCCGGTATAAACATTTCCTTTGGTACCATTCAGTGTAAGAATATCACCCTCTTTAATAACTATATCCGAACCAGTGATTTTAGCAACCTTTTTTGAAGAGTCAACATGGAGAGCTCCTGCACCGACTATACAACATTTACCCCAACCACGAGCAACAAGTGCAGCATGAGAGGTCATTCCTCCGCGTGCAGTCAGAATACCTTCTGCAGCGCGCATTCCTTCAACATCTTCTGGATTAGTTTCTTCACGAATAAGAATAACTTTTTCACCTTTACGGAACCATGCAACAGCATCTTCGGCGTTGAAAACGACTTTTCCAACTGCAGCTCCCGGTCCAGCGGGCAACCCTTTTACAACCGCTTTTAACTTCTTTTCAGCGCTTGGATCACATATTGGATGCAGAAGCTCATCAAGCTGTGCAGGATCGACACGCATAACAACTGTTTTTTCGTCAATCAGTTTCTCGTGTAACATATCCATTGCCATATTGAGGGCTGCAGTTCCTGTTCTTTTACCGGTACGGCATTGAAGCATATAGAGTGTTCCTTCCTGAATAGTGAACTCTATATCAAGCATATCGTGGAACGACTTCTCAAGAATATTACGGATATCCCAAAGCTCTTTGTAAGTGCCTGGCATTGCCTCCTGCATACTGTGCAGATGCTGATTCTGATCGTTTTTTGTATCATCATTCAGAGGATTCGGAGTGCGGATCCCTGCCACAACATCTTCGCCCTGAGCATTGACAAGCCATTCACCATAGAAAAGATTTTCACCGGTGGCAGGGTTACGTGTGAATGCAACTCCGGTTGCTGAAGTATCACCCATATTACCAAATACCATCGACTGAACGCTTACTGCTGTACCCCAATCATCTGGAATACCTTCAATCCGGCGATATGAAACAGCTTTTTTCCCATTCCAGCTTTTAAATACGGCTTTGATACCACCTTCAAGTTGTTCTTTTGCATCATCAGGAAAAGGTTTTCCAAGAACATTCTTAACTATTTTCTTAAATTCTTCTGATAGGAATTTAAGTTCATCAGCACTGATTTCTGTATCAGATTTATATCCTTTCTGTTTCTTGAAATCATCAAGTTTTTCATCAAGTTGTTTGCGTATTCCTTTACCTTCTCCAAGATCAATACCTTCGGCCTTTTCCATAACTACATCGGCATACATCATAATAAGACGACGATATGA
>Ga0182011_10000971_pt1 | contig 25209 bp, 25 predicted proteins | sample 711E1DmetaG_FD_120481 | JGI IMG/M metagenome (GOLD analysis project Ga0182011, IMG submission 120481) | Permafrost microbial communities from Stordalen Mire, Sweden - 711E1D metaG | ecosystem: Environmental > Terrestrial > Soil > Wetlands > Permafrost | place: Sweden: Stordalen | collected...
TCGTGGTATTATGAAGTTCGAATTGGAGGATTATAGAGGTGCTATACAAGATTTCAATAAAGCAGTTGAGGTGGATCCGACTAATAAGGACAGTTTTTTAATGTCACAATTGGGTCTTGGGAATGCGAAGTCACAATTGAAAGATTATCATGGGGCCATCCAAGCTTTCAATGTAATAATCGAATCATATCCACAAGATTATAGTGCTCTTTCAAGTCGTGGAAGTGCAAAATTAGAATTAGAAGATTATCGAGGCGCAATTCAAGATTTCAATAATGCTATTGAATTGAAACCCAAAAGTTCTTGGGCTTACTCTAAAAGAGCTCATGCTAAGTATTATTTAAATGATAAAGAAGGTGCGTGTTTAGATTGGAGCAAAGCAGGTGAACTTGGAGATTCTACAGCATATGATATGATTAAGAAATTCTGTAATAATTAAAATAAATCAAAAAGCCCCTAAATAAGGGGCTTAATTGGAATTATCTGTAATTATTTTCTAATAACCTCCAACAATTTTGCAATGGCATAAATTAATTGGGAAAATCCTATACATAGGTAGGCTATAACTTTTATCGCCTTACCTACTTTTCTATTTTTGGACATTTGGCCTAAAAATAAAATTAAGGCTTAGGAAATCCGTATTTTAATCATCCTCTTTGATGATTTTGTGCAAAATACTTCAATCTCAAAACTTATCGTCTGCGATAAGTAAAATACTTTTTAATGTCAATGAACTATTGCCATTCTGTTTAAATGACAAGAATAGAATTTTTGAAAATCTCTTATCCATATAATCTATTCTGAAAACAAAGGTACTAATTTTTGAATTAATCAAATTTAGCCTTTCTTAGAGCCTAAAGAATCATAGGGTTAAATTCAATAGATCCTAATCAGTAAAGATTTTAGAAAAAAGAAGGCGGTACATATTTAGAAACTCGCTGCATTTCTACCCCGTCCCCGGGGATAAAGAATGTACCGCCTAAGAAGTCAATATTATTTATTAATCAAAGAACTTAAAAAGAAGGCGACACTCGTTGTGAAAGTCAAGTCTGTGAGACAGTGCTAGAAATGTCTACTGTGTTATAAAAGAATAAGTGTCGCCTGGAGAATCCTTATATATTATTATTAATTACACGTTTAATACAGCATACCAAATTTATGCAAATTGAATTTAATTTCATAATTTTAACTAATAAATATTTGCACGAAACAGACATATAGTTAAACAAATATTAATAGCGTAAGCTGTTATTCTTGCACTGTAAAACCGCTAATTAAATCAATCACAAGAATGATAGGCATACGCTCACGGACGACGTGGGCTTTGCTTATTGTGATTGGGGTGCTTAGCGGTACCTACAGTGCGGTAAGATTTAGGTCCACGTCCTTATTTTCTATTCGAATTAACAAACCTAAAACCCAATATTTATGAAAACAGTTTTGTCAACCATCTTTGCCCTCTTTATATTAATTCAAGCTTCTGGACAATGTTTAAGCTCAGAAAATGCATTTAAAGATTATTTTAAATCACATATTTCTTCATTAGACCAAATTGAAGGAATTTGGAGTGTCTCAGCTGATCAAGAATTATTTGATGAATATAAGCAACTTCGAGCGCATCAAGACAATCCACAAGCAGGTTTCCATACGATTATAAAAAAAGATGATTATTATATTGTATGTCAGAATTCAACAAGTTCCACAAGTTCAAATATGAGATTTTATAGAGCTGCAAATCCGACCATTTATTTATTTAGCCAAGATTTTCCTCAATCAAGAACAGTTGGTAAAGCAAATGCAGTTTTGTCTAATAATGGAGTATTAGAATTTTCAATTGAAATCCCTGATCGTGAAGTTCGTAAAGCTATGGGCAATAGCTATATTTCAGGTATGTCATGTGTTCTTAAAGAAACATGGATAAAAACATATCCTACTGAAAGTGAATACAAATCAGATTTGCCTTCCTCAGGGACCGGTTTTGCAATAACTTCTAATGGCATAATTGCTACAAATTATCATGTTATAAAAGATGCTGCCAGTATTAACATAAGAGGAGTTGCTGGCAATTTTTCCAAGACTTATTCTGCAAAGGTTATTACGGAGGATAAAAATAACGATTTAGCTTTAGTACAAATATCCGACAATAGTTTTTCCTCACTTGGAACAATACCCTATATATTACCAAATAGATCTTGTGATGTTGGCACATCAGTTTTTTGTTTGGGCTATCCATTGATTTCAACAATGGGAGAAGAGGTTAAATTGACTAATGGAATAATTAACTCAAAATCTGGATTTCAGGGAGACATAACAACATATCAAGTTTCAACACCAGTTCAACCTGGCAACAGCGGTGGACCTTTATTTGATGATAGAGGAAATTTAATTGGAATCATTAATTCAAAACTAACAGGTACTGAAAATGTTTCTTATGCAATTAAAGTTTCATATTTGTTAAATTTAATTGACCTTATGCCAACCACACCGGACCTTCAAGCACAAAGTTTGATAATAGGGAAATCGATGCCAGAGCAAGTAAAGATTTTGAAAAACTTTATTTATATAATTGAGGTAAATAAGAAATGAAAAAACCATTGATTTGTTTCAGTATAGTTTCAGTAGCAACTAATATATAAAAAGCGCATTCAGGCTTAAAATGTCTGTTTACGCTTATTTGTCTGGGGGTCGTAGTGCACTTAATATTATGATGTTTGATTTTTAAGAGAATTGTGCCAGCCCTGTGCCAGGTACTGAAAACAAAAAAGCATTGATGTCATTGTATATCAACGCTTTAATTATTATTATTTGTAGCCCCACCAGGAATCGAACCTGAATCTAAGGTTTAGGAAACCTCCATTCTATCCATTGAACTATGGGGCCAATTTCAGTCGCAAAAGTATACTATTTTTTTGTCAATGCAAATCCGGAGAATTAACAATATTGACACAAGGCACAAGACATACAACTGAAGGGAAAAAGAAATCCGTTTGTCATGCGTCGTGAGTCTTGAGCCCTTCATATGCCGTTTTGAAAATTAAAATTATCTTTGATACTATAAACCATAAGTATCATGAACTGGTTAGATGCAATAATAGTCGTTATCCTTATATTATCACTGGTGACTGGATTTATTAACGGACTGGTAAAAGAGGTAGCTTCACTCGCAGCATTGATTCTGGGAATATGGGGCGCTATCAAATTTTCGACTTTTACTGCCGAAAAACTTTATGATTATTTTGATATGACAGGGCGTTATGTCGGAGTAATAGCCTTCCTTATTACATTCGGAATAATTGTAGTAATTATTCATTTTATAGGCATCCTGGCTGACAAAGTTGTTAGCGCAGCTTCTCTGGGCTTTATTAACAGGATTCTCGGGATTGTATTCGGATTAATTAAATCAATGCTGATAATGAGTGTTTTTTTCGTGGTATTAAATGCAATTGATGCCAGAAGACCATTCCTTCCGAAGAAGACAATAGAAGAGTCAAAGTTTTATAATCCAATTTCCGATATCGCCCCGGCTATCTTCCCGATAATAGGAGAGGGAGGATTTTATCGAAGTTTCGACCGGTTTAAAAAGAAGCCAGCAGAGCCTACAGTCTGATCCTGTTTGTTATATTTGCAATCTCAAAAAATGCTTTTATGAATTTTGTCGACGAACTGAAATGGAGAGGCATGATACATGATATTATGCCTGGTACTGAAAAGTTATTAGAAAAAGAAAAAATCAGCGGATATATAGGATTCGACCCTACTGCCGACTCGTTGCATATAGGTCATATGGTTCAGGTTATGTTGCTGGTTCATTTCCAACGCAGCGGACATACCCCTATTGCCCTTGTTGGAGGAGCAACCGGTATGATCGGAGATCCATCCGGAAAATCTGAAGAACGGAACCTGCTTGATGAAGTATCTCTGAGAAAAAATGAGGAAGCTATTAAAAAGCAGCTTTCTAAATTTCTCGATTTTCAGTCTGATACTGAAAACAGGGCTGTTATGGTAAATAATTATGACTGGATGAAGGAATATTCTTTCCTGGGTTTTATAAGAGATATCGGGAAACATATTACTGTTAACTATATGATGTCGAAAGACTCGGTTAAGAAAAGAATCGGGTCGGAAGCTAAAGAGGGTATGTCATTTACAGAGTTTTCTTACCAACTTGTTCAGGGGACAGATTTTCTTCATTTATATAATAGATTCAACTGTAAGCTCCAGATGGGTGGATCCGATCAATGGGGGAATATTGTAACAGGTACTGAGCTGATACGCCGGAAAACAGGGGGAGAAGCTTTTGCATTAACCTGTCCATTGATAACTAAGTCCGATGGTACTAAATTTGGTAAAACAGAATCAGGAAATGTCTGGCTCGACCCTGAAAAAACATCACCTTATCAGTTTTATCAGTTTTGGCTTAATGTTTCCGATGAAGATGCAGCAAAATATATCAAAATCTTTACCATTCTGCCTCAAAAGGAAATTGGAAACATCGTTTCTGAACATGCAAAAGCACCTCATGAACGTATACTTCAGAAAAGACTTGCGGAAGAGGTAACTGTAATGGTCCATTCAAGAGAAGAATATGATAGTGCAGTTGAGGCATCGCAAATTCTTTTCGGGAAAGGAACCACGGAATCACTTAGGAAGATGAGTGAAAATACATTTTTGTCTGTTTTTGAAGGAGTGCCGGTTTTTGATGTTAAAATGGAAGTCCTGCAGAAAGGAGTCACAATTGCAGACCTTTGTACTGAACACTCGCAGGTATTTGCTTCAAAGGGTGAATTAAGAAGGCTTATTCAGGGAGGAGGATTCAGCATGAATAAGGCAAAGGTTGATAATCCTGAATTAGTCGTTAATCAGGAATCACTTCTTAACAAAAAATATCTGCTGCTACAGAAAGGGAAGAAAAACTATTCCCTTATCAGGGTGAGTTAGAATTCATTGGCCTTTCTCTGTGAATCTCTCCCGATAGATCGGGACAAGTTGTGCTTCTCTGTGAACCTCAGTGTCAGTTCTTATTTTTTTGTTACACAGAGAGCCACGGAGAAGTACATAGGACCACAGAGAAAATCAAAAAAACTACTTCACCAGGTCGGCAGCAATGATTGAGACATCATCAAATGTTGAAGGGTTATTATGCGGTAACCCAAGATCCTTGATCATTTCCCTGATATTATTTTCAACAGGTTCAGTGTTAGAAATATGACGAATGATTTCCGTTGTTCCAATATCCTTACCATCAGCATATTTAAGCTCGGAAAGGCCGTCAGTATAGCAAACAATTTTTGAATAATCTCTTATTTTTATTTCAGATTTTTCTACCTCAGGTATTTCATCAAGCATTCCGATGCCTACACATGAAGTCCTGAGATGAAGTATCTCCCGGGTAGCTGTATTATAAAGAACAGGAGGATTATGAGCGGCATTGATATATTCCAGTATCCTGCTTTTATGATCATACCTGGCAACAAATAATGTTATGAATTTTTCTCCCGCTGCATTTGCAACCACAATTGAATTGAGTTTTTTAACGAGTGTTTCAAGTTCGATATCATAAGTAAAAAGAGCTCTTAAACTTGCCTGAAAATTCGACATCAGTATGGCCGCTGAAATTCCTTTTCCGGAGACATCAGCAATGCAAAAACCTGTTTTTGTCTCTGAAAGCCTTATACAATCATAATAATCCCCACCAACTTCATAGTGAGGGAAATAAAATCCATTAACTATAATTTTTGGATTTTTTGGCATCTGGTTGTTATCAGGGATGAGCATTTTTTGCATTTTGGCAGCCAGCTCCAACTCTTTTTTTATAGCTTCCTGATGCAGACTTTCATTGAATAACCGGATGTTCTCTATAGCAACTATAATAATGCTGGAAATAGTCTGAATAAAATTCAAATGTTTCAAGACGGGGCTCATTCCTTCTCCTTCCTCGTCGATATCACCAATAAAAACAAAAGCGAGATGAACATTGTTATTATATACCGGTACAATAATATCAACCCCTTCGAAACCAAGATCGGGGGCGCCAAAAAAAATCTCGCAGATACCCAGCAATCTCGATTCTACATCAATAGTTTCAAAATGCTTAGGGAAACCGGCGTTTAGAAGGCATTCCCAGGTACCGGAATGTTTAAAAATGAGGATTTTACCTATTCCAAGATTGTTCCTCAGGATGAATTCATATTTGGATAAAAGGTCTTCAGTCGGAAGATTCGCATTGATTGATAATGTAATATCAAGCAATGAGTCTAATTTAAATTTTGAAATCTTTAATCTTTCCGCAAAGCCTTTTTTATCTTCCATGGTATAACTTATCCCTTAACTCTTTCAACATACGTTTTATCGCGTGTATCGATTCTGATCTTATCGCCGGTATTCACAAACAGTGGAACCATAATTATTGCGCCATTCTGGACCTTTGCCTGTTTTAATGCGTTATTAGCCGTATCGCCTCTTAAACCAGGTTCGGAATAGGTGACTTCCATAACAACAGACTGAGGGATATCAACAGAAAGGACAGTTTCTGTATCGGCATGAACAACTATTTCGACACTTGCTCCTTCCATGAGAAATTCGTGATTTTCAATCATTGATTCAGGAACGTGGATTTGTTCAAAAGTTTCGAGATGCATGAAATAATATCCCATATCATCCTTATAAAGATATTGGTAAGGGCGACGTTCAACTCTTGCCAGGGTCACTTTGGTCCCTGAAGAAAAGGTATTATCAATAACCCTCCCGCTTTTGAGGTTTTTTAGTTTAGTTCGTACAAAAGCAGGCCCTTTTCCTGGTTTAACATGCTGAAATTGTACAATTGTATAAAGGTCATTGTTGAATTCAATGACTAATCCATTTCTAAAATCCGAAGTACTTGCCATATATATTTCTGTTATTCAGTAAATTAACTTATCTATTCATTTTTAATTCCAAGGGGATAAATCAGCCCTTCATAATTTACGATCTCACATGTAAACGCACCTACAAATATATCAAATCGAATCTTAACCGGTAAAAAATTCTTGTCCGCAGAAAACCAGAAAGAAACATCTTCTTCAGTTTTGAAAAGCCTCCCGGTTTCGGTAACAGGATTAAACTTATAGCATTTGATTTTACCGACTCTGGTTTTTACCTCATCCGTTCCGATATATTTTAACCTGATTGGGTAAAGTTCATCACAGAACCACGTGGTAATGTATGTCATCTTACCTTTTATCAGATTGCTGTCGATCGGGAGAACATGATTCCGGAAGAAATAGAAACAGGAGAGAATATCCTGAATTCGGGGAGGAGCAATATGTATTCCTGTAAGGTCGCTTGTAAGTATACTGGAATCAGCCCTCGTTTTATGATCGAACATTACAACATTATACCTTTTATAATGTCCTTCATGGATATTTCTGATCGATTTTACAGGTAACTCGGTGGCAGGGTCAATAAAACTCTCGTAAATATCCAGAACCTTAAAAAGAGCTTCAGCCATTCCGGTTGTCCTTGCTGATAATTTTGAATGCCATACCTCCTGGCTGTTAACAGTATCACTTTTTAACTCGAGTGTGCCTGTTCCGGCAGTAATAAAGCCGTATTGGATTGCATAGGTTACTTTCTCTCCGACTTTATATGAAACTACCTGACCCTTTCCAAAGGATGATATTATTAATACTATGCATGTGATACAAAAAATTCTTTTCATACTTCTTCCTGCTGGAACGCAGTAATAGTGCCGATTAATTTCCCAAAATATTTTTTCTGGGTTTGGAAGTTATAAAATCTTTCAGATAAAATGGTTCAAAGTAAGCAACATCTTCGAAATGTTTTTCTTTAAGTGACTGAATTACAGGTTTATGCATATGTGAGGCTGATATTCTGTAATTAGCTTCAAAAAGAGCATTTTTACGATTAATCACTTCTTTACATTTTAGTGCTCCATCACCAAAAAAAATAAGCTTCTGTGATTCAGGAATATTGGCAAAGGTATCTTTAGTGATTATTTCTGCCGATATATCCTTCATTTTATTCCCGCCTGAACCATAAATAGAATAATAAACTTCCATTCTACGCGCATCAAGCATAGGACAGAAAAGTGAATTCACCTCAGCTTCAGTATCAATAAATTCACTGTCGGTAATACCCCAGAACATTGAAAGAGTGGTTTCTATCCCGATTAGAGGAATAGCTGCTCCATATGCAATTCCTTTAGCTACTGATACACCAATCCTTAATCCCGTGTAAGATCCTGGTCCTTTACTGACAGCTATAGCATCAAGTTCGCGGGCTCTTATTCCATGCTCTTTGAGGATATCCTCAATAAACAAGGTTAGAGTGGAGGCATGTGATTTTGATTCGTTGCTTTCTCTCAATGAAATTACACCGGCACTATCACATAATGCCACTGAGCAAAGGTTTGTCGCAGTTTCAAGACATATTACCATGTTTTGAAAGAGATACTAACTATCTATTTCACTTTAAATAGTTCTTCTTTTTTTACAACCTCTATCAAGGTGCTATCGGATAATTTTTTACTGATTGCACTGAAAGGAGCAGAGATAACCTTATCATTTACCCCCACACCTGAAAGGATTTCAATGTAAGAATTATCTTGTATCCCGGTTTTAACATCCTTAGCGAGAGCATATTTACCATCTGTAACAAATACGAGAGTACGAATGTCTTTTTCTGAAGGAGTACCGACAATTTTTGTTGTATCGGTACGGGTTGTAACAGATTGTATAGGAACAGTAAGTATGTCAGGTTTTGACTGGGTGCGGATATCGACTGTTGCAGACATTCCTGGTCTGAAGGGGTTTTTATCACCGGCATCAACAAGCTTCTGATATGATTGGGGAAGAACCAGAATCTTGACATCAAAGTTAGTTACCTGATCAGCTGATACACCTGTGGTCTTTGCAGAATTTGCAATTTCAGTTACTATCCCTTTGAATTTCTGGTCGAGATATGCATCTACCTCAATCAGAGCGGTATCTCCGAGTTTAACTCTTGGGATGTCATTTTCATTTACCTGTACCTGTGCTTCCATCCGGGATAAATCAGCAACCCTCATTAATTCTGTTCCTGCCATAAGATTTGTTCCTGCAACTCTTTCTCCAAGTTCAACGAGAAGCATAGATACCGTTCCTGTCATCGGCGCATAGATTGATGTCTTGGTAAGGTTTTCATTTGCATCTTTAAGGGAAGCTTCGGCACTCGTTATTGCAAACTTAGCTGCATCAAGCTCGGCTTTTGCTACGTTGTAGGTGGCTTCGGCCTGCTCAAAATCAGACTTTGAAATAGTCTGTTGGTCAAATAGTTGTTTGTTCCGTTTAAAGGATAATTCGGCCTGAGTAAACTGAGCTTCCGACTGAGACCGGCGTGCCTGGGCCGCGCTTATTTCTGCCAATGATCTGTCTCTCTGGGAGATGTAATTATCAGGTTTTATTCTGAGTAATAATTGTCCTTTTTCAACACTGTAACCTTCTTTCACTGTCAGTTCTACAATTTCGCCAGATACATCCGGACTAATTTTAACCTCTTTCTCAGGCTGAATTTTGCCATTCGCTGTAATTGTTTCAACAATAGTGCGTTTTTGAGCATTCTCAACAGCGACCTTCACCGTTAAAGCTTTACCAAACCAGCCTGCTTTTTTCCCAATTATTGCGAAAAGGATCAAGACAATTACTATTGGAAGTAAAATCTTAAGTATCTTATTGTTTTTCATGTTCTTGTATCTTAAAATGATTTTGTATTATGATTATTGATTAAGATTTAACGGTATGCCTTTATAAAAATCGAGAACCTTGGTTTTAAAGATAAATTCATATTTTGCCTGAGCCATATCTGATTGTGAGTTAAGCAGCTGCGTTTTTGAAGCATTATAGTCGACAGATGTAACCATACCAACATTAAATTTCTGTTCAGTATATCTGAAAGACTCTTCAGATGAGGCAATTGCTTTGATACTTACATTATATTTTTTAAGGGCCGCTACTGCGTCAGTATATGCCTGCTGAATGTTTTTATAAAGTTGTTTTTTTGTTCCGTCAAGAGTGTACTGACTGCTTTCAACATTTAATTTTGAGTTTGAGATGTTCTTATTTACCTGCCATCCGTTTAGAATCGGAATACTTAATGTCAGTCCCACACCCGAGTTTTTGTTATTTTTTAACTGGGTATTAAACGACTCAATTCCGGGCACATTGGAAAGGTAAGTATACCGGCTGTTTAAAGAATAGTTTAAGGAAACCATAGGGCTCCTTCCACCTCTTGCCATCTTAAGCCCATATTCACTGGCTGTGAGTTTCAACTCAGAGCTCTTAATTTCCGGTCTGTTTTTCTCAGCGATTGCATATATATCATCAATATTACCTGAAACAACAGAATTTGGATCAACATTGATTTCAGGTACCAGAATTTCAAATCCTGCCGGTGTTTTAAGTTCAAGAAATTGCGTGAGAGTGAGAACAGATGTTTCAAGTAGGTTTTTCTGTGTGATCAGAGAGAGTTCTTCCTGCGCAGCCTGAGCTTCTATCTCAAGAAGATTCCCCTTGGCTACACTACCGGCATCAACCAGCTTCCTTGTTTTCTCAATTTGCTGTAACGTGATGTTAAGCTGATTTTCATTTGCTGTGACAAGCTCCTTGTTCAGAAGGATCTGCAGGTATGCAAGTGCAACATTCAAAGCTACATTATCACTAATATCCTTGAGATCCTGCTCACTGGCAAGAACCTGATATTTATTTTTCTGAATAGAATTGTAATTCTGTAAGCCGTTGAAAACAGGCATTGAACCTCCCAAATAGAAATAGTCAGACTGAAGAGTCTGGTTAAAAAAAGTGTAAGTGTTCTGATCAAGTGCGCGGCCAAATGAATAAGAGTGTGAAGCCTGTCCGTTCAGACTCGGCAGCAATAGAAATTTTGCAAGATCCAGTGAATTTTTTTGAATTTCGGTTTGAATTCCCTGTTGCTTTATCTGAATATTGTTGTCAATAGCATATTTGATACATTCTTCCAGCGACCACACTTTTTGTTGCGAGAAGATCAGTGCCTGTGAAGAAATAAGACAGGTAAATATTAAGATCAAGATTTTTTTCATATTCAATTATTTGGTTTTTGAAGGTAACCTTTATGGAACAAGGTCAGTTTTTAACTATTTAATGGTATCATCAGTCATTGGCATTTTGATAAATATCAGAGCAGAAATATTTTAAAAATAAGTCTACGAAGATAAATAATATCTCAGAGAGTATAAATTTTTTTTTCCAAAAGTGTGAATTAAAGATCCCGACACTTTATATTTAAACACTTAAGGTATTGATTCTTTGCTTTTACTGCAGCTTCAATTGTAACCATGAATATCAATTTACTACTATAAATTTGTTTCATGTGGGGTTTAAATTTAGCTATCTTTGTATCGGAAACGGAAATTATTATACTCTAATAGATACTTAATTATATGGCTAATAAGCAATTCAAATTGGAACCAGGAGTGATATTTGGAGATGACGTGAAGTCACTCTTTGACTACGCAAACCGGAATGACTTTGCTATTCCTGCAGTTAATGTCGTTGGGACCAATTCCGTAAATGCTGTATTGGAAACTGCAAAGATTGTGAATTCTCCGGTGATTGTCCAGTTTTCGAACACTGGGGCATATTTTTTTGGCGGGCAGAGTTTGCCAAAGGAAAATCAGGTAGGTGCAGTAGCCGGTGGTATTTCCGGGGCTCTTCATGTCCATAATATTGCAGACTATTATGGCATTCCGGTTATACTTCATACTGACCATGCAGCACGCAAACTTCTGCCATGGATTGATGCATTGCTTGACGCGGGTGAAGAATTTTATGAAACCAACGACAGGCCTCTTTTCAGTTCGCATATGCTTGATCTATCTGAAGAACCATTAAAAGAAAACATTGCGACATGCAAGAAATATCTTGAGAGAATGAGCAAAATCGAAATGACACTTGAGATTGAACTAGGTGTTACGGGTGGAGAAGAAGACGGGGTTGATCATTCGGGTGTCGATAGCTCCCGGTTATATACTCAACCGGAAGATGTTGCCTATGCCTATGAAGAACTTTTAAAAGTAAGCGACATGTTCACAATTGCTGCATCGTTTGGCAATGTTCACGGTGTTTATAAACCTGGGAATGTTGAGCTCAAGCCAATTATTCTAAAGAACTCCCAGGATTTTATCATCAAAAAATTCAAGACTGGTCCAAATCCGGTTAACTTCGTATTTCATGGTGGATCAGGATCAGAGAAGAATCTCATTACAGAAGCTATTAAATACGGCGCTGTAAAGATGAACCTTGACACCGATATGCAATGGGCTTTCTGGGATGGGATAAATAAATACTCAAAAGATAAACAGGGATACCTCCAGAGTCAAATCGGCAATCCTGAAGGTGAGGACAAACCTAATAAGAAATATTACGATCCAAGAGTGTGGCTCAGGAAGGGAGAAGAGAGCTTTATTGCAAGACTGAAAGAGGCATTTGCTGATCTGAATGCAATGAACCGATTTTTAAAATAAGAGGGAGCAGGAGCGGCATATCTTAAGAGGGATTTGTTTCGTGGTAAGAACCCCTCTGTCCCGCTTCAGCGGGACATCTCCCCTGAAGGGGCGATAATACTCTGGTATTTACCTGAATTATACTTGAACAATGTGGATTTTTCCCCCCTGGGGAAAGGGGGTCATTTTAAAAGTTGTGAATATTTTAAACAACAGACAGTCAGTCATTTAAAGACAGACTGTTTTTTTTATGTTAAAAACTATTTTTTGGCTTCTGGCTACTGAAAATCTGTTTTTTTAATTTAGCAGTATTATTCAGAGTTAATGAGTGTGAAACATTCAATTTACAAGGAGGATCGTTTAAGGCGTACGAATCGTCTTTCCCTTATGTTAAATAAGAGGGAAATAAGAGCACTGGGCATATATTGTAACCGATACCGGGTAAAAAATAAATCTGAATTTCTCCGGGAGACAATTATGAAAGCCATTCTTAAAAGATTCGAAGAGGAGCATCCAACATTATGGGAAGAGAATGAACCGACCCTTTTCAATCAGAATGTAACGCAATAACATTTGGATAATACCCGCCTTTTTCTAATTTTACAAATTGGGGTTTAAATTGATTGATGGAATTGACAATAAATTTATCATTCCAACGTATATTTGTATGAAGAACAGGTGATTATCTCCTGATATTTTTAAAAGATGTACCCTGAGAGTTTTAAAAATAGTCCGACAAAGAGAACGCCCTGGATAATTCTGGAGCCGGAGAGGATTTTTATTATGGGTAGATCAATACCTGAAAACCCCAACGAATTCTACAGGCCTGTTCAGGAATGGATATCAAGTTATGTTCAGAATTATACTGAAAAATCAAAAATCGAACTGGGATTCGAATATATTAACACAAGTTCTATTAAGTGGATTTTTACAATATTGAGAGAGCTGTCGGATATGAAAGATATCATTAAGAATGCTAGTGTTACCTGGTATTATGAACATGGTGATGAAGACATGTGCGAATTGGGTTTTATTCTCCGTTCGCTGGTCGAATGCCCGTTTATAGTTGTTGAGGTGGATGAGATGAACAGAGCCAGGTATGAAATTATACTATCAAATCCCAACTGATCATTGCCGGTAGTGGTTTATCAATTTCGCCATGTGGTAATTACTTCTCAAAAAAATTTCTAATTTTGCAGCTCATCTGATTGAACATTGACCCATGGTGTAATTGGCAACACGTCGGATTTTGGTTCCGCAGAGTCCTGGTTCGAGCCCAGGTGGGTCAACTAAATATTATCACTACTGCCCTGATAATTAAATAGATCAGGGCTTTTTGCTTTTCTTTAGCTGGCACATAGCTGGCACAATTTCAATCCTTAACGCACCTTACCGATGAACCCCGGCTTTTGGAAGCATAATCCAACTTTTCATTTTTATAATAGTCTCCGAGGGTCCGAAAACAGGCATTAAGATTATTGCCTTCACCAGGTTCAGTAGTAGCACCCCACCAGTAGGCGTAATTACCAATGTATTGAAATTCGATTCTATGTTTAAATGAGTTATAATTATAAAGTCCGCCCGGAATTGCCGAGAACCCGCTTTTATTGGTCACTGAAGAATCAGCTTCTTTCCAATGTGACAGACCTGTTTCTTTCATTTCTATATGGGCAATACTGTCTCCCCCTAAATATGTGGTAAGCATTGCCCATTCTTTATCGGAAGGCAGATGCCATCCTGAAGGACATACGTTTGTTGCTGTTTCCCAGTTGTACAGATAACCGTAGGTTTTCATATTACTTTCATTATTGTCATAAGCAAAACAACCGTTACCTGTTTTCCAGGCAAGGTTTTCTGCCATCCAGGTTTGAGTTCCAATCTTCACGGTTTTATAGGTTTTCCCGTCTCTGGCATCTTTTAAAGTACTTGTTACCTGGCCGATCGAACTTACTGCCATGTTCAATATTAATATTGCCATTAATAAAGATTTGTTTCCCATTATGCAAGAATTAAGGTTAATTAATTTTTAATCTAATTTACAATAATTAGTTAAAAGAAATAATACAAATTTAGGTTAACAATATCTTGTTAATAATTTGTCCGAATAGAAGAATTTATTACTATTAAAGTATTAATTTCCACTTAAATATATGTGAATAATATAACTTATTTCTGCTATAGTGTAACGTTAATAGGAAGTAGTGTTTTCCCGATTACACCAGTGAAAATAAATGAAGAAGCAGCCTTTTTGGGGCTACGATTTTAAACAAATAAAGCCTTGAAGTATAAAGCTTTCAAGGCTTATTTGTTTTTATGGTGAAAAATCAATTCCTTCTTACTTCTTTTTCTTATCCTTTGTAATTGTTTTATCTCCTGAAGCAGAAGCAGCATCATACTTTGCCTGTGCAGTTGCAAGTGTAGCGCGTGAAATTTTAAGCGCATCCTGGGCATTCTTCTTAGTAGCTTTCCCCTTAGTCATGTTCGCATTCCCGGTGGACATCATTTTTGTAGCATCTTTTGAACGTATGCTCAGAGCCTTGGAATCCGATTTATACTGTACATCCAGGGCTTTAAGATCGACCCTGGCTTTGCTCGCTTCATCCTTATCTTTTGAAGTTGTAAGTTTAGAAAGAGACTTTTGTTTGGTGGCATTGTCTTTGTCAAGTTTCTTACGGTCTGCTTCAATGGCCTTAGTTTCAGTCTTTGATTCGGCTATCAACTGAGTTCCCGAAGTAATCAGGGAATCTGCAACATTCAATTGCCTTTCATTCAGTGCTACTTTAGCTTTAGCTGTAGCAACACTGGTTTCAAGTTTCTTTAATTCGTCTGCCTTTTTATCCGTTTGAGCCTGGGTGACAACCGGGGCTAAAAAGAAAATTGACAACATAACCAAAATTTGAAAACTTTTTAAAACTCTCATATATTTAAAATTAAGTTTAAAATGTCTGCTCTTCATCAAATTTGTTTTGACCGACAAAAGATCATAAGCCAATTTTATAAAATTATGGAATTATATCCAATTAGCCTAAATTTGATTTGCTGCCTCGTATGTGCAAAAATGAACCAAACATTCCTCTGTTTTAAAAAATTTTGAGATCCCATGAAATTTAAAAACTGTTTTTGTTGTTGACAGTTTTGTCAATATACTAATCTTATCAGTACTCAATTGCTACATTGTTAATCTCTCTGCAGCTTTTGCATTCAATTGACACTTCTTTCACTCTGGTTCCGCCTGCTCTAATTTCCTGGGATATTTCTCCTGCGTTTCTATCTGAATAATTCAATTTGTCGAAGTAATTCTTTTCGTTGCAATTGTAGCAGATAAAACTGGATAAACTCTGTCCCTGTTCTTTTATCATAACTTTAATGATTCAATATATTGTAGTTTAAATCGACCTCTTATAATACTAGATCTTGCTTTATAAAAATGCAATCTCTTCAATGAAAAAACACTCAAAGTATTTTTGATACTATTTAAGCTGCAATACCCAAATATCTTTCCCCCGATCAATTAGCTGATGAAGACAGAACTTTAAAATATTCTGCAAGCCTCATAATGGCTTTTGCATCTACCTCAATTTGTTGTTGTGCCTCATTCCAGTTTCTTTGTTCAATAGCTTCACGAATGCCTGGCATAGTTTTTACACCATACCCGGTATAGGATCCGGGTGCATATAAAGTGTGTTTATACCATGCCCGGTGCGGCAGTCCGGTATCATTCAATAACTGTTGTTCTGCCCTGTGAAGCGACTGACTAAAAGCCAGGCTCATACTATGTTTCCTTATGTTCTTTTGAAATACAATATTCAGGCTATCTACACTGTTCCCTAATTGCTGTAAAGCATTTTGCAATGGTGAAAAATCAAGATACGGAGCTTCAGGTTTTACTAATGGAATATGATATCTTTTTGTCGGATCTTCACCCACAGAATAACTTCCTGAATTTATTATCTGATTTTCTAATTCAGTATTTTCCCGATCTGTCTTCAAAAGAGTTATCAGGTCATTTGAATATATATCAATAGTTTTATACAAATGTGTAAAATCAAAAGGCAATCCGTCAGCATCAGCCATTCTTAAAATGGCATGTCCTGCTGTTTCAGCAAGAGTCACACCATATTGAAAACCGGGGTCTTTAAACTTTTCATACAGACTATAAGAATCATAGATAGAATGATATTCACCGCCTTCATCTTCCCCTCCGAAACCCAAATTTAACGAAGGAATTCCTGCATGCTGAATAAAAGAAGAATAATCAGAACCTGAACCCATTGCATCAAGTTTTAATTCTTTTTCATTCCAGATCCTTTTCTTTGCTTCTGCATCTTTGGTTGAAATAACTTCATGAGCTCTTTTTCTATCAAATATGCTTACTCCGGTTTGCGGGTCAATTACCTGTTTTGCAATTTCATCCATGAAAGGCTCCAAAGCATGAGATCCCTGGGCAGAAAGGAAACCACGACCATTACCATCGGAATTAATATAAACTACTGCATTTTCTTTTAATTCTTTCTCATGTTCCTCTACCCATTCTGTGGAACCCAGTAACCCTGGTTCTTCTCCATCCCAGGCACAATAAACTATGGTCCGATCGGGTTTCCATCCTGTTTTCAGCAAGCTGCCTATCGATTTCGCCTCTTCAAGCATAGCTGCCTGACCGCTTATCGGATCTCCTGCCCCATTCACCCAGGCATCATGATGGTTACCCCGGATAACCCACTCATCTGGAAATTTATTACCCCTAATTTTCGCAATCACATCAAAACATGGTACAATATCCCAGTTAAACGCAAGCTTTAAATGCACTATTGCTTTCCCAGGACCAATATGGTAAGCAAACGGCAAACCGCCATGCCAGGCAACAGGTGCCACGGGACCTTCGAGGGCTTTAAGCAACGGTGCTGCATCATGGTAACTGATAGGTAAAACAGGAATTTTCAGGAGACTTGGTGCCTCTGATCTATCTAGTCTTTTTACCTCTTTTGTTGCACCTGTTCCGGGGGTTAAAGGATCACCGGGATAAGCTGACATATCTATTACAGATCCTCTTTGTACACCATACTCATTCCTGAAGGCACCTTTTGGATATACATCTCCCTGGAAGTATCCATCATCGGACGGATCGCTGTAAATTATGCAACCAATGGCTCCATGTTCCTGCGCTACTTTAGGTTTTATACCTCTCCAGCTATGGCCATATTTTGCAATTACAATTTTCCCTTTCACATCTATGCCCATCTTATCTAATACTTCGTAATCCTCAGGCAGTCCATAATTTACAAATACCAGTTCAGCTGTGACATCCCCGTCGGCACTATACGCATTATATGTATCCAATTGTCCCGGCTGACCTGAAGTTAGATCTTCCTTCAGCTCCGGTTCTTTTAATATTGCTTGATAAGTTGTGGGCGAAGTCATCTCGAGTATCCTCATTTTAGGAGTCGGAAACAACACGTAAAAGGTTTCAATTTTTGCATCCCATCCCCATTTGACAAACAGGCTCTGAATATATTCAGCATTTTTTTTATCTGCCGGAGAACCGATGTGGTGTGGTTCAGCGGAAAGCCTTTTAATTGTTTCACCAATGTTGTCTTTGCTTAAGTTTTTGTCAAATTCAGACTCAAGGCTCAGTTCCTTTTCAATATTCATCTCATAAAAGCCTGTTATTTTTTTTGTCTGGGCAATTGATGGCTGCAAGATTAAAACCATTAATAGAGTAGTGAGTAATTTATTCATCTTGAAATATTTAATTAGTTATATCTATACTGTAATGGTATTTTATTTTAGCTCCTTTTCAAAACACACACTGTTATCCACTCCTGAATATTGCCCGTAATTTGGAATCCGGGTGTATCCTGATTTTTTATAAAGTCCAATAGCTTCCGGCTGCTTTTTTCCTGTTTCAAGTATACACTTTTCATAAGATAATTCAAACGCCCATTTCTCAAGTTCATACAGAATTTTTGTGGCGATCCCCTTTTTTCTGCTCTCAGGTGAAATGTACATACGTTTTACTTCCATGGTATTTGTGTCATACTCTTTTATTGCTCCGCAACCTAAAGGTATTTTATTCTCATAAGCCAGCACTACATGCTTAATTTTATTTAGCTTATTAAATTGAGAATAAAACAAATGATCTTCACCGTCTCTTATTGCAAGGTCTGCATCAAGAAATTTCACAAGTTTAATGAAATCGGGATTCTCAGAATTGGTTCGGATAAGCGTTATCATACAGGTACTTAATTTCAAATGCATTTTAAAACTTTCTTCTTCGAGTTGGATCACTTTCCGGTTAAGAGATGTGAGTATAAAAATAGTAATAATTTGAAGCCCGGCAGATTCAAAATATCAATCCTAAAAGAAATTATAAAGAAGGAGACTTAGGTCCTATAATGAGTTTTGGACCCAAGTTGGTGACAAGTGGAATTTAAGATTGGCGTCAAACTTAAGAATCCGGACGTTAATATGAAATTCCGGGGTATTCAATTAAATGATCTTCATCATGAGAATAAAATCACCTATATTTAAAGACGAATTCTTATAAAATCCAATGCCCATGGATGGGATATTTCATTTCTTGAAGCAACTGGTAAATCCCGAAAGCATAATCCTGTATGGAGGAATCTATCTGCTTCTTTTTATCGTATTTGCTGAAACGGGCCTTTTCGTTGGGTTTTTTCTTCCAGGGGATTCTCTTCTGTTTACAGCCGGCTTATTTTGCTCAACCGGGATTATCAGATTGCATCCTGTTCTTTTGGTCATTCTGATTATAATTGCAGCAGTTGCCGGTAATATGGTCGGATATTCATTTGGGAAGAAAGTGGGGAAACTATTATTCAACCGGAAATCATCTTTTTTTTTCCGCCAGGAACATTTGGTGGCTGCTCATGAATTTTACTTAAAACACGGGAAAAAGACCATAATTTTAAGCCGGTTCCTTCCGATTATAAGAACATTTGCCCCGATTGTTGCCGGGATTGTTAAACTGGGATACTATAAATTATTTATTTACAGCACGGTGGGGGCATTTTTTTGGGTAACTACATTAGTTTTAACCGGCTATTTCATGGGGAAATATGTTCCTGGGACAAAAGATTATCTGGGTTACATCGTAATTTTCCTTATTGTGATCACATCTATTCCTTTTATCTTTAATTCCATAAAGAAAAAGTTCAGAAAGTGATTTTTCAAACAGGCTTATAATATTCTAAAACATTCATTGCAAATATGGCGGATGTAGTACCTGGTCTGTTATTGACCAAATCTTACATTGTTTTTTGCAATTCCTTCTTCATCTTTATCAAAGCTATCGGGAATGATTTCCTGTCAAACCTCTTCTCAATTTCATAAGGCACGAATCCTAGTTTATTGTATAATAAAAGTCCTGTTACATTGGAATTAAAACAAGAAATATATATCTCTTTTACATTGTACTTTTGTAGTGCAATACCCTCCATTACATTAATCAGATAAGCTCCTACCCCTTTCCCCCGAAAAAATGGATCTACGATCACATTTCCGATCGAACAATAATGGTCTGTTTTAACTTCATAAAAATTAGCAAATCCTACAACTTTATTCTCCATTAGAATCACAGTGGAATCAAAACGATTGTCAACAGATATTTGTAATTGGTTAATAGACAATGGGAATATAGCTTTCGGATACATAAAATATAATTCAAACTCGTCTTGTGGAAATTTAGAAATAATCTCTAAATCATTTGTTTCCACAGCTCTATGCAGATATGCATTACTCATGAATCATAGTTATTGTCCGAAGTATATAATCGTCCTTAAAACTTGGCACCAATATCAGTGTCAGATATTGCTGTGACAATTTAATTTTTCACGATCTCTACCCTCCTGTTTTTTGTTCTGCCTTCTTCGGTTCTGTTATCGGCGACAGGTTTTTCCTGGCCCCAGCCAACAAACGACATTCTTGTTTTATCAATCCCTTTGGTTATAAGTGCGTCCATAACAGCTTTCGCACGATCACCAGAGAGTTTTTTATTACTGGCAGCATCTCCTACATTATCCGTATGTCCTTCGATACTTATTTTAAGTGTTGAATTGCTTTTTAATAACTCAAAAATCTGGTCTATTACAGGAAATGATTCATTTTGAATGGCAGATTTGCCTGTTTCGAATAGAATATTAAGTGCTATAAAACCGTCGTTATTCAGGGCGTCCATAATGTCATTGGCAGTGATTTCCTGTTTCATTTGTTCAATTTCCAGTACAGAAAGATCATGTGCAATATTTCCGTTACCCATTGCCACACTTATTATATATTCTTTTGAATTCTTTTTTAATGAATAACTTAAATATTGATCACCAACATAGATCTTTTCCCCTCCCAGTTTAGCAATTGCATTCTCATAATTTCTAAGAATTTGTAACTGGCTGGGAACTTTAAGTGAGACATCATCCGGAAACGAATAGGAAATTACTGTTAATTCGCCTTCTTTGGCATTTACATTTTCATCGGAAATATAATATTCTAACTTATTAAAATTTTGACTGCAATTGGTAATATAAAAATTCGGCATCCTGCTAAAAAAAGGATGATCTTTACATCCTTCGACATCATTTGGATTCTGGGCTCTTACATAAAACAGGCCTGCGAACATTAAAAATCCAAAAAGAACTAACTTTTTCATCTTGAGTTTTTTTAGTTAATAATTTGTTTTTTAAACAAGATATTAAAAGTAATTATTATAGGACTAATATTCCGTTCATTTTATTATCAATATGTTACAAACTATCAATTTGGATAAATAATTAATTGACTTAATCCTCCGTACATGGTATAGCTGATGCAAAGGGTGTAAAAACCCGGTGAATAGCTATTATTACTCGACAATATAGGTGTATGGCAGCATATCCCCAACACGCTGGTCCATCATTTCACCTTCCCAGCTTATGTACATACCTGCCTGATCGAAATTTCCATCTTTATCAAAGTAAACTTTTCCTTTTTTCAGAAAAACAATTTTACTTGATCTTGTGTTATAAAATATACTCAGGCTTTCAATGTATTTAAGAAATTTTCTGTGACTATTAAGCGAATCTGTATGACTATCTTCAACAATATCTTTATACCAGAGATATTTTTTTGCGGAATTTTTGACACTAAATCCAGCTGATTCTAAGTCATCTGCCCAAAGCGCCCTGAAAAAGTGCATTCTCGACCCGAAATAGGTTTCTTTTCTTCTTCTTTCATATATCTCGTTGTGTGGTTCTTTAGTAGCTAAATCTTCGTTAAATATCAGATTCCCGGCAAAAATAATAGACCTGTCTTTTTTATTATACTCAAATCTATCCAGATAGTAAGTGATTTTGTATCCCAGTGCCCTGTTGGTAATAAGGATCGGTTTTGAAGCATATGCTTTCAGGGTATCCTGATCAGATTCATAGTTAAATGTTATATCATTTTCATTTGTAATTTCACAATTCCGTGCGTTGGATGTTGTTCCAAGAAATACATTTTTAAACAAGTTTAAATTTGCTCTCCTTCTCTTAACAAGAGATCCTGATGAAATGACAACTTCCTTCACTTCATATACCTTTGGTGTCATATAAACTATCAGCGGTTTATCAGTTGAAAAATCAGCAAGAGTAACAGAATAATATCCTATTGAGCTTATTGTTAATGGCAGTGAAGTATTTTTTGAGATGTCCAGCTCAAAATCTCCATTCTGATCTGAAAGAGTCCCTGCAAATGTTCCGTTAAAATAGATTGTTGCAATCACCGGAATATTGGTTTTACTTTCTAATACTGTTCCTTTAATAACCTGATTATAAGCAAGTATATAGAAATTGAGGAATATAAATATTAAAATGAGTTTTTTCATAGGATATAAATCAAATCCTGACTAACCTCAAATCTAATTAGTTTTGTCTTTAATTATCAATCTTTAATAAAGAATGCCCCATATTTACATTTTATTTATTCTCACCCTAAGAAATTCCCTTAAATTCTATCTGTTTGGAATTGCCAATAACTTTTTCTTTAGCGGAGCATTTTTTATTTCACCATGTATTCGAAGGGCAACGGATCCCCTACGGTAAAGTCTTAATGCTCGTTGACTCCGCAGCAAGCAACGGAGAACCGATCCCGCCTAAGCGGGAGAGCTCGGCGAAGCCAATGCGCTCGCGGGGATTCAAATTTATAAGTAATTAGTTTAAATTGTTAAAATAGTTTCTCCTGATTTAATATAATCGGTCAATGGTTTACCCATATATCTTACATTAATACCAAGTTTTGTTAATTTATCAGTGACTCCGAAGTTATCACAACAATCTTTACATGCTTCAATTTGAACCCCGTGATTAATCATTTCAACAACTTCGGTTTGTACCTGGGTATCATTCCCCACTAATTTAGCTGATGCTCCCCAGATAATCAAATTTACCTCCTGCCACCAGTTTTGAGTTTTTGAATTAACTGCATACATTGCTAACATATTGAATACAGTATCCTTATTATCAGTTGTCCAAAGAATATTTAATTTGTCCATAATCCGTTTTTCTCTTATTTTTCAATAGAAATTATATACTTATTATCTCTAAGCGCTTTTATTCCAATATTCAATTTATTTTGTTTAACAAGGATATAATCAGTATCATATGTTGATATAGTGAAAATTGAGATCTTTTTCTCTTTGAGAATAATTGATATGCCGGCAATTATACCAATCAGAGAGAAATCTAAAGGCCCAACAACTTTTAGAATTCTCCAGTCTTTACTACAGGTGATTTTTTCTGAAATTGAATCGGTCTGAATAGCAATTACTGATAGTTCGTCCTTTGTTTTGGTAATTGAGTAAAAATCAGATAAATAAATCCAGTCAGGTAAAACACAATTATGCCTAAATTTATAAATGGAATATTTCTTTTTTAAAACTATTAAATTCATTGTCACATATTAAATTCAGCCAGGTGGTTTAGTTATTTGTCAAGATGCAAATAAACACGCCAATATACTCTTGCTTTTTTGTTAAAATGATTTTCAATTTCTCCCCAGTGGATACGCATAAAATTATAAGGTTTTAACCAATCCTTATTTTTAATTTCCTCCTCAGTAGGAGATGTGTTTTGAGGTAACTTATTTTCGGTCGCATAGTATTTATAGGACAGAAGAAAAGCATTGTTTTTAAAGATCTCAAAATTCCCGATACTTTTATTCCAATGGGTATAGTAATATTTTTTCCCATTTGAAGTCAGAATCAGCACTGAAATATAAACTATCATCAAGTAGGAAGGGATAACCATAAGAGTCCACCAGCCAAGGAAGAAAAAGCCTGTGATAAATGTTCCAGCCATTATGAAAAGATTAAATTTCTGGAAAACCATTAATGGAATATTCAGCAGTTTAAAAATGGTAACACCCAAACGAAGATTTATTATTATTTGTCCGCAAAAATAAAGACTCGCGGGTACAATGAACTTTACCCGTAAATCAACATTCAGTAAAATCAGTATTAAAAAGGATATTGTAAACAGGAAATTAGGAAATTGTATAATGCTGTCCGTAAGAGACAAAAAGTCGACAGGATTAATTTTTTTTGAAAGCCTGTGAAAGAGCAACCACTCTGTCTTTCCGTTGATATCAATTATTTGACCTTTTGTCGTAATCATTGAGGTGGTATTAATAAATTGACAAATTTAAAATTTTATTACCTAATAGCTATAGTTGCCCGGACAAGGCAAGGAACTCCACGAAAAGGTAATTTACTAAACGGTCTGTTGTATGCATGGATATTCAGCAGGCCTTCAGGGATGTTCAGAAGTCTGTACTGATATTCTTTTATACTGTATGAATGTTTTGAATATATTTACTTCGGTTCCAAATAAATTTAAACTTAAGAGCTTTAGTTTTACAACTCTCAACACATTTGCCACAAATTAAACACTCTGAATTAGTCACTAATCCATGATTGTGTATAACATAATCTCTGATGGGAATTCTAACTAAACAATCTGTTTCGCATTTACCGCAGAGATTGCACTTTTCAGATTCAATGACAGGTATTAATCTTGAAATTGAGGCCCCAGAGGCGCATAAGGCACCCATAAAACATAAGTTACGACAAGCCCAACGGCGTTCTAATAATAATCCAAGTAAAACAGCACCTAATGTGTCGTAAAGCCAAATGTATTTATAATGTAGATTAAAATCCATATTCAAAAACCAAGGTTCAAATTTTATTCCTATGATTGTTCCGGAATCTAATCGAATGAAGAAAAAGATAAATGCAGTTGTGAAGAAGGCACAAATGTTAAGGATTCTTGCCCAAATTATCGGTTTTTTCCACTTAATCTGGAATAGAGAACGTTGGCTGGAAATATCCTGAATTGTACCCATAAAGCAAATCCAGCCACAACCCAATCGTCCGAACAGTGGGGAAATTAATATTGCAGCACTCCAAATGATTACAACCATGGTAATTGTCCCCCAATAGATAGAATGCCATATAAATGCAAAGTTTAACGCACGAAACAGAGTCGGAGTCAATAAAAGAAATAGAATCCTTGTTATGAAATTGTAGGAGTACAGTTTTTTCATTTGTTCCAAAGGTAAATAAATTCTATTTCGGTGAATTATGTTTAGGCGTATTTCATTTTGTAGTCCTGTAATCTACAAGTTGTTGGTTTATACCAATCGGCGAAGGTGGAGGGCACCCGAGAAAA
>Ga0182011_10000973_pt1 | contig 25187 bp, 24 predicted proteins | sample 711E1DmetaG_FD_120481 | JGI IMG/M metagenome (GOLD analysis project Ga0182011, IMG submission 120481) | Permafrost microbial communities from Stordalen Mire, Sweden - 711E1D metaG | ecosystem: Environmental > Terrestrial > Soil > Wetlands > Permafrost | place: Sweden: Stordalen | collected...
GCCCTCGGGCTTCTTTACTCCAAATTAGGCCAGGAGGCCAACGTGCGAGTAAAATCACCGCCCAAGGCCGGCTCAGGATCTGGAGCAAAGTGATCGGGCCAACGTGATTGGTCTGCCGCCGGCGGGCGGCGGCTCTGCGTTGACCCTTGGAACGCGGACGCGGTACGCAAATGGCGAACGCCATTTGTAAGGAGCCTGCGGGCGAAGCCAGGCAGGCTCCTTCCTACTTGTGGCGGCCGTGCCGGATGATGTCCACGATCACCCAGAAACCGAGCAGGGCAGACAGGAGATAGCCAACGATGCCGAGCACCGGATAGCCGAACAGTTGATATCCCTTGATTCCGGCCGTGATGATCTGAGAGGAACCGATGATCAGCGCACCGATGATGAGGCCGAGCGCGATGCGGTTGCTCGCGGTGCGGAGCGCGGTGTTCAAACCCTCCAGTCCGCGATGTTGGAAGTTGACGGTGAGGTCGTCCTGTTCCAGCCGCCGGAGCAACCGGTCGAGCTCGGCGGGCACATCGCCCAGCCGTCCCACGGCGGAGGCGAAGAAAGTGCGCGTCTTGGTGAGCAATGCTCCCGGGCTCCAGCGTTCGTGGTGGAGTTCGCGCAGCACCGGGCGCGCGAATTGGCGCAGATCAAATGCGGGATCCAGGGCGCGGCCGACTTCCTCGATCGAAAGCACCGCCTTGGCCATGAGCGCGTAGTCTTGTGAGACGCTGATGCCGTTGCGGCCAAAGATCTCGATCAGCCTGATGATGAGCCGACCGATCTGTTCGTCGCCCGTGGCGAAGTTGAGGTTCTCGCGGAGGACAATCGTGACTTCCTTCTCCATCGTCCGGTAGTCGGGCTTGGCTCGTGGACCGGCCAGACCCATTCCAATCTGGACGATCTGCTCGGCATCGTGGGCGGCGACCGCGATGAAGATGTCAGCGAGCGTGTAGCGCAGCCGGCGGGTGAGGTGGCCGGCCAGGCCCCAGTCGAGCAGACACAAGCGACCATCCGCGGTGACCAGCACGTTGCCGGAATGCGGGTCGGCGTGAAAAAAGCCGGCAATCATGATCTGGTGAAGCAACGACGTTGCGCCGGCCTGTGCCATTGCCTTTCCTTGTTCCGGGGTCAGCTGGGCTTGATCCACCCTTCGACCGGTGATGCGTTCCATCACCAGCATCCGGCGCGTGGCGAATTCGCCGATGATTTCCGGCGCAAAGACCTTGTCCGGGGTCGGGTTCTGCGCATTGAAGAATCGTTGGTTGCGCGCCTCATGCCGGAAGTCGAGTTCCTGCAGCAGGCCGACGCGGATCTCCTCGACAATGGCCGGAAGATTGAATGGCCGCAGGCGGGCGATATAATGATGGAAGCGCGCGGCAAAGAACGCGATGAGGTCGAGGTCTGCCTCCACCGTCTTCTGGAGGTCGGGCCGCTGGACCTTCACGGCAACCTCGCGGCCATTGGACTTGAGCCGGGCAAAATAGACCTGGGCGAGCGAGGCGGACGCGATCGGCGTTTCGTTGAATTCGCTGAAAATATCCGTCAGGTCGCACTCCAACTCCTCCAGGATGACCTCCAGCATTTGGGCGAAGGGCACCGGCTGAACCGCGTCCTGCAGCTTCTGCAATTCCATCACCAGCGGTGGCGGCACGAGATCCGGCCGCATGCTGAGGAGCTGGCAGAATTTCACAAACGTCGGCCCGAGTTCCTCGGCGGCGAGACGGATGCGCTCGGAGATGCTCCGGTGCTCGCGCGGCTTGGGCACGAAACGCTGCCACCAGGCGCCCGGGGTTTCGATCTGCTCGATGACCTCGGCGAAGCCGTAGCGGACGAGCACAACCACAATTTCTTTGGCCCGCACGGCGTTGGCCAGCAGGTAGAACGGCTGCAGGTAGAGGGGCTTGGGGGAAGCGCCCGGCATGGGGGTCGGCGGGCGGAACGGATCAGACGGCCGGGCCGGATTCGCGGGCGGCCAACGCCTGCTCGATTTTTCGCACGCGTGCCTCCAGGGCCTCGATCCGCGCCTTGTGCGAGAAATCAGCTTTTTCCGCGAGTTCCTTGAGCTTGGCTGCCAGTTCCGCACTCATCGTCTCAAACTCCTTCCGGCCTTGTTCAGCGATTTTGTCGGCCATGAGGCGGGCGTCTCCGGCCGAGACCTTGCCCTGCCGGATGTAATCCTGCATCGCCTCTTCCACCTTCTCTTTCGTGATGATGGTCGCGCCGACGCCGGCCAGCAGGGTCTTTTTGATGAGATCGATCATAAGACTGTGCAGACTAACGTAAGTTCGAAGCGTCGGCAAACCTGAAAGTCAGGCTTAGCCGAAACCAAGGAGTTGAACCATGAATATGCATGGAAACGTTTGCGCCCATTCAGTGAATGTAGGGTCGGCCCTGGTGGCCGGACCGTTTGCGCTCGGCAGGCGGCACGTCGACAAGCGACGGCCCTACACTCGATTGCATGGATCCTCCTCAGGCCGGCGTTGTCGGACTGGCGACAGCTGGCACCGTGGGAGCGAGTTCAGCGGCGGCCGCGCGCAATACTTGAAGAAACAACTCGGTTCCCTTCGTCTGGTAGCGCTGCAGGTGGCGGACGATTAATACTTCGCGGGTGGGCACGCGACCGCCGATTTCCCGATAAACCAGGTTCTTGTTGTCCTCCGGCCGGATGGAAATTCGCGGGAGGATCGAAATACCCGGTCCCAGCGCCACCAATGACTTCACGGTGCTTACCTGGGAGCAACGGTGTGCCAGCTTGGGGACGAAGTCGTGAGCGCCGCAGAACCGCTCAATCTCGGCCGAGAGGGTGCTCGAATGGCCGAGGAGCACGAAGCTCTCTTCAGCCAGGTCGCGCGCGGCAATCGCGGACTTCGTTGCCAATGGGTGCCCCTTTCCAACCACCAGTAGCAGGGGTTCGCAGTAGAGCACTTCGACCGAAAGCCTGGGGTCCTTGATCGGCTGTGGGATGATGGCGAGGTCGAGGTCACCTTCAGCCACACCGCGGATCAGATCCGGCCGGAAATCCTCATGGATATGCACCAGCAGATTGGGGTGTAGAACACGGCAGCGTTCGAGCACGAGTGGCAGGAGATAAGGGGCCAAAGTCGGTACGGCGCCCACCTTGATCCGCCGCTCAAGCGTTGGGCTGTCCCGGAGTTCCTTGGAGGCGTCCTCGACGGCGAGGATGATCCGACGTACCCGTTCGAGGAAGATCTGCCCGGCTTCAGTGGGCACGGCACGTCGGCCCAAGCGGTGGAAAAGCTTGTGGCCAAGCTCGGATTCAAGGCTCTTAATTTGTTGGCTTAAAGATGGTTGAGAAATATTGCACTGTTCTGAAGCCCGGGTGAAATTGCCGTTGTCCGCGACGGCAACGAAGTATCGAAGCTGGTACAGTTCCATAGGTAAATCCTATGATAGACATTGGAACATGCAATTTTTTTTATCGAAGACATGGAGTATACTGTCCGCGGTCTCGCAAGGGACCATTAACCTGAAACAGAAAATAAAAATGAACTACGACAGTAAGCTGATGAAACTCGTGCCCGCGGGCGTGGTGCTCGCAGTTGCGGTCTTCCTCGGCTGTGGCAAGGAAAGGGTGAGTGGCTTCGACTTCGAGGTCATCGCCACCCTTTTCGGCTACGGTACGGTGATCGCGCTTATGGCCGTGGCTGCTATTGACTACCGGCGAAAGCTGAAGAGTCAGAGCGGCCGCTAAGCCAGCGGCACGTCCAGTCAGTTAACCTGGAGGCCGGAACCACGGGGTTCCGGCCTCTTTGTTTATTACCGTGAAAATCGGCGGCAGCGCTCGCTGGCGCCATGCATTACCGACTCAAACGGCGGGTGGAGCCTCCTCGAGGGCCGCTGGCGGTTCGCGCTTCAGAAAAGCGGAAACGATCAGCGCAAGGACGATCCCAATGATCATTGCGAAGACAATTCCCAGAATCGACAACGCCGTTGGCGAATATACGAATCGCAGGTATTTCTCCATCGCGGCCAACTGGGCATCGCTGGCGTTTGCCGCCTTTTGCCGGGCCAGATTGATCGCGTAATCGGTGAAGCTCGGATTGATGAATGTGAAGTGGATGAAGCCGTAGATCGCCCCGATCACCCCCGCATAAAGATTGATTAGAAAACCCGACGCCACTCCCTTTCCGTAGCGCAGAGACTTGTCCGCCGATTCCTCTCGCACTGCCTTCACGCCCAACCAGGTTACCACGATCGCAGCGACAAAGGTCAACCAGCCAAACCATGTGCCTTCGGCCATCTTGTCCGTTTGAAAACCGAGAAAGAAGCTGACGAGCGTGAGCACGATGTTGGTCACGGCGAGGACGAGACCATAAGAAAAGGTAGTGTTCATGGGTGGAACGCAGCATGACGATTTCCGCGGGCAGCACAATCCTGCCGTGATCAATGGCGCCGGAAACGGATGAGCGGCGGGCGCCGAATCAATCGGGCGGCGGCTTAATTCGCACCACGGTGGCTCCCCAGCCGCCGCTGGTCTCGTCTCCGAGGCGGAAAGATTCCACGAGCGGCGAGCGCCGCAGCAGCGCGTGGACAGTCTCACGCAGAGTGCCGGTGCCTTTCCCGTGAATGATTCGTGCGGAGGCGAGACCGCGTTCCCGACACGCGGCGAGATACTCCTCCACCACGCTGGCAGCCTCCGCCGGACGGAAAGCATGGAGATCGAGCTCGCCGGTGATCGGGATGCGCACCGGTTCGACATCATCGGCCATGGGAGGGAGCGAGAGTCGCCGCCATCACTGCAGCCAACGACTGCCGGGGGCTGACCATTAGGGAGGGGGAGAATCCTCTGGCGGCGGCAGATTGACCGCCGGTGGCGTCTCGGCTGGCGGGGGGGGCGTTGGCGGATATGGATACGGATATGGAGAGTCCTCAGGCCTTGGTGGGGTGACAGCCTGCGGGGTGGGCGGCGGCGTGACGGCCGGCGGCGGAAAGGGCGGAAAGGGCACCTTCCCCGCCGGGCGGGGAGGAGGTGGCGGAGTTTCGAGGGCGCGCCTCAACTCCTCTTCGAGGCCGCTGGTCGCCTTCTTGAATTCACGGAGTGACTTCCCCATGCTGCGGGCCAGACCGGGCAGTCGCTCGCTGCCGAAAAGCAGCAGCGCGATTACCATGATGATCAGAATTTCCGTGCCACCAATGTCGAGGATGGCGAAGTCTGGAGGCAGGACCAGCATGATGGCTACAGAATGTTGTGGCGGCCGAACGGCAAGGGCAGAAGCAAAAAACTAGCGCGTCGCGGCGTGAGGCCGCCGGACGGAGAATTACTTCAAGCTGACTTCAACCAGGAAGGTCTGCGTCTCGCTTGGTGCGACCTGGCGGAGACCGGTGAGGTGCTCCGGTGCATTGGCCGGTCCCATCCAAGGCTCGACGCAGTAAAAGGGCGAATCGTCCGCCAGCGTCCAAGTGACAATGGCGGCGGACTTCGGGGGCACCCGATCCGGGCCGAGGCGTACGGTGATCCGGTCCTCGCCGCCGCGGACCCCGAAAACGACGGCATTGCTCTTGAGCGCGGTATGGAAAACGTCGATGAGATCCTTGTTCGCGAGTGATTCCTCCGGTCCGAGCCGCGGTCCGGGATGAAGCCGCCCGTCATCAAGATTCTGTCGCAGGGTCGCCCGGGCGGGGATGCGGATGAAATAATCTCCTCGGGTATGCGCTTCATCCCAGGGCACGGTGAAATAGAAGTGGTGGCCGGCGCACCACGGAATGGGTTTGGTGTCGAGGTTGCGCAGGCGGAGTTCCACAAAGACCGCCAGCGGCTCGAACCGATAGCTGACCGTGAATTCATAGTCGTACGGGTAGGCCGCCCGCGCCTCCTCGCCCGGCTGAAACAGCGCCGTAAACCCCCGTTCTTCCAGGCGCTGGACTTGAAACTCCCCCTGGCGGGCGAGTCCGTGGATGGGCATCGGCCGGCGGGTGCCGTTTTCATCGCGCCAGTGGTGAATCAAGCCCGCATCGAACGAGCGTCCGCAAAACGGGAACAGGATGGGATTCCCGCCCCGCACCTTGGCCATGTCGTCGAGCGTGGACAGCTCGGGCCAATAAATGACGTCACGCACCGTGCCGTCGCCGAGCGTCACGTGCCAGTTCATGAGGCGTGCGCCCTTCTCGGGCAGCGCGAGAAAGGTCGACGGACCCACCTGCCAGCGGGTCAGCGTATGGCCGAGGTAGGGGATCTTTTCCATCTGCCATCACCATACAGGATGACACGGAACTGGACAAAGACATTTTGCACATGTTTTTTGCCTGGCCTGCCCGCAATTGCGGGCGCGCGCGAGGCGCGCCCCTACAACATGACGCCGGTGTTGTAGGGTAGGGGCGCAGCTTGCCTGCGCCCGTGAGCAAGCCGCGACGGCGAGCGCGCTCCACCTGCGCCCGTGCAGATGCGCATCGGGGTGCTTGCTTCCGCACGCGCGCGGTGCCAGTCTGGTCGCTCCATGCTCGCCCGAATCCTCCACTGCTGCCTCTTGGGTCTGCTCGGAGTGCTCATGACCTCAGCGGCCGAGGGGCCGCGCGCGGCCGGTTCGGAATCGGCGGGCGGGAACCCTTCTTCGGCGGTGGAGGCGCGCGGAGTCGGGCACCTGGAGCCGAATCACAAGGTCACGGTCTACGTCGTGCCGATGCGCGACGAGATTGGGACGCCCGTGCTCTATATTTTGCGGCGCGGCCTGAAGGAGGCCATTGAGCGCAAGGCGGAGGTGGTGGTGCTCGACCTGGAGACCCCGGGCGGCGCGCTTAATGTGACCTTCGAGATCATGAAGGCGATTGAGAAGTTTCCCGGGCAGACGATCGCCTATGTTGACAAGGAGGCGATGTCGGCTGGCGCCTTTGTCTCGGCGACGACCCAGGAGATCTGGTTCGCCCCCGGCAGCGTGATCGGCGCCGCTGCGCCGGTGACTTCGACCGGCCAGGATATCGACGAAACGATGAGGCTCAAGGTCGTCAGTTACCTGAAGGCCCGCGTGCGCGCCATTTCCGAAGGCAAGGGCTACCGCGGCCAGGTGATTTCGGCGATGATTGACAAGGATTACGAGCTCAAGATCGGCGATCTGGTCATCAAGCCGAAGGGAGAGTTGCTTTCGCTCACGGCAACCGAGGCGTCGAAGACCTATGGCGACCCGCCCCGTCCGCTGCTCGCGGCCGGCATCGCCGGGGACATTGACGACCTACTGCGGCAGAAATTCAGCGTGCATGGCTATGAGATCGTCCAGCTCGAGGTTACTTGGTCGGAGCAACTGGCAGTGTGGCTCAACGCGATCGCTCCGATCCTGATGGGATTGGGTGTGGTCTGCCTGATCATCGAGTTCAAGACGCCCGGATTTGGCATCTTTGGTATTGCCGGAATCGCCCTGCTGGCGCTCGTGTTCCTGGGGCATTATGTGGCGGGCTTCTCCGGTCACGAACCGATGATTCTGTTTGCCGTCGGGCTCCTGCTGCTGGCGGTGGAGGTCTTTTTCTTTCCGGGCGTGGCGGTGATGGCGATGAGCGGCGTGGCGCTCATGCTCGGTTCGCTGGTGTGGGCGATGGCCGACATCTGGCCCAATGAACCCGTGACCATCGCGGTTTCCGGGGATCTCTTTCTCGCGCCGCTCATCAACCTTGGCATCGGCTTGGCCCTGGCGCTGATCCTGGGCGCGCTGCTCGCGCGTTTTCTGCCGAAAGGCTGGATTTGGGACCGGATGGTGCTGCAGGCGGCCGGCGCCACCTCGGCACAGGTTGCCGGATCGTCGCCGGATGCGGGCGCGGCTGCGGCCTCGCTTATCGGAGCCCGCGGCGTGGTGGTGAGCGGGCTTTTCCCCAGCGGCCAGATCGAGATCGACGGCCGTCGCTACCAGGCGAAGCTCGCAGTGGGGTCGGCCCCGGCCGGAACCGTGGTCGTGGTGAAACGAGCTTCGGATTTCAATTTGGAGGTGGAGACCATTCGGACATGAGCTTACTGATCGTCTTTTTTGCTCTTGGCATCATCTTGCTCGCACTAGAGGTGGTGACGCCCGGCCCCTTGTGCGGGATCGCTGGCTGCGTTTGCATGGTGCTGGGCGTGATCAACGCCTTTGGCCTGTTCGGCCCGCTGGGCGGTGCGCTGGCCGTCGTGATGGCGCTGGCGGCGCTGGCGGCCGTGATCTACCTGGAGTTCTTCTGGCTGCCGCGCTCGCGTCTTGCCAAGAAGTTCACCATGGACACGACGCTGCATGCCACCAGTCAGCCGCCGCCGGCGAATCCGGACGACGTGGTCGGCCGCGAGGCGGTGGCCGAAACGACGCTGGCTCCGGGCGGGTATGTGCGGATCGAGGACCGCCGCTACGAGGCGTACTGTCGCAGCGGTCACGTGGCGGTCGGCGCTCGTCTGAAAGTGGTGGGGCTCGACAATTTCCGTCTGATTGTTTCCGAAATCTGAACCTTCATCTTACTATGAATCCGTTTATTGTCGGGGTAGTCGTCATTGTCGGCATTATCGCGCTGGTGGTTGGCACGATCGTCATCAGCCTCATCGGGGCCTACGTGAAGGCGCTCTTCAACGGCGCATCGGTTTCCATGTCGAAGCTGATCGCGTTGAAGCTGGCCAGCATCCCTTACGGGCTGATCGTCGATGCCCGCATCACCGCCGTGCGCGCCGGAATCCCGATCGACATTGACCAGATCGCCTCGCACTTCCAGGCGGGCGGCAATGTGGTGCCCACCGTACAGGCCATCATCGCCGCAAAAAAAGCCGGCATCGAGCTTAACTGGGACCGGGCTTGTGCCATCGACCTCGCGACCAAGGGCTCGGGCAAGAGCGTGGTCGAGGCCGTACGCACGTCGGTGGATCCGAAAGTGATCGACTGTCCGAATCCGGAGGGGGGCCGGCCGACGATCGATGGTGTGGCCAAGGACGGAATTCAGGTGAAGGTGAAGGCGCGCGTGACCGTGCGGACCAACCTCGACCGCTTTGTCGGAGGGGCGAAGGAAAACACCATCATCGCGCGCGTGGGTGAGGGAATCGTAACGACCATCGGCTCGGCCGAAAGCTACAAGACCGTGCTCGAATCGCCGGACAGCATTTCGAAGACCGTGCTGGCACGCGGCCTCGATGCAGGCACGGCGTTCGAGATTCTTTCCATCGACATTGCCGACGTCGACGTCGGCGTGAACGTCGGCGCGGCGCTGCAGGTGGCCCAGGCCGAGGCGAACAAGAACATGGCTCAGGCGCAGGCCGAAATCCGCCGCGCCGCGGCGGTGGCCCTGGAGCAGGAGATGAAAGCGCGGGTGCAGGAAATGCAGGCGAAAGTCGTCGAAGCGCAGGCGCAGGTGCCGCTCGCGATGGCCGAGGCGTTTCGCAGCGGCCACCTCGGCGTGATGGACTATTACCGGATGCAAAACATCCAGGCCGATACCGATATGCGGGGCGCGATCGCGCAGCCCGAAGGCGGGAAGAAATAGGCGGCGGCGCAGGCAAACTGGACCGGCGGGACTTCTCTGCTATGGAATGGGTCCTCAATCATATCCAAATCCTCTTTTTGGTCGCCATCGCGGTGGTGGGCATCTTGCAGCGCTTAAAGAAGCCGACGGAAGCCGAGGAGGCCCGGCGAGCAACTCCCACGACCACCCAGGAGGAACGCACGCGCCGCATCCAGGAGGAGATTCGACGGCGGATCATGGAGCGGCGCGGGCTCGCTCCAGCGGCGCCGCGGTCGGACGATGATGCGGAAGAATCGAGGCCATTTCCGGCGGCGCCTCCGATGATCGAGGAGATCCAGCCGGTCCGGGTGGAACCTCCGATTCCGGTGGCGGCGTTGGCCGACGGGAAGATTGCGGCCGAGCTCAAGCGACAGCAGGAGATGGCCGAGCGGGTCCGCGAATTGGAGGCGGCGAAGCGCTCACGCGCGACGATGGTCGCGACTGCGGTGGCGGAGCCCGCCGACCAGTCGCTGCCGGAACTGCTCAGCCGGGGCGGATTACGCCGGGCCGTTATGTTAAGGGAGATCCTTGGGCCGCCGGTTGGGCTCCGGTAAGTCGGGTCCTGCGGCCGGGGCGGTTCTCGGACGCAGTTCCACGGATTGTCTGACGCAACATTGTAGGGCGGGATCGCCGGATCCCGCCATTTCACCGAACGCGGCGGGGTGCGGCGACCCCGCCCTACATCCGAATCGCTCCGATGTGCAGTCTGCCAGACCAGACCGCCGCAGCTATGGGATCTGCACGGTAAGGCGGCCCGAATACTGATTGGGAGCGCGCTTGCCGCCGATTTCAATCTGCAGGTTGCTCATCTCGCTGGCCGTAAGGTACACTTTGCCGCGCTTGGTCAGCGAATGGTTGTCGTTGGCTTCCAGGTGGCCTTTCCAGACAATCGGGCCGTCGACCGTCTCTTCGCGCACCTGGACATCAACGGGACCGATGGCGGTGAGCATCAGGGTCTGCGTCTGCTGGGCGACGGGCTTGACTTCCGTTATCGCCGGCTTTGCCGAGCCTCCGGAAACGGCCCGGATGCCGAAATAGAGCGCGAGGAGAAGGACAACCGCGGCCGCGGCCATCGCGATCTTGATGACCAACCCGGCGTCAATCGGGGCGGCACTAGTGTTGGCGGAAGCTGGAAAGTTGGTCGAACGGACGTTGACCGATGTCGACGGGGAGGGAGCTGTGGAATCTACCGTGGCGGGAGCCGAATCGGTTGTGGCGGTGCGCGTGGGCGTAGGTCCGAGATCCACGCGGCCATAAATCTCGCGGTTGTCGCGGCGCGAGGTGCGCCCCTCGCTGGGGATCAGCGTCCTGTAGTCGGCCATCAGCTTGTCGCCATTGAGCTTGAGATAAACCGCGTAGTTGCGCAGGAACCCGCGGATGTAAATCTCGGGCAGGTTGAAATCGAAGCTGTTGCTCTCGAGTTTGTGCAAATACTCGCTCCGGATCTTGGTCGCTTCCGAAGCTTCGCGGATGGAGATCCCCTTGCGTTTGCGGGCTTCTTCGAGTCGCTCGCCGATAGTCTGCATAGCAGTCAGGTATGCAATTTGTCGGCGGATTGGAAGACCGATTTTTGCGGGGCCGCCCCGGCCGGGCGCGGTCTAGAGCTTTTCCAGGTCGACCAGGATCTCGCGCGGCTGGGCGCCGTTCTCGGGTCCCACGACACCTTTCTCCTCCATTAACTCCATGATCCGGGCCGCGCGATTGTAGCCGATGCGCAGGCGGCGTTGGAGCATCGAGGTGGAGGCGCGGCGGGTGGTTTTGAGGACTTCCATCGCTTGCTGGTACAATTCCTCATCGTCGCCCATTTCGTCGTCGTCGCCATCCTCCTCGTCTTCGTCATCTTCCTTCGCCGCCTGGTCGATGTGTGCCTGGACATCCTGCGCATAGACTGGCGGACCGTTCCGCTTGAGGAACTCGATGATGCCATTGATCTCCTCGTCGGAGACCATCGCTCCCTGCGCCCGCACCAGCTTGGAGGAACCCGGGGGAGAGAAGAGCATGTCGCCACGGCCGATCAGAGTCTCGGCACCCTTGGTGTCGATGATGGTCCGTGAATCAATTTGGGAGGCGACCTGGAAGGCGATGCGCGAGGGCAGGTTCGCCTTGATCACGCCCGTAATGACATTCACGGACGGGCGCTGGGTGGCGATGATGATGTGGATGCCGGTGGCACGCGCCAGTTGGGCCAGCCGCGCGACCAGGGTCTCGATTTCCGCTGGCGACACCATCATCAAGTCCGCGAGTTCGTCGATGATGGCCACGATGTAATGCATGTGGTCGGGGATTTCGAGTTCCTCGCCGTTGACGACGTCGAGCGTGGCCTGGGTTTCCGTTGCCGGCGCGGATCCGGATTTCGGGGATTTCTTTCGGCTGTTGAAACTGCTGATGTTGCGCACCCCGACCCGGGCGAAAATCTGGTACCGCTTTTCCATTTCCTTCAGCAGCCACTTGAGCGCGGCGGGCACCTTCTTCGCCTCGGTGACCACCGGGATCAGCATGTGCGGCAAGACGTTGAACATCTTCAATTCAACGATCTTCGGGTCGACCATGAGCAGGCGCACATCCCGCGGACTGGCGTGGTAAAGGATCGAGGAAATGATGGCATTAATGCAGACGGACTTGCCCGATCCGGTGGCGCCGGCGATCAGCAGGTGAGGCATCTTCGCGAGATCCGACACGAGCGGCTTGCCGCTGACGTCCTTGCCGAGCGCGATCGGCAGGTCGGCCTTGGCGCCCGCCCAGTCCTCCGATTCCAGAATCTCGCGCAGGCCCACCGGGGTCGCCTTCAGGTTGGGCACCTCGACGCCGACGGCGGCCTTCCCGGGAATCGGCGCCATGATGCGGACCGACTGGGCGCGCATGCCGAGGGCGATATTCTTGTCGAGGCCCGAGATCTTTTCCACGCGGACGCCGGCAGCGGGAACGACCTCGTAGCGCGTGATGACCGGCCCGACGTGGATTTCCCCCAGCGTTACCTCGACGTTGAATTCACCCAGGATCCGCAGCAGGTTCTCGGCGTTCTGGCGATGCTCCTCCTCACTCGAACTCGCATCGACGGTGACGGGCTCGCGCAAGAGGGAAAGGGGAGGGAATTGATAGTTGTCATCGGCGCGCGCCACGGGCACGCCTTTGGCCTTCCTGGTTTCCTCCGGCTTGACGATATTGAGCTTGCCCAGCGGCGGAACCGAGGGCCTTGAAGCGGATGCGGGCGGTTCGACGGGCGGCTTTGATCCGGTGGCGGGCCGGTCGGGCGCGGCGGACTCCGGGGTCTTGGCGGGCACTCCTTCGCGGGCGATGTCTTCCTTGGTCTTGGGAATGACCAGCTGCTTTTTTGCGCCCATCGGCGGCATCAGGCCGGCGGCGGCGACCTTGGCGGCGCTGGCCTTTTCCTTCAGCTCCCGCTCCTTCTTCGCCTGTTCAGCGCGCTCGGCGACGTACTGGGCCCGCCGGAGACGCCAGGAATGAATCCATGCCAGGGCTTTCTCTATCTCCGCGCCAACATCGCGGCTGAAGATGAAGGCTAGCGTGATGATGTAAAACGTTCCCAATAGCAGCCCCGCGCCGACGACGCCGACCGTGTCCTTCAATAAATCACCATAGAGCAGCCGGCCGATTGTTCCTCCCAGCCCGTCGGTAAAACGGTCGCTCCTGAAATTTCCGATCATGTCCGCCAAACCGGAGGCAGTCGCGATGCAGAGCAGCATCGCGAAAGCCCTGGTGAAGACAAACCGACGGGCGTTCCGCACCGCGACCCAAGAAAACCAAAGCAGAAAGATCGGAATGATCCAAGTGCTGATCCCGAGCCAGTGCAGGCACTCCCAAGCGATCTCCGCGCCCCACGAGCCGCCCAGATTGGGTGGCGGCGCTGGCAGTCTATTGCCGATCTGGAACTCGTGGCTCTGTTGCGGCAGATAATCCAGGAGCGTGATCAACAGCCAGGCGCCGAACAAAAAACAGATGCTGGCGGCAAACCACTTCGGGCGGTGGCGGGGACCGTCGAATGGGGAAGCGTTCTTTGGGTTTGAATTCCCAGATCTGGACATTTGTGTAACGGCGGAACTTCGACCGGAATCCGAGGGTAGCGTTCCGGTCGGTCAAAGTAAATAGCTTAGCTGGTATTCATTTTAACGATTAACTCAGAAGGGCCAAAATGACGGGGATCCTGCAATTCGAGAGTCTTTACCAGGAGCGGGTGTGGGGCGGCCGGGCGTTGGCGGACTTGTTCGACCGGACGTTGCCTCCCGGGCGGGTCATCGGCGAAAGCTGGGAGATCGTCGATCGCCTGGAGGCGCAGTCGCGCGTGCGGAGAGGACCGTATGCCGGGGAATCGCTGCGCGGGCTGATTGTGGCTCATGGCGCGGAGGTCATGGGACCGCAGTGGCCGGTGGACCGGCCGTTTCCGATTTTGGTGAAATGGCTCGATTGTCGGGAACGGCTCAGTTTACAGGTCCATCCGCCGGCAGCCCAGGCCCCGGCCTTGGGTGGTGAGCCCAAGACGGAGAACTGGTTCATCGCCGGCGCGACCCCGGAGGCCGCGATCATCGTGGGACTGCGACCGGGGGTCGATCGGGAGCAGTTTGAGCGGGCGCTCGACCTGGGCGTGCTGGAGACCTGTGTGAACCGCCTGGCCGTGGCGGCGGGCGATTCCGTACTCGTGGAAAGCGGCACGGTGCATGCGATTGATGCGGGAAACCTCATCCTCGAAATCCAGCAGAATTCGGACACCACTTACCGTGTCTTTGACTGGGGCCGCACGGGCCTGGATGGCAAACCGCGGACCCTGCACCGGCGCGAGGCGCTGGCCTCGATCCTCTGGGATCAGCCGCCGCCGCCGCTCGTTCGGGCTGCGCCGGTTGCCGCCGCGCTGGCCGACTGTGCCGAGTTTTCCATCCGGCGCCAGCCGTTGGCCCGCGGCGCCCGGGTGGCGTTTGCGGCCGGACAACAACCGCGACTGTTGCACGTGGTGCACGGCCGGGTGGGCGAAGCGGCCACCGGCGTTGTTCTGGCGGGCGGTGACAACGTCCTGCTCCCGTACGCGGACGGCTTCACCTTCACCGCCGTCGACGACTCCTTGTTGCTCGTGACGGAGAACTTTGCCTCCGGTCCTCGAAGCGCTTGAGAAATCCCGCAGAAAAGAGTTTACTGTCCGTTTTCCATGATCGAACCCGAAGACCCGAATCCTTCTGTCCAGCCCGGTCCAGCGCCTGAGATGGCGAAGAATCCGTCTCCTGGCGCTGCCGGCGATCCGTCATCCGCGAAAGCCCCAGCGGCGGCCGGACCTGCCGTACCGCCGGTGGCCAGTGCCACGCTGGAAGAGCAACTGGCGGCGGCGAAAAAGGAGGCGGCAGGCAATTACGATCGTTACGTGCGCGCCCTGGCCGATCTGGAAAACTTTCGGCGGCGCGTCGCTCGCGAGAAGGAGGAGCTGCGGCAATTCGCCTCTGCCAGCCTGCTGGAGGGCCTTCTGCCCATCTTGGGCAACCTGCAACTCGGCCTCGCCGCCGCGCGCCAGCAGACCGACCCCAAGACCGTTGTCGACGGAGTGGCCATGGTGCTGGAGCAACTCAAGGGCGTGCTCGAACGCAACGGGCTGAGGGAAGTGAACCCGGCGGGCCAGAAATTCGACCCCCATCTCCACGAGGCGATTTCCCATCTGGCAAGCCCTGAGGTGCCCGAGGAGCACGTGTTGCAGGTGGTGCGGACCGGGTATACGCTGCATGGTCGATTGCTGCAGCCGGCCAGCGTGGTGGTGTCCAGCGGACCGCCGAAAAAGGAATCCAACTGAAGCGGCGAAAACGCGTCGCCCGGCAAAAGTCAGAGCATTTTTCCGGCGCAAAATCGCACCTAATTACTCATGGCAAAGGAAGACTATTACGAACTGCTCGACGTGCCCCGGGAAGCGACGGAGGAGGAACTGAAAAAGGCCTACCGGAAGAAAGCGGTCCAGTACCACCCGGACAAGAATCCTGGCAGCAAGCCGGCGGAGGAGATGTTCAAGAAGGTTTCCGAGGCCTACGAGGTGCTCAAGGATCCTGACAAGCGGGCCGCCTATGACCGGTTCGGGCATGCGGCCTTCGCGCAGGGAGGCGGGCCGCGGCCTGGCGGCAACGCGGCGGGCGGTTTCCACGATCCGTTCGATATCTTTCGCGAAGTTTTCGGCGGCGGCGGCGGGGGCAGCATCTTCGAGGAGTTCTTCGGCGGCGGGGGGGGCTCCGACGGAGCGCGCGAAGGAGCGGACCTGCGCTACGACATTGAGATCACGCTGGAGGAGGCCGCGCGGGGGGTGGAAAAGGAAATCTCGTTCCGCAAACTCGCCGCCTGCGACCACTGCCACGGCACCGGCGCCGAGCCGGGTTCGAAACGGGTGACTTGCCCAACCTGCCGCGGCGCCGGTCAGGTGACGACTTCACGCGGCTTCTTTACCGTCCGCCAGGTCTGTCCCACCTGCCATGGCAACGGTACGCGGACCGAAAAACCTTGCCACGAATGCCGGGGTGAGGGACGCGCCAACAAGACCGCCAAGCTGAATGTGCGCGTTCCGCCCGGAGTGGACACGGGCTCCAAGCTGCGTTCGGTCGGCAACGGCGAAGCCGGGATCAGCGGCGGCCCGGCCGGCGATCTCTACATTGTCATTCACGTCAAAGAGCATGAGGTTTTCGAGCGCCAGGGAGACGACCTGTTCTGCGAAATCCCCATCAAGTTTACGCTCGCGGCCCTCGGCGGCACGATCGAAGTGCCGACGCTTTCAGGCAAGGCCTCGCTCAAGATTCCGACCGGCACCCAGTCGGGCACCACGTTCCGCTTGAAAGGACGCGGCCTGCCGGGCCTCCGCTCGGGTCAGCCGGGCGACCAGCTGGTGCGGATGCATGTCGAAGTGCCGACCCACCTGACGCCGGACCAGCGCAAGAAGCTGGAGGAATACGCGCTCGTCAGCGGTGATGCCGATGAACCGGTGGGACGGAGTTTCTTCGAGAAGGCCAAGAAGTTCTTCTGACCGGTGTCGATTCTTTCATGAACCTGCCGAATCCAAGACTGATGACCCTTCGTCAGGCCGTGCAGGCGCGCGCGCGTCTGCGTCGGGCCGGCCGAAAACTCGTGTTAACCAACGGCGTTTTCGACCTGCTGCATCCCGGCCATACCTCGTACCTCGATCAATCCCGGAAGCTCGCGGGTCGCAATGGGCGGCTGTTTGTCGCCTTAAACTCCGACCGGAGCGTGAAGGAACTCAAGGGGCCGCTCCGGCCGATCCTCGACGAGCGTTCGCGGGCCTACAACCTCGGACAGCTGCGGTCGGTTGACGGCATGGTAATTTTCCGCAGTTCCCGGCTCACCCGGGAGATTCTCGCGCTCCGGCCCGACCTCTACGTCAAGGCGGGCGATTACACGCTTGCGACCCTCGATCCGGGCGAGCGGGCGGCGCTTGAGGCCGTGGGAGCGAAGATCAAGTTCCTGCCGTTCTTGCGTGGCTTCAGCACGACCGCGCTGATTGCCCGGATCAAGGCGGCGGGAGCGGTTTGAATCCGCGTCACTTCCGAAATGAGACCAATGCGCCCATGCGGGACAAGGTGGTGCCGCTTTTCCCCAAGCGGTTCAAGCGCGTTAGGGATAACGCGTTCCACCACAGAGATCGCTCAATCTGACGGCCGGCTGGATTGACCACAATGCGCGTCGTAATTCTCGGTTCCGGACGAGGCAGCAACGCCGAGGCCCTGCTGGCCGCCCAGCAGGAAGGTCGGTTGGGCGACGCTCGCGTGGTGCAGATCTTTTCCGACCGCGCGGCGGCGCCGATCCTGGCCCTCGGACCGCGCTTTGGTGTGCCGGCGCAGTTTCTCGATCCCGGGCCGTTCAAGACCAAGTTCGACGACGCGGGAGAGGAGCGGTACATCGAGGCGGTCCGGAAGAGCGCGGCGGATCTAGTCGTTCTGGCAGGATTCATGCGCATTTTGAAACCGAGCTTCATGGAGGCGTTTCCGCAGGGCATCATCAACCTGCACCCGAGCTTGCTGCCCAGTTTCCCAGGGCTCGACGCCATTGGCCAGGCGTGGCGCCGTGGCGTGAAAATCACCGGTTGCACCGTGCACCGGGTCACATCCGAGGTGGACGGCGGCCCGATCATCGACCAGGCCGTGGTTCAGGTCACGTCCGAGGACACCCTGGCGACGGTCGAGGCGAAAGTGCACGCTGCCGAACACCTGCTCCTGCCGGCAGTCGTCGCTCGCCTGAGCAAACAGTAGGGGCGCAGGCTTGCTGCGCCCTATCAGCGCCGTGCGCCGCATTTTCTCGGAATCGTCCGGCATCTTGGGACATGGCGGCGCACAACAGCCGGCGCCGGAATCAGGTTTCGGCGTTGGATCGAAATGTATCCCTCGGTTGACGTGCAGGTTAAGGAACTGTTCGTAACGATCGGCCCAGCGATTGCGTCTTGGCTGCGAAGCTGCTCAACTATGACCAGCAATTCCTTTTTACCATGTCCCTCTGGCTCGTCCTCATCGTTATTCCGCTACTTTTCGGTCTTTATGCGCAGATGCGCGTCTCGAGCGTTTACAACAAAAACCTGCAGATCCAGTCCCGCGGCCATATCACCGGCGCGGAGGCGGCGGATGCAGTCATGCGCCACGCGGGCATCACCGATGTCGAGATCGTCGAAGTCCAGGGCAAGCTTACCGACCACTATGATCCCGTCCACAAACGTCTGGCGCTCTCGTCGGACAACTACCACGGCACGAGTCTGGCGGCCCTAGGCGTGGCGGCGCACGAGTCGGGACACGCCATCCAGCAAAAGGTGGGTTATGCGATGATGGGAGTGCGTCAGACCCTGATGCCAGCCGTCCAGATTGCTGCGCCCGTCACCTATTTTGTCATGGGCATCGGCATCTTTTTCATCGGTTCGATCTTTGGCGGGCTGATGCTAAAACTCGGCATCGCGGCCCTGCTGGTGATGACTGTCTTCCAGTTGGTCACGTTGCCGGTCGAGTTTGACGCCAGTCGCCGGGCCAAGGTCCAGCTGCCCGAACTCGGCATCATCGATCGCGATGAACTTCCCGGGGTGTCGGAGACGCTCGATGCTGCGGCGCTGACCTACTTGGCGGCGTTCGTCGCGTCGCTCGGCAATCTTCTTTATCTGCTGACGCTGTTGAACGGCGGCCGCCGGAACGATTAGGCGGACTCGCTCAGTCGACAGTCGAGCGCTGGGTGGCGAGCGGTGAATCCGTCGGTGCTAGGTTTGCTTGCGAGCCGCGGACGCAGAATCCTGTGTAATCGAGCGCCTTCGATGCTCGTCTTTCGATTGCCTGGACACGGCTTGGCGCGGTCTTGGGCATTGGCCGGAGACGGCCAAGATCGACATTCCGAGCCGCCGAGCCAATCGCCACGCTTGGTGGTGCTCACGGGAAGAGCCTTTTCACCGATGGAAACCGCAAGAACCTCACGACATCTTCGCTGGGCCTTCGGGTTGGTCGCCCTCTTGTCCTCGGCGCTGATCATCGCCGCGGCGCGGGGCGATCTCTGGTTCGATGAGATCTGGTCGCTGAGTTTTGCGCGCGCTTCCCACTCGGTTCTGGATGTGTTCGTTCGCTTCCATCACGACAATAACCATCCACTTAATACCGTCTTCCTGTATTGTATCGGGAACTCGCAGACACTTTCCGCCTACCGTCTATTTGCGGTTTTCTCAGGCATTGGCAGTATATTGATCGCCGGGTACATCGCCGGCCACAGCTGGGGACGTCGGGAAGCTTGGTGCAGCATGGTTCTGATTGGGACGTCCTATCCCTTGCTGTTGTATTTCTCCGAAGCGCGTGGCTATGCTCCGGCGATCTTCTTCGCCCTGGCAGCTTACGCCCTCCTGTGGAATAACTTGCGGCGTTTTCGGCCGGGCCGGGCGGTCTGGTTCTGGGTCGCCTCGATCCTTGGGGTGCTTTCCCATTCGACGTTCATCATGGCGACCCTCGCCTTTTGCTTCTGGAGCCTGGCCCACGAAATTCAGGCGCCGGGATCTCTCCGGCAAAAAGCGCTGCACTTCGTGGCGCACCACGGGCCTCCGCTGGTCTTCTTCGCGTGGTGGTATGCGTACTTTCTGCGGGACATGGAGATTGGCGGAGGCCCCATCTTTCCCTGGTGGAATGTGCTCGCCCAGGCCGCCGCGTTGCTCATGGGTTTCCCGGAGGTCCCCGGATTTCCTGGCGTGGCGGCGGCCGGTGTGCTGGTGGTCGTGGTGGCGGGGGTGGTCTGGCTGCTCCGGGAGCGCGACCCCCAGGGCTGGTTCTTTCTCACCATGCTGGGCCTGGCGCCGGCCCTGCTGGTCATCCTGACCCGCCCAACGTATCTGTATTTCAGGTACTTTGTTCTGTGTTTCCCGTTCTTTTACCTGCTGCTGGCTCACCTGGTCTGCCGGTGGTATCGTTCGTGGCCGAACCGTTGGCGGTGGCTGCCGGCCGCCACCTTGGTGGTCCTGGTCGCGGGACAAACTCCCCGAGTCTACGCGCTGGTCACGCTCGGGCGGGGCCGTTATTCCCAGGCGCTGGCCCGAATTGCGGAAGGTTCGCCCCAGGCGGTGGTGCGCGTCGGCAGCGACAACGATTTCCAGAATCACCTGCTGTTCGATTTCTATGCTCCCCTCGTGCCCGGAGGAAACCGGCTGCGCTATGTCGAGCAGCCGCACTGGGGTGAAACCCCGCCGGACTGGTTCATCCTCCTCAGCCAGAATTTCGCCTATCGGCCTCCGCGTGAGATCGCCGTGCGCGGCCTGGGAGGCTGCCGGCTGACGGAAGAGTATCGGTTTTCAGGGGTCTCCGGCTGGAGCTGGTTCGTGTTCCGCCGGGAGGCACCCGATGCCCGGACCGGGAGCGGACAGACCGAGTAGGTTTGCGCCGATTTTCGCCATGACTGTCGCGTTACGTTCCCGATGGGCGGCTGAACTGGCTGCTCATCCAACCCGGGCGGCGACGAGATCTCCGTTCGGGCAGGGGAAGCGTTGATCCAGATCAGGGCTCTGGCAGCCTTGCCAATAGATCGAGATTCCTCCGCGCGTCCTTATAATCTGGCTTCAACTCCAGCGCCCGCTCCCAGTGTTTTCGGGCCTCCTCCCGTTGACCTTGTCGGGCCAGAACAATTCCCAGCCCATTGAGCGCCTCCACATAAGAGGGCCTGAGCCGCAGGGCCGCTTCAAAATGCGCGCGCGCCTCGGGCAGGCGGTCCGGCAGCTTCGCCAGCTCGTAAGCCAGGTAAACGTGAGCTTCGGCAAAGTCGGGCTGGAGCCGCAACGCCTGTTCGTAGTGCGCGAGCGCCTCGGGCAGGCGGCCCGGCAGCTTCGCCAGTTCGTGGGCCAGATCGACGTGGGCTTCGGCCCAGGCGGGTTGGAGCCGCAGCGCCTGTTCGTAGTGTGCGATGGCCTCGGTGCGGCGATCCGGTGACTTCGCCAGCTCAAAGGCCAGCGCATGGTGCGCCTCGGCCAGATCGGGATCGATTTGCAGCGCCGCCTCAAATTGGGAGATTGCGTCGGGTGTTCGACCAGGGATTTCTGACAGGGCCAATCCCAGGCTGAGATGCGTTCCGGCGAGATCGGGATTGATGCGTAACGCCGCCTCAAATTGGGAAATCGCTTCAGGCAGCCGTCCCGGGCTTCTCGAAAGTTCCACTCCCAGGTTGTGGTGCGCCTCGGCAAAATTGGGACGGTTTCGCAGCGCGGTTTCATAGTGGGAGATCGCCTCCGGCAACCGCCCAGGAATGCTCGAGAGCGCCACGCCCAGGAGATTGTGTCCCTCGGCCAGGTCGGGATTGATGCGCAACGCGGCCTCGTAGTGGGAAATTGCTTCCGGCAGTCGCCCCGGCATGCTTGATAGTGCCAATCCCAGGTTGATCTGCGCCTCGGCCAGGTCGGGATTGATTCGCAATGCTGCCTCATAGTGGGAGATCGCTTCTGGCGTTCGACCGGGGATCGCTGAAAGGGCTAACCCAAGGTTGTTGTGCGCCATCCAGCAAGACGGGTTGCGCGCCAGCGTCTCGCGGTAGAGGGTTTCGCCGTCGCGGTAGAGGGCGCTCTGGCGGCGGGCCATGACGGCCAGCGTGATCACCAGCAGGGCGCACAGCACCCGCCCCCCCGCGCGGATCCACTGCGGGGCGCCGGAGAGCATCACGGCAAGGCCGGCGGCGGCTGGGACGATGATGCCGAGGCTCGCCAGATATTGGAAATGGTCGGCCACGTACGAGAAAATAAACGGGTAAACATTGAAGAAACCCAGTGCCGGCAGAAGCGAGCCCGCGAAGAAAAGCCAGCCCGCCAGCGGCCCGCGCGTCCGCCGGCGAATCAGCCAGAACAACACCGTCACCGCGAGCGCGCCACCCAGCCAGCCGTACCATCCCGCTGCTTCCGCGGGTACATTCCAGCGGGGATAGATGAACATCAAATCGGTCGGCCAGGCGAGCTTGCCCAGATAAAACCAGATCACCCGCCCGGCCAGCAGCAGGCGTTGGTCGGCGGAAAGGTCGAATCTTGCGCCCTGTGCGCCGACGACCGTGCGTTCGACCCAAACCGTGATCAATCCCGCCGCCAGAGCCGCAAGAAACCAAGGGATCAGCGGACCGGCATCGCGCCGCAGGGACAACCGTCCGTTCCGCCACCAAAGCACCACCAAGATGGCGGCGGGCAAAGTGGCGGTTACGCTCTTCGTTCCCAGCGCCAGAAGAAAAAAGGCCAGGGCCAGCCCGTAGGACCAACGCCGCCGCTGCGCATCAAAATCCAAGTACACCAGGGCCGCCAACAGGTAGAAGACCAGTGCCAGGGTGTTTTTCTGTTCCGAGATCCACGCCACCGATTCGACGCAGACCGGATGGACTGCGAAGACCATCGCGGCCAGCCATTCGGCTCCCCGGGGCACTCGGTCGGAGGCACCCGGATCAGCCGGACGGCTGCCGACGGTCGGAGCCGGACCCCACAATCGCCGCAGCACCAGGGCCAAGAGGCAACATGCGGTGGCGTGCAGCAGTGCGTTGGTCAGATGGTACCCAAGGGTCGCATCGCCCCACAGCCGGTGCTCGATCCAGAACGCGCTGTGCAGCACCGGATAATACTGCTGGGTCGCATGCAAATCGAACCAGATCCGATGCAAACCGGCCCACGAACGCAGGTCGGGCCGGGTCACATGGGCAAGGTCGTCCCAAACCAAACCACCCGGCAACGCGGGCCAGTAGCACAGCAGCACCAATCCGCAAATCAACGCCACGATTCCCCACGTTTTCCAACGGTCGGATGGCGGCAAAGTGGAACCCGGCATCCCGCCACTCTATTCATCAGGACGGAATCAAATCAACTTCTGAGATAAACAGCGTCGGAGATTTGCGACTCCTGCCGCCGCGCCCTCGCGCGGCGTCCGTCGGGCTCGCTCCATCGAACCCCGGTCAGCTCGCGCCCACGTCTGATTTTAAGTCGGTGTCACAAACGTATCGGCTAACTGGTTACAGGAGCGACTCGTTACGTTTGAGTTTTGGCGACTGAGATTGCCAAATGGTGTTTGGACGTGTGCCAAACTGGGTTGAGTGGGTCGTCAGCGACTCCAACGCGCGGTTGAAGACAAATAGGCAGACCACAAGCACACAACCGCGACGCCCAAAGCGCCGGCAACCAAACAATGGAACTGCCCGCCTCCAATGGTATGCACGTATTCAATCGGCACGATCACCAAGGCCACCATAACCGACAGAAGCGGGATTGCGCTCGGACGGGCAAAGTTGACCGTCCACCCCACCAACCCACGGCTCCTTGGAACGATAACACGGGGATCTTCTTTGCAGTAATAGACTCCCCCCTTTCGATTTTCCGGATCGTTCCGTAAGTCGTCGAGTTCTTCCGGTGTCATATATCCTCCTAATGTATTACAATGTGGTTTTCCAACAATGAGTCTGGCCGATCTTTTCGCATAGTTCAATCGATTAGTGGCTTCTGAAAACAGCAGATCCCCTAACACATTCCTCCGTCCGACCTCCTTCTTGTCTGTGATCTTCGTGAGAAGTACCGTTTCTGTGAGACGGTCCTCAATCAAAGCGGAGCAACGATCATTCCATATCTACGGATGCCCTGACAGGATGGCTTCACCCTGATGAGACGGATGAGGATTGGTCCGCCGGCGATAGGGGCGAGGAAAACTTAGGGGAGAGCGTTTTGACCGCGACGTTCACTCACTTTTCGCGTGTGCCATTTCCCAACTTCACCGATTCCACGGGTTCTCCGTGCCGTATATACGGGTTTCCTGACGGGAAAACCTCGTCGTTGGTTGGACGGATTACCTCGGAAACGGTGAGCGTTCGATGGTCCTACTCAGAAGACATCAACCAACCACCTTTTGACCGTCGAAGCGAACCAAGCGGCTTTCCCGGTGCTCGTGGGGATACTCATTCTGCCCAGTTGCCCAGCAACTCCTTTACTTTCACCGCCCGCAGAGGCATTATGCTCATACGGACAATTCGCATACCTATGAAGACGATTGGCGAGGACGTTCTACAGACTTTTCTTTCAAGTGGATGGAGCAATGAACCAGTAAGGAACCATCAGATTAGATCCGATCCTGGGTATCTTGTAAGAGATTTCAGCGAACTGGTTAGCTGCGTCGCGCAGCTAGCGTTCTACAATGAAAATCACGTCCTCTTATACCGTGGTCAGGACGACGACTATTGTAACACAAAAGGAGGGATCAATACGACGGTACTGAAGCCTACAATTTTTCGCCCGAAACGCGGAGCAACTCTACTTTATGCCATTCCCGACCGTTTCGACAGATTATTGCGAGCTGAGAAGCTCTTGGCCAGAGAATGGCGCGAAAAAGGGCTTGAAGACCCCGACCGTATTATCCGACAGCGCATCTTGCGTTGGGCCATCCTCCAACACTACCAAGTCTGCAAAACGCCTTTGCTTGATGTTTCGCAATCGTTGCGCGTCGCTGCGTCTTTCGCAGCGCTGGATGCAAAACAGTTCGGATACCTCTATGTCTTGGCTGTGCCGCAATTGAGCGGCGCGATTACCGCCAGCGCTGAAGCCGGGCTCCAAATTGTTCGACTAAGTAGTATCTGTCCTCCGTCAGCTAGGCGTCCCCATTTCCAAGAGGGCTATTTGGTCGGGGAATACCCGGAGATTCAGACCGTTGAGGAGAAGCGCAACTACGAGCCTTATGAGATAGATTTTTGCCGCCGTTTGCTGGCAAAATTCCAATTAGACCTGAAAGGTTTCCGAAAAGACAAGGACTTCACGCTGCTTCCCAGGAAGGCTCTGTTCCCTGGGGAAGATGATGCGGATCTACTCGCTAAGGTGGTCAATAATATTGAATCTGAGCTTGGCCCCGAGCAAGACAGATTGACCTCGGGTAGTCTCACCCAACCACCGTCTTCACGGTAGAAGCGAACCAAACGGGTTTCCCGGTCCTCGTTGGGATTCCCCGTCTGTTGAGACAATCGGCGAGGCCCATTAGGGTGGAGACCCCTGTCGATTTGATTTCGTCGATGATGGGACGAACCTTGGCCAGGAAAGCCTCTTTCTGCCGGCGATATCCCTCCTCTCGGTGCTTCGCCCCGGTTCCGCTGCGCGGAACCCTTAAGTTTGCGCGCCGCGCGCAAACTTGGCGGAGGAGGAGGGATTCGAACCCCCGGTGAGCTCGCGCCCACGTCTGATTTCAAGTCAGGTGCCTTAAACCACTCGGCCACTCCTCCGGGAAACAACCATAACTTCGTCTTGCCTCCTAGGTTGTCGAGCTTTCTCC
>Ga0182011_10000974_pt1 | contig 25176 bp, 30 predicted proteins | sample 711E1DmetaG_FD_120481 | JGI IMG/M metagenome (GOLD analysis project Ga0182011, IMG submission 120481) | Permafrost microbial communities from Stordalen Mire, Sweden - 711E1D metaG | ecosystem: Environmental > Terrestrial > Soil > Wetlands > Permafrost | place: Sweden: Stordalen | collected...
GATAAATTTTTTGTGTCTCGTCGATGCATACCTAGATTCATACCTTAAATGGCCTGTTTTTGTGCTCAAATTGTATTTTTCATACCTAGAATTTTGGCGGGAATGGTACTTCTATTATTTTTTTATTCTTGGTATTAATAAATTTTGGAATGTCATTTCTTATCGTTACATATTTTGGGATAATTAGTATACCCTCCTTTGTAATAATTGTTTGTCAATAATCGTGTATACATCCTACGCCTCATAAAATTCGATACCCTGCAGGTAAAACTTTATAATATAGTCATGATTTGCAGCCTCATGCCTGAGCAGATAATCAACGCAATCATCGAAGGGAAGATAACCAATAATGTTTTACAGCCGCATTATACGCTCGCTGTGATGGATATTCCTAGAGAAGTGAGCGTGATATGCTCCAATTCAGAGCATTACTTCCTGCATTCTTTCTTTGTCGATCAATTCTTCAGGATGGCACCTACCGAAGACTGTGGTTGCATGGCATATGACCTTATGAAGGTTCCAGGCCTGATGCTCCCATTCCGTGGAGGAGGCGAACATCATATCCTGCATACTCCAAGGGCTGTATTCTTGCGCGATGAACGGGTCTTTGTCCATGAGTGGTGTACTCATAATCCGCAATACATGGACAGTTTGACATCTATGCTGTTCGAGACCAAGGAGATGTTCGAGAACGAAAAGAATCTCGTATCAAATATCGCGGAGAAGATAGGATTCTTATATAGAAGTCCAAGATAAGTAAACTATAAAAACCCTTTCATAAATTCTCATAGCATGAAGATAATCAAGAAGGTCCAGCAGAGATACTTCGAGGATATTGTAGATGGAAAGAAGCAATTCGAGGTAAGGCTCGCTGATTTCAGATGCAAGCCAGGAGATGTCCTCTTGCTCAAAGAGCAGAGGCAGGGCACGAAAAAATTGACCGGAAGGGAGCACGAATTCGAGGTCCTATATAAATTGAATACAAAAGAGGTCTACAAGTGGTACTCGAAGAAAGAGATAGAGAAGCACGGTCTTTTGATATTATCCATAAGAAAAAAGTTCAGGCATAAATGATCTTACGTGTATCTGAATTCTATATCCATCTCGGTTATCTTCTTGAAGATGTTCTTCTCCTTATATATAGGCCACCACTCATATAATATATCTGAGATAGGCTTCCACATAGCGACCCATCCGCCTATCATTAGACCTTCGATCATTATATACGTCCATACTGATTGGGAGATGCTTGGCATCTCGATGAACCATTCTCTCACAAGAAGGCATGATGCAAGGAATACGATGCCTATTATCAGGCTGAACTGTCCCTCTTTCAACTTAAGCTTTATGCTCCTCTCTGCAAGTATCTTCTTGTATTCAAAATAATTGTGTATCGCCTTTCGTATCTCGACTTCCGACATCTTCTTGCGCTGACTGGACGGGAGATGTATGAGTATCTTCTGCTTCGTCTTATGCGAATGTTCAGAGACGCTGCTCACTATATATTCGAATGCGTCATCATCAAGATCCTTCTCAAGAAACGGGCTCGGATCGAACGAATTGAACAGTTGATTGATCTTCTTTATCTTTATCTCGATCAACTGTGCCCTTTCTTCAGGCATAGAGAATTCCTCATACGTCGCAGCCTCACCACTCATACACGGAATCACATCAGGGTTGTTTAAATAGTTTGCTATGAGACTGGCTCTGTAGAAAATCTAAATGTCGCGCACCATCATCCAGAGATCTTGCGTATGGCCATGCCTTGCGCTATCATAGAAGGATAATGCTTGAGGATGACGTCTATAGTCTTGCCTGAATCGTCCTTGACGAGTTCCGGATAGCACATGACATATGCGAAATTGCTAGGATATTCTGCTTTTTTTGCTCTTCTCACTATCTCGTCACGCAGTCCCTTGTCAAAATATATCCCATACTTTTCGACAAGACTCTTGCACGCATCATAATCTCCTTCAGCCTTTATCCGCATGATATCGGACAATAATTCTCCAACATGTACTCTTGCGAGTCCATAATCCATGATCTTCGGATATGTCTTGCCGTCCTTTTTGTAGAATATACATGAGCCCTTCTCCAGAAGATATCTGATGATTATGCTTCTTGCACGTTCATGGTCTGCATGTATCATCTCCTCTCCATCGCATCGTGCGAGATGCGTCATGTATTCTACAGCATACGCAAGATATCCTGCCTTTGCGTCCTGTTCGCTTAATATCCCTTCGCTTATGAGTTTCGTATCCCACATAAAATATAATGCGCATGATTCTGCGCGCGTCTCTTCAAGTGTAGAATAATATTCACGAAGATAATCTTTCGGATCGCCTTTCAATTCAGGATTCACTTTTCCAGAGCCATGTCCTATGACTTCGTGCAGAGTCACATGTACCGGCCCTCGCGCATGGAATGCCCCTTCCACAAGTATCTTGTCTTCTGGATTCTCGATGAACTCGCTCCATAGTACATCCGTAAATGCAGTCCTTGATGCATATGTGATATTTGCTATGTAGAAATTTCTTGAATTATATTTTTCGCGTATCCATTGAGGATTCGGAAGGTTTACGCCTGCAAAACATGTAGGTCCTGCCGTCCCTGTGCCGATGACCTGCATCACTGCAGTGGCTATCGGTATATGATTCCACTTCTTCTTGTATCTATTGTCCCATGGAGCCCTGTCCTCAAGATACTGCGCAGAATCAGCTATAGCCCGAACGATGCGGTTTGATTCCTCATCGCGAAAGAACACCACTCCTTCATACGATCCCTTGCATCCTCGTGCATCAAGATACTGTTCAATGAATCCAATGATGGTGTCGACTTTTTCATCTGCCTTGAGCCATGCGATGTTGTAATCATCAAACAGTTTTGGATCGCCAGTCTCAAAATATCCTATGAGCATATCGAGTATCTTTCTGTACGGCTCATCAGCGTACTCTTTTGCATTGCTCAGGTGTCTTACGGTCTCTTTAAGTTCTTTTGCGTATTGTCCTGCAGGAACCTTTGCGTTGCCTGCTCTCCACACCTTCTCTACAAGCTTTCCTTCTTCTTTTACAAGGGTGCTGTTCAACGGATACTTATCCTCAAAACTTTCGACATCCTTTAGCGTGACATCATGATAGAATGTATTCTTGCTCTCCGTGATTATATCCCCTTTTGTCGGATTCTTCTGCGTGAGCATCACATCGACATCAGGTTCGAACATCGCCCTCTCGATGTCAGTTGTCAGTTTATGCCTAAAGCCATGCTCATGCGCAATCTTGACAGCCTCTCTTAATTCCTCTGCAGAGAATTTTGGCATGAATTTTGCCGTCGATCTTGAATCATGTATCCCGTGATGTGTGATTATGTTCTTTGCATATGATAGGATGTTTTTATAGACCTCGCTCGGGATGTAATCTTCATATTCGAGTATGTCGAGAAAGAGGTCTCTCAATTCCAGTGCATACTTGTAATTCTGTTCATACGATATCCTATCACCAGCTACGCATGCGTGCCACAGATGATATATAAGCATCTTCTCCTTGAGAGAGAGCTTTTCAAAACCCCACATCGACATCTCAAGGACAGTATACCCATCGACATCTTCAACGGCTTTTATATTCATGATAATCATCAATCTACGTCGTTTAAAAATTTTGTCAATGAGAAATCATATCAGGAGAAGACATAAAAAGATATACGCTGTGAAAGAATGATCAGATTTTCTCTTCAGTCATACATGTGATAATTAAAGCTCACAGAGAGTTCGCATTTCGGGCAGGTGAGTGTCTCTGCAAGGTTTGGCTTCCCTTTTGGCGGTATCTCCAGTATCTTCTTGTATGAATGCCCGCATATGCAGTCCGTGAACGCTGCAGGGACATCCTTTTTATGGACAGATGTCTTTTTGATATCTATCCTGATGACATTCTCGAGTCCATCCCATGCCGTAACGACAACCTTATCATACATGACTTGTTTGATGCCTGTTTTAGAATCCTGTAATGGCGCATCGTGTTGCACCTTTTTTCCATGATATCTCTTAGAATCAGGAACATTAAGTAATCCATCTCCTCCACTGCCCATCTTCAAGCACCTAATATATCCTCATGCAGACTTCCTCTTTCAGGAGGAGCCCCATGTATCTTTTTCCATCGACCTGATATGTCTTGACAAGATATGTCTGGCCTGTCGTCTCTACAGTGACCTCTTTTGTGACTTCGAGGCCGTTCATGTAATCACGCACGTCCTGCAATGATGTTATCTGCATGTCATCGATGGCGATTATCCTCTCATCAGGGCTTATGCCGAGGTTCTTAGTGTTGCTCGTATAGACGTTCCTGTCGATGCCGATGACACTTACGCCGCATGGGATGTATACAGAATTATATACGACCATGCTGAACAGCCATAAGTATATCAGTACGAATATGGGATTGAAAACTATCGCAAAGAAGATTGTGCTCTTGCGGATCTTCTTATGCTGCCTCTTGCTCACGTGATGGTGTATGTTGCTTATTAGTGCGCTGAACGCATAGAAGAGTATGAATGCGATGACGAAGAAGATGTAGAGTGTTGTCGATGGCACTATCTTGTTCCGTAATACGTACCAGAAGTATCCTGTGAATATTATAGTCAACACAAGATTTATTATGAAATTCTTCGCGGTTATAGAGTATAGTTTATGATGATACGTCTTGCGCTTATATGCCGCGACACCATATATGAACCCTATGATTATGAATACGAGCATCACTATGCTTATGGTATATTTTGATATCAACAGGTCCCTTGATGCTATCATGTATATTATCTTCCATAGCGCAAAGAACATTATCGACAGCATGAAGAATATCGCGCTGCCCTTAAGTCCATGAAAGATATTGCTGAAAAACTTCTTTAACTTCTTATGACCCATGATAATACACCCTCAAATCCTTGATAAGAATAGTATGTGATTACCTATTTATAAATTTTTGCGTAGTGACAAGATATTCCTATGGCATAATGGGTATTAAACAGGAATTTTTATAAATCTCGGGATATTCCCCGATATCGGTGATGTTTATGTCTACGAATGATATTGAATACATTAGTGTCCGAAGCCTCTATGTTTCTGATCCGCAAACAGTGTCGGTTCCTTTGGTGCGATGCGTGCAAGGCGATTTTGAGAATATAATAGATTCATTGACGGATAGATCGGCAGTGGTGTTATATGCTGATCCTTCAAGGAGATCAGAGGTAGAAGAAAATTATAAGAATTGCTGCTTCCAAAGAGGCGCACTATGCGGCATCACCGGCGATAATCTGAATTTGCGAGCATCAAGGCATGACATCAATCTGAACAACATTTTAGATATAATCCCTTTGGATAACCTGCGGCCTAAAAGAAGAGATTTATTGAAACCTCCTATGGCGGTAGAATGGTTTTCATTTGGATTCTGCAACAAGGATAATTCTAAGAGCATGCATGTGGCACATACAGACCCCGTATTCGCGTACCTGGCTGTTCCGAACGATGAACCGGCATATCTCTCTTCGATACAAAAGATATTTCCAGGAATGCATCTTTCAGTGAGAGGCTGGGAAGAACACTAATTTTTTATCTTTTCAGTCAAGCAACCGTCTTTATTTAATCTCTTCTTTTTCAGGATGAGATTCTAGTCTCCGTATTATATCGCTGTATCATACGATCCATCTCTAATAGTTCTCGGAGATAGAACGATCTTGAGGATTTTTTGCAGCTGCCTGCGCATATAGTATCGCTTCTTTTCCTGTATTGAGCCAGCCGCGAGGATCGATTATCCTGTCTGAATTGAATGTTATATCCTCGATGAATCCTCTTGTCTCATCATTTGTCGATATCCCTGCGGGATTTTTTCTGCTCTGTTTCGGGCCGGAATTGTATATGGATAATGCCCTCAGGATCGTGATTTTTCTGTCTCCATGATACCTCTCTTGCACCATATCTGCAAGCAGCGCGACATACCATACGCCATCCACTATCGAGATATGGGCATCCGTGCGCTGGTCATTCTCAGGAGTTATCGTCTCATCGAAAATCGTATCGTATTGTTTCTGAAGCAGAGTCCTCTGCATGATTTTTTTATTGTACTCTCCGATCGATGCATTGATCGACAAGGCCAACTCTGCATATTTTTTCTCAGCTTTGAGATTGCCCCATTTTCGCTCAAGCTTCGCTATATCTGCGTTCAAAGGCATTATCGCACTTTCGAGATCGTATAAAACTTTATGTGTCTCTTCTGTATACACAGTCATATTGAACGGCTCTTCTATCGCCGTACTCCTCATGAATTGCGCGATACCCAATGCAAAACATCTCGATCGGGCTTTAGGATCGTATTTCGACTCTCTATTGAAGAGCGCCGCTGCAATCTCAAGAGGGACAGGGAATATCTTTTCATATGCATGTACTGCTCCGACTATATCTTCTATATATTGTGCGGACTTCGGCAGGACTGATACTATGTTATCGACAATCTCCTTCTCTTCAGGTCTCACCTGTGAATCCTTTGCTGTAACGCGTATTTTTTCTCCGAGGTCCTGCCTCTTGAATCTTTGTGCTGCAGAAGGATGATCGATGCCGGATTGATGCTTATCATATGCTTCATAGAATCCCGCGTGTGCAAGTACTGCACCGAGGCTCATCCAGCCCATAGACTTCAAGGTATCTCTTCTGGACATCTTCTCGTCATGCGTATCATTTTCCATGCCGTGTAGATTCGATGCCCATATAAAAATCTTATCATCTATACTATTTTGTAATAATCACATCATCTACGCTATTGTGTAATGATTAAATCAGTAGCTCTTGCCGAAATAGAATAATCTTGCAGGCTTTCCGCAATGAATACATCTTAGATCTTTGACCGTTTTTTCATCCTGGCCGACCGGGCTGTTGAGTGTCTTCGCACCTGTCTGTTCCTTTATGTTCTCTTCACATATCTTCTCGTCACAGAATGGGGCGTATGCAATCTTCTTGTCATCAACGATCCGCAGCATGTCGTCTATAGTGTTGCATGCTACGATAGAATCCGAAAGCATCTTTCTCGACTTCTCTAGCAGCTTATCGTGTATATCCTCAAGTGACCTCTTGACTTCTGCCGTCACATGTTCGAACTTTATCTGTTCTTTGACACCGTTGTCTCTTCTAGAGATTATGACCTGGCCCTTGTCAAGGTCTTTTGGCCCGAGTTCAATACGTAACGGGACTCCTTTCATCTCCCACTTGTTGAATTTCCATCCTGCCCTGTAATCAGAATCATCGATGAGTACGCGGATACCATGCGATGAAAGTTCATCCGAAATGATCCTACATTTTTCAAGGACCTTGTCTTTTGTCGCATCAAATATTATTGGGACTATGACTATCTGTATCGGAGCCACTCTCGGAGGCATCACTATACCTTTATCATCGCCGTGGACGCCGAGCATTATGCCTATGCTTCTCGTGCTGAGGCCCCATGAATTCTGCCATGCATAACTCTTATTCCCGTCTTTATCGAGAAACCATATGTCGAATGCCTTCGCGAAATTCTGCCCGAGCAGATGTGACGTGCATCCCTGTATGGCCTTTCCGTTAGGGAACATTATCTCAAGGCTCGTCGTGAAAACCGCGCCTGCGAATTTCTCATTCTCCGATTTTACGCCTCTGAGGACTGCGACCGCATAAAGCTCTTCATAGATCTTTTTATACAGATCAAGTATCTGGAAGACCTCCTGTTCAGCCTCTTCTCTTGTCGCAAAGACGGTGTGCCCTTCCTGCCATAAAAATTCTCTCGTCCTCAAAAACGGGACAGGATGCTTGAATTCCCATCTGACGATGTTACACCATTGGTTTATCTTCAATGGAAGATCTCTCCATGACCTTATCCATTTCTTGTAAGAATCATACATTATGGTCTCTGAAGTCGGTCTTATCGCGAGCTTTTCCGGAAGCTCCGTATCTCCGCCGTGCGTCACCCATGCGACTTCAGGACTGAATCCCTCGACGTGATCCTCTTCTTTCTTGAACAGGCTTTCGGGGATGAGCATCGGAAAATATGCATTCTGTATCCCAAGCTTCTTTATGTCCCTGTTGAAGAATTCCTGCACATTCTCCCAGACGCTATATGCGTAAGGTCTTATTATCATGCATCCGGAGACAGGCCCGTATTCGATCATCTCTGACTTGATTATGACCTGTTGGTACCATTCGGAGAAATCATCTGACTTCTTGACAGTGATGCCAAGATCCTTCTCTTTCACGATGTTCTCCTCTTTATTGTCCTTGTCAGCCATGCTCCTCTGTGATTGAAGGTCATTTAAAAGTTTTACTCATCATCGCGGCTCTGTTCAAAATCTAACGTAGCGCGCTCACATCGCTTATTTTTTCAGTGTAACTTCCGAGCTATTGTTCATCGCTTTTACATCGGAAAGTTCGCTAGGCGCAGATTTTTTGCAGCAGGCCCTCATCATCGGCGATATCGTTTGCGTATCCTCACGCCGCATTCATCCGCAGCATGAAGCCTTCATTCTTGTGTGTCTCGAGAAGTCCACTGTATGGTCCGAGCGTCTTCCTCAGCTTAGTCAGGTATACATTCACTATGTCTGGTTCTATAACTATCTTCCAGACATCCTTTATGATATTCTCCTTACTTACTATCCTATTCGGATTCTTTGCAAGATAGTGCAATAGTTCGAATTCTGTCTTGTTCATGCCTATCTTTTTATTATCAATACTTATGCTGTAACTTGCCGGATATATGTCAAAACCATTTGCCACGACGATAACCTCTTTTTTATACGATTCTACGTACCTGTCGCCCATAGTATACCCTACTGTGCATATCTTGTCTACGATGCCCTCTCCTATCTTCTTTACAAGGGGAATCATTGTGAAGACTATAGGGCTTGTATTGCTGTGTGCGCTCGAAATATCCTGCAACTCTTCGCATCTCACAAGCTTTCCACGATTCTCATATATGTTCTGCAGGAAAGAATATTCTTTTTGTGTCAATGATCCTTTGGAAATCTTGTTTTTTTTCAGGATATCCTCTAATGACGGTACATCATTGACTGCAGCGCGCTCGATCGTTTTCTTCTTCATCGTTTTGGGAATGCTCTGTGATTTAAAAATATTCAGTATCTTAGCATCATAGGATGATCAGAAATCTCTTTTCTCCCAAAGTTCTTTCCTGAATACGTGCATGTACATGTCGAATAATAAGGATTCATGAGAGCTTTTTCTTCTCTGTCGTCCGAGGCTCTCTGAATGTATATGCCTTAACCAACTGTACTCAGGGACGAATTCTACGGAATTATACAGTATGAGTATGGTTCCTTCAGGAGATTCATGCTCGATCTTTTCAGCAAGTCCTCGCTCTTGATGCGCAGATGCCTTGAAATTGTAGAATGTCTTTATACTCTCAAAAGGGATGTTCATCCGCCTATACACTTCATCCTCAAGAAAATCTCCTTGTGCAAGCGTGATGTATTCAGGATTCAGCACACCATTTGTTCTGAGTATCGTACGATGCGTCCGTGAGATATCGTGTAATACCTGATCATGTTCTACTGATAGGATGTATATCTTATGCTGCGAGAAAACAGCTGCAACTCTCCCGTCGCCTCCTCCCATGTCTGCGGCAAGTCCTGATGTGTCGAGTATATCCTTTTCAGCCAGTCTTGTCAGTATGTATTCCACATGGTCGAGATCAGACGGTGAGAACAGCCCTTTTTCTGTCTCCTGCCTAGGGATATCTATAGAATCCTTATCGTTGAAATATTTTTTTAGTTGCTCGAATCTACCCATTATGGACTCCTACTGTTTGTGATATATCGGATGTATCGGGACATCCAGATGCCAGAGGCTCTATCATTACAGGATTATTGAATGCCTCTGTGAGATATACTCGTGCATCTTTATGATAATATGCTGTTTCAGATATGTCCTCAGGGGCCTTTCTCATGATGTCGATGGAACATATCCTATCCGGAAACATATTCCCCCCATTTTGCCAGTCAGCTCTATATTCCCACTCTGTCCCTATTTTTATCATGACGGCATTTCTTATATTTTCAGCCTTCCATAATTGATTAGATGTCGGATCTATGAGTATGGATCCGAGGATATTTTCGTTTCTGATGATGAATGGAAGAATCACATATCCGTGATCGCATGTTTTTGAATACGCATATGCTGCATTCGGATATCCGACAGTCATCAAAGACATCATGATGCTGAGGCTAGATACACCGCAGCATAATCTTGGAAAAGATCCTCTCAGATTGTGTTTTCTCCCAAGGATGTAATGGAAATGCGCAGTCTGATATCCGATTATCATATGTTCTTCCAATTCGGAAGTATCCTTTAAGCTCATTGCGCACGGACCATCGATGTCTGGATATTTATTGGCTGTCTTCAATATATTCTTTGTTGAATAAACGTCTTTGATGCCAAAGACAGGCACATACTGTTTGAAGAGTCTCTCGTCGCCCTGAGAATGTTCGGGATCTAATGTAGAAAGGTCTATCCCTCCATTATAGAGTTTCATCTCTTCCTCTAATACTGCAGTGTCAAGACTCATGCCGTCCCGTACTTCAGGGATATTCACTTTTTTCGGATCGATCAATAATTTTCTATGCATGAGACACTCATTGTAATGGATGTATTCGCGTATTATGAAACTACTTTACAAAACAATATCCCTCTCTGAATATTTTTATGTGCTGCTTATACTGTCCGAGTTTCCCTTTCAAACTCATGATATTCTGATAGATCTTGTCGTCGGTAATCGATGGATCCCCGCTATACGCCCTTCCTCGGAAGACAGACTTTGTCCATGAGCGATCCTTATGTGATGCGAGAAATACCAGTGCCCTGAACTCATCAGTTGTGAACTCTACATGTCTCTTCCCTATATCTGCGCTGCGTGAGTCCTTGTATATCTTGAACCTTTCGTTTATCACTATGACATTATCCTGCATATGCCTCGCTTCAGGGGCGAGCAACATGTAGCCTTTTTCCTTGACGGAATGTATATAATTTTTCTTCCCCGTGACGCCCCTTATGTCCGATACACAGTTGGCTACTGAATTGTCTGTAAACGCTTCTATGTTGTTACCCGTCCAATACTGTTTTATTCTTTTATTGCTTACTATCTACCCATAATTGTGCAGAAGCAGCGTGAGCATAGCGCTTTCTCTATTACTGAACTGTTCTGCCTTCTCATGTAGATCCGTGAGCATGTTCTCAAGTCCCTTGTCCGGTCGAGTGACCATACGTGCTGGTAATTGAGTGTATTTTATAAATGTTGTGGTCTGTAGTCACTTTCAAGTGATTAACAAGCCACAGCTTTAGAATCTGCGGTTTATAGGCTTTAATGCGTCTTCCCTCCTGAAAAAGTTTACTGCATCCATTCTTTTTAGGATTGGCGCAATCATCCTTTCGCAAGGATTGAGTTTATTGGCATTAGCGTATTGATTTAGGAAAGCTATTGGATTTTTTAAATGTTGTCTTTATTTTCAGCATTCTGTGAGACAACAAAATCTATATTTTTTACAAAGTCAAATAGCTCCACCCATATGCGATAACAACTAATTGCCCTCGAGGAGAAACCGTTTTTTGGCAATAAGTGGAGGGATTAGAACAAAAACGAAGCATAAAAATAATCGCTCAAGCAGGACTATTTGACTTTAGTTTCCAATTATAGAACCATTAATAATTGATAGCATAAGTATTTCTGTTAGAAATGTGTAAAATATATAAATACCTAGATTCCTGCAAGATACTATGTCAATTCATAAACATCTTGAAGAGATTAAAAGATTGCTTCCTAGTATAATTTCAGAAACGCAAAAAAATTCTAATACTATAATGGACGGGTTTTCTAAATTAGTTCAAACTGAGATTATACGTGAGGAAGGATTAGATAAGAAGTTTATTCAGGCTAAAGAACTTAATAGCGGCATAACTATTAAAGAAAAAGAAATAATGGAAAAACTTTCATTTTTAGAAAATAATATTTCTTTGAATACTATGAAAAATTTATATGATACATTAGAAGATTTTCAAATCGATTTTAAAGGAGGAATACATAAAATTATAGAAAATATTAAATCAGATCTAAGTAAAATACCGGAAAAATATGCCGATACTGTAACTGAACAAGAAATACATCTGCTATTTATTAATTTCGATAAAAGAGACGATTATTTAGAAGATTCTCTTAAGAAAATTTTTTCAATTCTTGAAGGAGATTACAAGATTATCAAAGCAAATGAAAAAGGCAGATCCGTAAAACAAATATATCAATTTCTTAGAAGATCAAAAATGGAAGGTTCTTTTGATGTAGGGAAATCAAAAGTTTTTGTTAGAGTGAAAAGCGACTTCAATGTAACTACAGGCAAAATTAGTGGAGAAAAAATAAAAACATATATTTTAAGAATTGCAAATAAATGGTTATCGGAAGATGATACATCAGAAAATCTGCAAAACTGGTTGTTATCTGTTAAAGAAAATACTTCTAAAGATATAGAAGATTCTCTTGTTGAAATATTTATTCAAACGATGTATTCAGTTTTAACAAGCAATCCTCAATTATTACGTTCCAGCAGAGTAAATATTTACATCATTTTAAAATCAGAAAAAGAAATGGATAGTAGTCTAGGATATTATCTGACCAGTAGATCCGACTCCTCAAATATATTTATGGCCTTTGTTGTAGATAAAAATATTATAAATGCATATTTGAATATGAAGAAATCTCTTGATTCAAGTTATAAGCAATATGAAACCATAATACATGAGTTGACGCATGCTTATGATTATACACTTAACAAGAATTCTTCTGAAACCAATGTTAAATATGCATACGAAGTACTTGGTGAAAATCCAAATCAAGAAGTTATTTCATTATTGAGAATTCTAGATACTTTGAGGGAAGAGGCTCTTGCTAGAATAAATGGTATTCTTCGAGCAAATGCTGTGAATAATTGGGATTCGTTTTCGTTTGATGAACTAGCAAAAAATTTTGAATCAGCATCTAAAAATCTCCTATCAGTAATAAATAAATCTGGCAAAGAAAATTCAACTGTTCAAGAGTTAGATAATGCTCTAAACGCCGCTTCCTCGGATGGAACGTGTCATGATTATGGAATGTATATGTTACTGATAATTTTTATCTATAAAGAACGCCATAATATGATGTTTTTTAATTGCGGAAGTGATAATATGCGTGTAATGCTTAATGGTAATGGTATAACTGGTTCTAACGTTAAAGAATTTATGACACAAAGAGGATGGATTGCACTAAACGATGATGAAATTTCTACCTATCTAAAGCATGGAACCGGATTAAATATATACTTAAATAACCTTGGACAGAGATTACAACAACTAATTACATTAGTATCAATAACAAGTTCTCCTGACTTTTTTAAACTATACATAGAAGCTTGCAAGAATCTTAAAATAGATCCTGGACCGTTAACACCTGAGGTGATTAAAAGCATAAATTCTGAAAAACATAAACAGTTCGAAAAATTAGTTAAGAATCTAGGATTCTAAAAGAAATGAAGATCGGACCATACGCAAACATGTCAAAAAGACTATTCAGTAATTATTCAGAACATATGGCGGCAGTTTTAGACGCGAGAATATCTCCATTACACAAAATATTCCAGGCTATTACAACATTCAGCACAAATAAATAGCAGCTCGAATAGAGCTAGAAAATTATTTTTGGTTCTGTAACATTGATGGTTGGTAATTAAATGTTTATTTTATACTAGACTCTCTAAATTTTTTACACCAATTAGTCTTTGTTCTCCACAAAAGTCTGCCATACAACCACCACTAAGCAAGTCAGTAAATACATAGTAGTTATTTGGTCTATTTTTTTAATAAAAGATGATGAAATTGGGTGTATAATCAGAGCTTCTCTTTCAGAGGGACTGCCATAGATTTTAACGTATATGAAATACTATCGAGAAAAAAATCAGCGGGATTGTTTTTTCTTTTTAATCCAGTCATTACTTGTTCCCAATCTTCTCTTCGGGCACAAACACTTCCTTATGCGTCTTCATGTTCAGTTCGAATTGATAGTCTATTATCTCAGGAAGATTGCTTCGTATGTCGAGCATAATCTCATTGAAGTGCTGCCTGTTTTTAGCGTGTATGTTCATTATGATGTTGTATTTTCCTGATGTCCGGACGCAGAATACGAGGTACGGATTGGTGAGAGCATAATATTTTATCTTGTTTATGGCTTGATCTGTCATCTGTTCTATCTTTACGCCTATCTGATACGCCTCGAATCCAAGCTTTTCTTCGCTTATGCTTAGAGTATATCCTGCTATGATCCCTTTTTTCTCCGAATTTTTGATTCTTAGTCTTACTGTATCCTCGCTGATTTTCAAATCCTTGCTCATATCGATGTTTTTTGTCCTGCAATCTTTTGAAAGGATAGCGATAAGAGCAATATCGATTGAATCCAAATCAATTTTTTTGTCTTTATTGAATGTTACCGTCTTATGTTTGATGTATGGCTGTTCTTTCCCAGTTATCAATCCTGACCTATCGAATTTATACTCGTCAATATAAAGCGATATGTCATGCTCTTTGAGGTTGTTGCCTATAAAATTAGATATATCGGTGACGGTATTTGCTAGGTCTTGCGGCGTATCATAGAGTATTGTCAGTTGCAGATCATACATTCCACATGTCTCTATACACCAATTTATTGAGGGATGTTTCTGTATGAATGAAATGATTTCCTTGAATCTTTGGACATTAGAACGAATTATTTTACACGTCATTAAAGCCACTCCTGAACAGAATAATGGCTGGTTGATTCGTGCAATATATCCTGTGATTATTCCTTCTTGTTCTAATTTCGACATTCTGTAATTGACAATTTCCCTAGATAGATGCGTCTCTTTAGCAATAACACTTACTGGAGATCTAGAATTATTGATTAAAGAAAGCAATATCTTCTTGTCGGCTGAATCTAAGGTCATCTTACACATAAATCTATTTTATAATATAAATTTATCGTTTTTTAGGTAAATTTCTCAAGAAAGATATATAAATAAGGAGTGACTATCTGATAGTGGTGATAAAACATGAGTATATACAACATACTGAATAGGGAAGTAGACATGAATAAGTTAGGAGAATTCGCAGCATTAGGCGTATCAGGATCCAATATAGAAAGATACACTGAAGCAACCGCGGCAATTAAAAGAATGAAGAAATTGGTCGCTAACAAAATAGAAAGTAGCTCTTGGTTATTAGAATATAACCATAGAGAAAAAATACAAAGAGTACCGCACGTAGAAGAGATAATAAAAAGGTATAATGATGGAACACCCAAAAAAATGTACAATAAAGATTTGGATTTTTTGTTTATGAATTTTGGCGGCGGTGTATATACAAAAGCAAAAGCCTACCCGTTAAATGCATTTACACTAGATAGAAAAGATGACTCTTTGCCGGCAATAGTGGATGCATATCTAAATGATCAAGGTATTGAAAATACAGACAGGCACATATTTCTCCTACCGCATACTGACTGGAGATTTGATACAATCAATAATTCAGGAATAAGCAACTCGGTGGAGATTGCAACTATCACAACAAAAAAAGGCAGAGGAACGATATTGGATAAATACAATGTACACGGAATAAAAATATGCAATTGTGAAGAACAAGACCAATATCAGCTAATAGTAACACCTCTTGGACAAAAAGAAAATGATCTGACATTTTCAAAAATACCTAGAAGCAAAATTGTGAAGTACGACATAGAAAAAGTTATCAGCACAAGAAGATGGGAGGAACCGATAGATACGTTTGAATATAAAAGTGCTAGCGTACCTTACTACTGACTGAACTAATTTTTAATCAGAATAATTTTTTTTATTTCTTTAACCTGAAATATTTCAGCACTGTTTTCGCAACAAATTTATAAATCGATATCTCTAAGGAGTATAAGATGAATAATGCTGATAAATATTTTTGGATTACGCTGCTCCAGAATTGCAGTTTTTTATCACCAGTCATGACATTATTCTACATTCACAGAGGGCTACAATTCTCCGATATGTTCATAATACTACTTGCGATTGTTGTTTCTATGTTTGTTTTTGAGATTCCGACAGGCATTCTTGGTGATAAATATGGGCGGAAAAACTCTATAGTTATAGGATTGTTTATGATATGTGTCACCTCTGCAATGCTTGTTTTTGCCCATTCATTGTGGTTCTTTCTTTTGATAATGATACTTTTTGGTTGCGCTCTTACATTTAGTTCTGGAAGCGATGAGGCATTGATATACGATTCTTTGAAGGAAGAAGGCAAAGAAAAAGAGATGAATAAGTATATGTCAAAAATTAATTCAGCAAGATTCATCCCTATGGTGGTAAGCGCACCTATAGGTGCTTTTATTGCTCAGAACCTGACAGAAAGTCAATTCATGATTCTTCTAGTTCTTGGCATAATCACCTCCGTCATAGCATTTATTGTCGGTCTGACATTAAAGGAGACAACAAATCATAAGGCTGTAAAAAAAGATTCTCCGATAAAATTATTCAAATCTTCCTTCGTGCACATTAAAAATTCTCCAATAATCCTGCGATTATTCATGAATAAGACACTCGTCCTCATTGTGTGCAGCCATGTCTTTGGGGTGCTATGGCAACCTTATCTACAGCAATCAGGTGTTCCAATAGTATTATTTGGCATTTTAGTTGCAGTAAGTGCGTTAATAATATCATATCTTAATCATAAAACGACCGCTATACAATCTATTCTTTCCACAAAGAAGATATTATTCCTGACTGCATTATTGTCTTTCATAGCATTTCTTATCGGCGCATATGTCCAAAACATATACTATGCCATAGCATTCTATCTTATCATCAGAGTGCTTCTCTGGGTTCGCGACCCTTTATTCTCCCAATATCTCAATGAGCACATAGAATCGCACAATCGGGCAACTGTACTCTCAAGCCTGTCCATGGTCGATAGTTTCTTCGATATAATAATATTTCTTGGAGCAGGGTATATAGCCAATACAGGATTAAATTATTCTTTCCTATTTTGCGCAGGCATAATACTAATTGCGATATTGTTCTTTAGAATAGAAGACAGACATGTGACAAATGTAGAACATAATTAGATGAGATGCACGGATATTCTGACAAATTCGCAAAAAGCTCGAAAGAGAAATAAACTCAAGAGTCATAAAAGTGGCAATAATCTCACCCAGCTAGCGTTTCTTCGAGTTCCTGTGATTTAAGCAGATTATACCCCCAGTGTGTGTTGTGCACTTTTTGGTGCCGTTTCTCCGAGTTCCATATTTAAACAAGCTAATCCTATTGCATATTAAGATACACTTGGAGGGTTATCTTTTGCTCTTGTTTGGTTATCTTCCTAGTAGTTTCCTATTTGAATCATGAAAAATAATGTACTACTATGCTACTGTTTGATTGACAAAAGACGTAGAATGTAATACATTCTCATAGTTTCCTATTTAAAGAATGGGAGCCTGTGTGCTAGTGTATTACAAACTCCGAGTTTCATTAATAAGCAAGCACAGCCGTAACATTACTGAGGTAATACATTTTCCGAGTTCCAGTTATATATTCAGGCGAACTAATGTTTTTATGGTACCAGTATGGCACCATAGGATTAAATATTTAGGACTTAACTAAGCCTAAAGAATTAAGAACATGGTTGTATAAAATAAACTATCGTTGGAGGTAAACACAAATGACTTTTGACTATAAGCGTGAACCATTGGAAGAATATGAGATGGAGCAAATGCGTAAGAATTGTAAGAGTTTTGACGAAGAATTAGTTGTAAACGTCCTGTTAGAGACAGGATTACGAGTAAGCGAACTCTCAAGATTACGAGAAGATAATTGCTCATGGCAAAGGTCATGCATTACTCTCATTGGTAAGGGCAATAAGCGACGTGTAATACCGATGAGCAATATAACAAGATTTTATCTATCTGCAATCTTTAAGGATCAACCAACAATCAACTTAGCATCCAGGACAATTCAAAAATATGTGCAAAACGTAGCAGAACGGGCAAGGATAAAAAAGAAGGTTAGTCCACACGTTTTACGCCATACTTTTGCCGTATGTTATTTGCATCGTGGAGGAAACCTGAGAGCATTACAATCTATTCTAGGACATAGTAGTATTACAACAACAGACATCTACCTAAACTATTCTGGTGAGCGTGTAATTCAAGACTTTCAAAGAACATGGGAGAAGACTACGCCAATCAAGGAATCTACGCCAGAATCAAGCACAAATACGCCACAAAGCAACATACAAGAGGTATCAAAGGAGGATAATCAATTACCCAAGCAAGACAATACCCTGCTAAATTATATGCACAATGAATGAATCCAAAACTCAAGAAAAAGAGAATCCTATGATATTTATGGCTGTGATAATTATAGCTCTAGGAGTTGTTGGATACAACTGGTATCAAGAACATGATATTGTCGCAATATTTTATAGTACTCTGCCTAGTCTAATTACGATAGGTATCTTATTCTTGTTTTTTCTGATGGTAATATGTTCTATACTAGGAATGGATAATACCACATTCAAGTTCATTGCAAAAATGCTATTTCACACAATATCATTTCTAATTATTGGATTATTCATTTATAGAATAATCATAAAATATTACGACTTACTATTTATAGAACACTTGATATTATCAATAATTATTTTCATCTATTATAATTATCGATTGCATAAAAAGATTTTCGATAATAAATACGCAAGAAAAGAGTATGGAGAGAAAGTTTCAAAACAGCACGCAGAACTAAAAAAGCTCTTAGATAAGCACGTGTATAGTTCTAAAGAAATGGAAGAACAATTAACAAAACTAAAAGGTGCACTAATAACATTCGAGCCAGAAGCAAGAAGAGGATTCGGTTTAATATCACGAATAGAAGATTTAGAAGTAAAAATTGGAGCAGAAAAAGAGAGAGAAGAAATGTACGAAATATATACTAAGAAAGAGCTTTTAAAAAAAGAAGTAGAAGAAATACAAGAGAGAAAAAGAAGAGAACTAGAAACAGAAGAGGACAAAAACAGAAAAGTCATCGATGAAATGGAAACATACAAAAACACCGTATTCAAAAAATCAGACTTAAACAATGAACAAATAGCATTACTAAAAGAAGAAGAATATATCCCAGCAAACGAATACGACCTACTAGAAAGAAAAGTCATCCCTGTATATATAGAAAAGACAATGAATCATTCAAGAACACACACATTCCTAGTATGGTCAACAAAAAGACTAATAGAAAAAAAGTTTAAAGTAGAACGCCTTGAATGGCATGACACAAAAGATGCAGACATAACATTCAAACATAAAGGAAAATATTATGCAATAGAGATAGAAACAGGGACGCTCCTTAAGAAAAATCGTCAATTAGCAGAAAAGATAAAATTCCTCAACCGGAAATATCCTCATAGGTGGATATTTCTAGTATCAAACAGAAACCTACTCACACAATACAAAAAATATGGCATAACATGCCAAAGAAACGATATAGAAAAAACATTATTAAAGATTCTACAAATAAACACCCTAAACCTACACCCAAAAATTAAGGTGCATGAAGATATATAAATGATTAACACCCAAAAAATTCGGGTGTACAACAGTTTTTATCGACTATAAGAATTCTAAAAATGCACTCAAAAACGGTCACTGTATATATGTCTATATACATATCTATAGGAGGCTAGAATTCCAAGAATGGTCTAATGTGTGTCTGTTGTAATGCTGATAATTTGTTTTTGTCTATCTTCTTGTCTTCTGCTGTTATTTGTCCCTGTTTGAATGATTCAGAAATTTTCCCTAGTAAGAATCTTCTCTCGTTTGTTAGTGTTTGTATATTTTTGTTGAAGAAATATTCTATCAGATTATCTGTTATATTATTCTCCTTTTGCTCTCTTGCTATTAGTTCTTGGCTTATGTGTAAGAATCCTTTGATGCATCTTGAATAATCTTCTTCATCTAGGTTGTCTAGGAATATTCTTATCGTCTCTTTTTCTGCCTGTAACTTAAATTGTAGGTGTCTCGATGGATGTCCTTTCTTGTGATGGTGTATCATCGATTCTTTAATTTCTGTTCCTTCTGCTAAGTATTTAGCAGATTTAAGCGTTAGACCATACTCATCTTCTACTAAAAAATTCTTTTCTGTTAGCGTTATTTGCATTCCTGACTTTTTGTATCCTACCCTGTATTCTTCTATTTTCTCATCTGAATACTTCTCAGTATGTTCTTCGTTTGAATATTCTGGCAGTATATATTTCATCGTAGTTTCTCTCTTAGGTCTGAACTGAATGCATTTCTAATATCGCTATTTAATGAATCTCTTGATAGATTATTTCTATCGTATGCTTCTGTCCATTTTCCTTCATCTAGGTAATCTTCTTCTGTTAATAGTTCGTAGAGTTTTATGTCGAATGTTTCTTCTAATACTTGTTTTATGCATATTAGGTATATTGGTCTTATTTCTTCTATTTTTAATGTTGACGGCTTAGTCCATCCAAAACCTTTGTTTATATTTACTATTTCTAGGTCTAGTTCCCATTCTAGAGGGTTTCTTGTAATGTTTTGTAACTGTTTGTGTTGCATTATTGCTATTACGGATAGATCATTGTATGTGCATACTACTGAGTATTTCTTATTTTTCAAAGATATTTGTAGTGTCTTGTTTTTTTGTAAATATTTTGTTCCTATAACGTTGCCCTTTTCTATAATTTTTGTGCCTTCATTAGATAGATTATTGGCTAATTTAATCAGCCTTAAGATTACATCTTCTTGCGATTCTTGACCTTTAGCTAGTGCAGATAGCATCTCTCGAGTCTTGTTGCTAACTCTAATGCTTGATGCCTTCTCTGTCCCTTCGACCGTGATAACATTATTCATAATTTCACCTTATGCATATAATGCATGCAACATATGCAATGTATGTATATGCATATATAAATGTTTTGGTTTATGCTCAATCGTACCCTATTTGGGTACAACTTGTTACAAATTGTAACGCCTTCAAGTTTTTATTTTTGTCTGTAATATTACCGTTTCACTTATTGTCCGTATTTTTTCTAATAATTCTTGAGGTACAAATTCTTCAACTTTACTTTTAGTGTATATTATTCTTTCTACTTTGCTACATATTAAAAACATGTGCTCTGTATTCAGTTTGTGTATGTTTTTATCCATCATGAAATGTTTTATTTGCTCTTTTAATTCTTGTTCTTGTTTTTCCCATTTAAATAATTGTAATTTTGCGTAATAGTATTCATCGAGCAATTTCTGATCCAATTGCGGAACATCCGAAGCATTGATAAAATCTGCATCCATAATAAACACCCCGAAAGTAAGAGTAAACTCTTTAATATATGAATTTTACGATTATCTGACTATCGCTTAAAATAGTTCTTCTTTCTCAATATTCTGTATTATTTCGATTTTTTCTTTGAATTCATCTACGCCAATATCTCCATTAACAAAACGTAATTTCAACAATTGCATCGGGTCATTAATACTTGTAATACTTATAGATTTATCCTGTTTCTTTTGTTTTCCAAAAGCCATGTTAATCTTGTTCTGTAAGTCTTTGTTGCTAATATATGCGTATATCTGCGTGGTATGAATATCCACATGTCCAAGACTTCGCTGAACATAATACAAGTCAACACCCTGCTCTAATAAATATGTAGCGTATGTATGTCTTAGCGTGTGAAAGCTGTATGCGTATCTTTGTTGCTGATTTTTTGTTTTGAATGTTTCTATAGACAGTTCGGCTCTTAGTAGTGCTTTTCGAAATTTTATTGATAGCATTCCTTCTGTAAATTTCTTTTCATACCCTGTATGAACGAAATATTCGTTTTCTTTATTGAGACGATACCATTTGACGATTAAACTCTTTATCGAATGTGGTAGCATAACAATACGGTCTTTATCGCCTTTTCCTTGTCTTACAACGATTTTTTCTGATTCCAAATCAATATCCTGTTTTTTCAAATTACAGACTTCGCTAATTCTTAGTCCACAAAATAGTGATATTAAACAGCCCATAAAAGTGTATGAGTCATCAATACACGAAAACAAGTTTACCAATTGTTTTTTATTAAATACGTTTGGTATGTCTCTATTATTGCTTGATCTTCCGAAATTCATTCCCATTTTTACATCCTCCGAATAAGATTTAAACCTTCTTCAATTATTTCTTTTCCTAGGCTTGATATTGTTTCATGCCTTCTAGTAAATGCTATTCGTACCGCTTTCTTTTGGCTTATTCTACGTTCTCTGAGTTGGAATCGTATATCTTCAGGAACCCTTTCAAGAAGTAGCCAGCGATAAACCGTAAACGGATTATAGCCATTTTCAATTAAGAAATTATATATTGCTTTCTCCTCGCCGACCAGAAATGTTTGCTTTTTGTTGTAGTGGTAATGTGCTATCTGGCACATACTTTTTGTAAGATTCTGCATATTATACGCTGGAAAGCGACTTTCAAACAATTTCCTTAAATGATTCAGCTTCTCGATAAAGTTTTGCGATATATCCTCTCGTTTCATGCATACCAATCTCCAGCAAAGCCAAAACCCAAGAATTCGCTATTTTAAAGCCCCAGCTCACGCAATGCAGAAACTATAAATATTTTGATTGGTAATGACTATAAAGTAGTTACTAAAGAAACTTTTATAAACATGATGTGTTTACCTCTCTCATGAATGCCAAGGAGATAGCGAATCTTGTCGGGTCATTGACGATAGTGGACCTTACAAAAGATGCTTTTGAAGGGTTCTCCTCGCACGTCGAGGAATTATTCTTCCCTGCAGGTGCGCGGTTCGATAATTTCTATAGTATAGGGAAAAATACGCTTACAGAGACGAAATATGACTTTTCCAATGGAAAGCCTGATTGGGATCTATGGAAGCATATTACATTCCAGAGGACAGAGAGGAAACGCAACAACGGTACAGTCATGATGAGTGTGTACTTCTTTGGCGAAATGCCTCTCATATTGGATTGCATTCAGGGTGCTATCCCTCTGAAATTCGGATATGCGGCTGGCAAGGCGTTATACATAGTCGATCAGAGAGGAAAGAATGAATGGGGAAGCGGGACGGAGAGTTTCCCTTGGGAGAATATATACATAAAACTTTAATGCTGGAATAGGTGTCATATTGGTTGGATTGAGGTATAGATCATGATTGACTTATTGCTTGTGGACAGGAATTATCGTGCGCATACAGATACCATGTGCAAGTTCATCGAGGATTTCGTCGAGGATTGTCATGTCGATGTAGATATTGATTACGCAGCATACGCAGATTACAATCCAGAGGATGCGAAGAAGAGGATACAGGAAAAGAAGTATCGGGCAGTCATAATAGATCCTAATGCTGATTTTCCTGATGACAGGAATCCTACGATATCATATATGAGATTGGTCAGAGAGCAGAACATCCCTATCATCGTGTCCACATTATTATCCGAAGAAGAACTTACAAAAAGATTCGGAGTGAGGAAGGGCGTTGATTACGATGAATATGCAGTGAAACGCATACATATAGACGTGGTCGTCGCTTTGAAGCGTGTGATGAAGATGTTGTAGGATTTCATAATAGCTGCATCATTCAGTTCTGTAGAAAAAGTCTGCGCCCAGCGAACCCTTAATTCTCTCATCGATGAACAATAAATCGGTAACCAATCAACGAACACGTCTATGTGAGCGCGCGACGTTAGATTTTCTACAGAGCTGCATCGTTCATAATATTTATTAACGAAATGCCATCTACATCGTTCATGAGGATATTAGCCATGATCTTACTTGTGTCGATGCTTCTCTTAGTAGGCTGTTCCTCTGCGCCGGGACGCTATGATGATTTCGCAAAATGCCTGACGAATGACAGTGTCATCATGTACGGGACGACGTGGTGCGTACACTGTCAGGCCCAGAAGGCACTCTTCGAGGATTCATTCCAATACATAAACTTTGTCGATTGTGACAAGAACCCGCAGCGGTGTACGGATGTCGGAGTACAGGGATATCCGACGTGGAATATCAATGGTGCGAACTATCCTGGAGAACTTAACTTCTACAACCTATCCAAGTTGAGTGGATGCAATATATAGAAGATATATCTCTGACAGTTTTGATTTAGTAATCCATTTAAACCAGATGCGTCATGTCCTGTTATGGATTATGAACGTAAAGCCATAGGATTGATGGATCGGGCAGGTTATACTGTATTGAAGACGAAAGACAGCTCCATGGGCGCAGATCATACTGTGATATTGATGTGGACGGATAAAGGGGATTACGTCGCCAGATTCTGCAAGAATAAGAATGCAGTGATGACACACGCGTGGGCATGTAAAGTATGGTCCAGATATCATCTGCCAAAGATACTGCTCAAAGGAAAAGATTATTCTATAGAGACGATGACTCAGGGAACAACATTTGCGCATGCTAAAATGACGACTAAAGAGCAACTGAAAGTCATGAAGACAGTAGGAAAATTATTACGCCAAATGCACAAGGTAAAGACAAAAAGATACGGTTATCTGGTCAGACCTGGCGTCGGACAGGTAGATAGCTGGAAAAAATATGTTTTGAGGATGACGAATAAGAGATTAAATTCGATCAGTAGGATACTACCTGAAGAATTACTTTCAAAAACAAAGAAATATTTGCTTCAAAATGTACATATTCTAGAATTTCATAATCCTGTATTGGTTCACAAAGATATAAGTGCAGACAATATTATGATGCATGATGGGAAATTCTCAGGGATAATAGATGCGGCTGACGCATTATCAGGCGATCCGATGTATGAAATTGCAGCAATGCGAGATAGATTCAGCAAGCCAAAAATGAGATGTGCTAAGCTGGTATCTGCACTTGAGAGCGCGTATGGGAAGATAGATGAGAGGAGAGTGCGATATTACACTGTAGTGCACACGATAGGCAGGATACATAAAAGATACAATAAGAAATGGGTGCTGTTCTATGTGCGAAGGTTGGAAGGGCTTGTTGATGAAATTTGATGATACTCTTTACAAAATGTGAGTATTTTCTACTGACTAGTGATTATAATGGGAAACATTTATA
>Ga0182011_10000975_pt1 | contig 25153 bp, 30 predicted proteins | sample 711E1DmetaG_FD_120481 | JGI IMG/M metagenome (GOLD analysis project Ga0182011, IMG submission 120481) | Permafrost microbial communities from Stordalen Mire, Sweden - 711E1D metaG | ecosystem: Environmental > Terrestrial > Soil > Wetlands > Permafrost | place: Sweden: Stordalen | collected...
CGAATGCGCAGAATACATTCCTGCGTCTTTGGAGCGATTTGTCGGCCCGCCTGAAACACTATCCGGTTTCTATGGTCGCGTACGAACTGATGAATGAACCGGTCGCTGAGAATCCTGAAGATTGGAACAAGTTGATCGAGAAAGCGGTGAAGGTATTACGTGCAATGGAACCGCAGCGGGTACTGCTGATAGGTTCCAACAAGTGGCAAACTCCCGGTACCTTTCCACAGCTGAAAATTCCTGCAAGCGATCCTAATATTATCCTGAGTCTGCATACATATTCTCCCATCTTTTTTATACATCACCTGGCAGACTGGGTTCCTTCGAAAGTATATAAGGGTTCTGTGCACTACCCGGGTCAGGTTGTGTCAGATGCCGATTATGATACATTTGCAAAAAAGGATTCAGCGCAGGTTCAGGTGATGAAGAACTCCAGGGAAATATGGAACAAACAGAAGCTCGCTGAAGAAATATTACCAGCGATCAAACGGGCAAAGGAACTTGGCCTGCAGTTATATTGTGGCGAATTCGGTTGCCTACCGCATGTCAATCGGAACGAACGACTGTCGTACTACAGCGATCTGATCTCGGTTTTTGATGAGAATCATATTGCGTATTGCAATTGGGAATATAAAGGGGATTTTGGTATTTATGTATTCGATTTCGAAAAGAAAGTATCGTATGCTCCAGATGCTGATCTTATTCGTATTTTGACGAAGAAATAAAATCAGAATTCCCGGCATGGGCTTGGAATCAATGTCGTAAAAGCATTTGACAACCGCCCATTTTCTGGCTATATTTTATCAGTAGAATTTGAAATAATTTCTTACTCCGCCGCAGGGATTCTCTTCTGCGGTTTTTTATTGCTGGACGCATTTGAAATTTAAACGCATTGCACAAGACGGCAAAGCCCGCGCGGGTATCCTTGAAACCGATCATGGAGTGATTGAAACACCTATTTACATGCCGGTTGGAACGCAGGGTACCGTTAAGGCAACGGAACAACGCGAACTGATCGAGCTTGGCGCGCAAATCATTCTTGGCAATACGTATCATTTGTATTTACGCCCCGGGATGGATGTCATTGAGCAAGCAGGTGGTTTGCACCGCTTCATGAATTGGCAGAAACCAATTTTGACTGACAGCGGTGGGTTTCAGGTATTTAGTCTCACTGCCTTGCGGGATATTGCTGATAACGGAGTAACGTTTCGATCGCATCTCGATGGTTCTCAGCACATCTTTACGCCGGAGAGTGTCATTCAGATTGAACGACAGCTTGGTGCGGATATCATGATGGTATTCGATGAATGTACACCGTATCCATGCGAATTTGAATACGCAAAAAAGTCGAATGAGATGACTGTGCGCTGGGCGGAACGCTGCAAAAGAGCGACAGAAAAACAGCCTGCTCTCTATGGGCATTCACAAGCGCTCTTTGGTATTGTACAAGGAAGTGTGTATCCGGAAATCCGCGAGATGAGTGCACGCGCACTAACGCAATTAGAATTTGATGGTTACGCGATCGGCGGTCTGGCGGTTGGCGAGCCTGTTGAAGAAATGTATAAGATTACGGAATTTACCGAACAATTTCTTCCATCGGATAATCCGCGGTACCTCATGGGAGTTGGAACACCGGAGAATATTTTGGAATCTATCGAACGCGGTATGGACATGTTCGATTGCGTGATCCCAACACGAAACGGAAGGAATGGAATGCTGTGGACGCACAACGGAACCATGAATATCCGTAACGCGCAATATAAAACCGACTTCACGCCGGTTGATGCAGAGTGTGATTGTTACACCTGCCGTACCTTTTCACGTTCATATTTACGTCATCTGTTTGTCACAAAAGAAATTTTGGCGCTGCAATTAGCATCGATGCACAACCTTGCACTCTTTTTATGGATAACACGCGAGGCACGGAAGGCAATTTTAGAAAAACGCTTTGCAAACTGGAAAGCGACGCTGCTTGCAAAGATGCAGGTATCGTCACCGATTGATGCTTCAGTAGAATAAATTTGTTTAAAAATTAAATTGTAAAATACAAATAACTTTCTTTCATATCATAATAAACACAGGAGGATACAGTGTTGCATTATTTCACACTTCTCATGGGTCAACCGAGTTCAGGTGAAGGCCCTGGCTTGATGTCAAATGTTATCCTTTTCGGCTCTATCATTCTTATTTTTTATTTTATGATTATCCGCCCGCAGCAGAAACGTACGAAAGAACGCCAGAAACTTATTGAAAGTATGAAGAAGGGCGATAAAGTCATCACATCAGGCGGTATGTATGGTACGGTTGCCGGATTGGATGAGAAAACTGTTCTTGTTGAAATAGCCGATAAGATAAAAGTGAAATTAGATCGCAGCGCTATTGCGACAATTATTTCAGACTCTGTACCGGAAATAAAATAACCGAATAATTGATGGTAGAAGAACAATTCCATACGATTGAAGAAGCGATTGAAGATTTCCGGAATGGAAAAATCCTCATTGTTGTTGACGATGAAGACCGTGAAAATGAGGGAGATTTCGTTCTTGCAGCGGAAAAGGCGACTCCGGAGGCGATCAATTTCTTCGTGAAGGAGGGGCGTGGAGTTGTTTGTACGCCTCTTACATCAGAACGGGCAAAGGAATTGAACCTCGATCTGATGGTAGAGGCAAATACATCACTTCATGAAACGCCGTTCACCGTTTCAATCGATTATCTGCATGGGACAACCACCGGTGTATCGGTAGTGGATCGGTCTGTTACAGTTCATGCACTCACTGATCCAAACGCTCAAGCGCAGGATTTCGCCCGTCCCGGGCATATTTTTCCGCTTCGTGCAATGGAGGGCGGCGTGTTGCGCCGCGCCGGACATACAGAAGCGGTTGTGGATCTCTGTAAACTTTCCGGTTTAATTCCGGTTGGAGTACTATGCGAGATTCTGGATGAAGACGGCACGATGGCGCGCGTTCCGCAATTGTTGAAAATTGCCGATAAGTTTCATTTAAAAATTATTACCGTCCGAGCGCTGATTGAATACAGGATACGGCGTGACAGGCTTGTCCAACGGATAGTCTCGACAAATCTCCCATCAATGTACGGAAATTTTCGTATTCATCTTTTTAAAAGTCAGACTGAAAACAAGGAACATATCGCATTGGTGAAAGGAGAAATTTCCCCGGAAATTCCAACGCTCGTGCGCGTTCACTCGGAATGTCTGACAGGAGATGTTTTTGGTTCGCTCCGATGTGATTGTAATGCGCAATTGGTTGCTTCGATGGAGCAGATAGAAAAAGAAGGACGCGGTATCGTTCTCTATATGCGGCAGGAAGGACGCGGTATCGGATTGTTAAACAAACTGAAAGCGTACAGTCTGCAAGATGAAGGCCTCGATACGGTTGAAGCGAATGAAAAACTCGGATTCCGTGCCGACCTGCGAGACTATGGAATTGGTGCACAGATACTTCGTGATCTCGGTGTCGGGAAGATGCGATTGCTTACGAATAATCCAAAAAAAATTATAGGATTGACAGGCTATGGATTGGAGATTGTGGAGCGTGTACCGCTGGAGATCGGTCCCAACCGGTATAATGAACGGTACCTCAAAACGAAGCGCGATAAACTTGGCCATTTGATTTTGATAGAACCCGAAAATTCAACGAAAGGGAAGAAAAATTAGTTTATAAAATTATTCTTGCGTCTCTCTAATTAATCCCCTACTTTAATTTTAGAATTGTACAGCCACCATCCAGGAAGATGATGGCTTTTATTTTTGCATTCACCCTTCAGAGAATTTCAGCTGAAGGGATTTTTTTCGGTCGAAGGAAGTCGCTATGGGAGAAAATAATAACGGCAAGGTGTATCTCACACGTGAGAAACTCATAGAGCTTGAACATGAATTGCGTGAAATGAAAACGATAGGCCGTACCGATATGGCAGCGAAGATTGCCGAGGCACGCGGCTATGGTGATTTGAGTGAAAATGCAGAGTACGATGCCGCAAAAGAAGCGCAGCAGCACCTCGAACTACGAATCGCGAAGTTAGAGGAAACGCTTTCACGTACGCAAATCATCGATACGAATAATTTGCAAACAGATAAAGTCTATATTCTTTCGCTTGTGAAGATTCAAGATCAGCGGACCAAACAAACGATCGAGTACCGCCTCGTTGCGCCTGAAGAAGCCGACTTTGAAAAGAATAAAATCTCAGTCACTTCGCCGATTGGTAACGGATTGCTTGGAAAGAAACCGGGTGACATCGTTAAGATCAAAGTTCCTGCCGGCATGCTGGAGTATAAAGTTATCGAAATCGGGCGATAATGGCAGAAAACCGATACCTTGCATCAGTGCGTTCATTGTGATTATTCAAGAAGTGTATCCCTCAATGAGTTTCCGTAAAATAAATTATGTCTCAGAATTTAGAATTGAAAGCACGCATTGCATCAATATCCGATGCAGTCCGTAGTGCGTACCGTCTCAAGGCGCAAAGAAAAGGCGTAGTACGTCAGCGCGATATTTACTATAAGGTTACTCGCGGCCGTCTTAAGCTGAGAATCATAAACAATCGTTCAGCGGAATTGATTTTCTATAATCGTCCAAATAAAAAAGGCTGCCGGTACTCTGATTATGTTATCCTTCCGGTCTCCAATGCGAAACTGGCAAACGAACTTTGTACCGCGGCATTTGGGCAAAAGGTTGTTGTGGAAAAAGAACGCCGGCTGTTCCTTTATGAAAATTCCCGAATCCATCTTGATGAAGTGCGTGGACTTGGAGCCTTTATCGAATTTGAAGTGCTCGTGATGCATGGAAAACAGCAGGCGCAAAAACTCTTAGAGTTGCTTTCTGTGGAATTTGGTATTCAGCGTACCGCAACAGTTGCAGCTTCTTATTCTGATTTAGTATTCAATACCCAACGGACAAAGAGAGTGTAGCTGGTGGTTGCCGGTCAGTAATCACTCTTAAGTGAAGAAGAAGCTTCAATAAGAAAAAACTCTTGCAGAGTGTGGGCGTTTTTGGTATATTAATGCTGGTATTGCGGGAATAGCTCAGTTGGTAGAGCGCAACCTTGCCAAGGTTGAGGTCGCGGGTCCGAGCCCCGTTTCCCGCTCTGTCTCTAGAATGAACAGTAGTCAGAGACTCTTTGAACGAAAATGGATGATTCCGGTCTTGTATGACTTTTAAGCGAAGACCGCAGAAATTTTATGTATGAATATACCCCGCTGCCACACACCCCACCAGACAGCGGGGTTTTTATTCAGGGGCGTTTTGGTGAGTGAATTTTTTTAATAATTCATAATGCCAAAGGATCTTTCATAGTTGACTATTGGTAATGTATCTGGCGCCGTACCCAAGTGGTAAGGGAGAGGTCTGCAAAACCTTTATGCAACGGTTCGAATCCGTTCGGCGCCTCAAAAGATTGAAGATGGCAGATTTAAAAATGTAGATTATAAAGATTCTATCTGGTTTCTAAAAATCTGAGTTTTGATCTCAATTTTTAAAACAAGAAGAATAGATTTATTTTTTATAAATCTTCAATCTAAAAATCTTCATTCTTCTTTGCCGGGATGGCGGAATTGGTAGACGCACAGGACTTAAAATCCTGTGTCCTGCAAAGGGCGTGCGGGTTCGAGTCCCGCTCTCGGCACAAGTTCTTGAATCACATGAAATTTTAGATTTAAAATTACAGTTTCAAAACTACTTACCTTCAAGTCCCCGAGTTAATCAAGATAATACCGTACACCTGATGATTTTTCCGGTAACACACTTTGCTACATTATTGCAAATTTGGCTCAAGATCAGCATAAAAACAATAACCCCGTTCAAATTCGATATATTCAAACTTGTTCTCAATAACGCTTGTGTCTTGATATGTGAACTTTTCAATCGAACCATTTGTTCCATAATGAGGAATATATATGAAACATTCCGAGGAGTAAAAACAATGAAAACAACTTTTGCCATTATTGCTTTAGTTTTTGCCGCCCTCGCTTATTATTTCTATGATGCGAAGACGAAAGCGGAGAGTGAGCTAGCGAGGAGTGTATTTGAAAAACAAATCATTGATATTTCCAGGGAAAAGGAAGAAGGGATAGTGCCGCCGAATAATACGTATGGTGAGTTGGCGGCTAACTTAAAATATGAAATTGAACAAGGCCAGATCAAAATCAGCCAGTTATCCGATCGACTGTCGATTACTATCGTCGATAAAATTTTGTTTCCTTCAGGCAAAGCAGAAATCACGCCTGGAGGATCGATAGTGCTGGAGCGGGTCGGCAACATTTTGAAAAACGTACGAAATGAAATAATTCGTGTCGATGGCTATAACGACACTGCTCAAATAAACAGGCAAATACAAAATTATCAAACCAATTGGGAGCTTACATCAGTACGCGCAACGAATATTGTACGGTTTCTGCAGGAGAAGGTTGGAATCGATGAGAAATTACTGCAGCCGATCAGTACATCGGAATATCGTCCGGTTGCAACCAATGTATCACCTGATGGCGGTATTCAGAATCGGCAGATAGAGATCGCTCTCCTGGAGTAGCTTGTTGATGAAACGCTCTAATTTCAAAACACCGCTCTCACTTCGGTGATTACATTCAACGATGGAAATGGAGGAGCGTTCAGACTTGTTCTTCGTGAAATAACCTGTCCTTGAAGTTCCTAACGAATAAAGAAGCAGGTGTTTTTTGAATTAGAAGTTTTGAGTACAAATCAATTTCGTTAATTAAGAAAACGTAAAATCCAGTATTCTGTAATGTACGCGTGGGTTCGAGTCCAGCTTTCGGTTCAAGTTATAAGCATCACGTATCACACCTGCTTAGAGTATCAAATCAGATCTTTTATTTCATCCCTTATTTCAATAGCTTTCATCATTGCAAGGAACATCTATGAAAAAGATACTTCTATTCATTCTTCCGATACTCTTACTTTTCAATTCATCGCATGCAGAACAACCTGCTGATTCTGCCAATTCTCTCTCTGAACAGCAGCAAAAGTTTGATCCTGCCCGCGATGCAACGAGAGACATTCAGAATGCTGTCCGTCAAGCGCAAAAATCTCATAAGCGTATCCTTCTTGATGTCGGTGGTGAATGGTGTATCTGGTGCCATCGCCTCGATAGTCTCTTTCTTCAAAATAAAGATCTTGCGGAATATTTGAACAAATATTATGTTGTCGTTAAGATTAATGTGAGTAAAGAGAACATGAATCAGGAACTTCTATCGAAGTTTCCGAAGGTTGCAGGGTATCCGCATTTTTTCGTGCTGAATAGAAATGGCAAATTCTTGCACTCACAAGATACTGGAGAGTTAGAATATCCAAAGAATTTCCCTATCAAAGGACACGATAAGAAAAAAGTATTTAATTTTTTAAAAAAATGGGCAAAGTAGGGTTTTTTCTCCGGGAGGAATAGATGACGTCGGTAGAGCAGCGTAAGATGATTCAGAAACTGAAGCCGATCGTGACGAAGATGAGTGCGGACGAGAGGCGGGCGTTTGAGATGATGGCAAAACGAGACCACGACGATGAGGAATTGGATTCGTTGACCATGACGAAGCTGAAGCAGCTGCAGGGGAAGTATTTTCCGAAAAACTCTAAACAAGATCTTGAAGATGCGTGGAAGAGACTGACAGAGAAAAATAATGAGAAAGAAAAAACAGATGGAATATAGAACGCTCGGACAAACAGGAATGAAAGTCTCAGAAATCGGCTATGGGGCATGGGGGATCGGCGGTTCGATGTGGCAGGACTCGAAGGATGATGAATCATTTCGTGCATTGAATCGTGCAATCGATCTCGGATTGAATTTTATCGACACGGCCTTGGTCTATGGAGAGGGGCATTCCGAAAATTTAATTGGAAAAGTGATAAAAGAGCGGAAGGAGCGATTATATGTCACATCGAAAATTCCGCCGAAGAACCTCAAATGGCCCGCGGTTCCGGGAACAACCCTGCGGGATGTATTCCCCCTTGCTCATATCATCACATGCACGGAAAAAAGTTTGAAGAACCTGGGCGTTGATACGATCGATGTTCAGCAATTCCATGTATGGGATGATGCCTGGGCAGAAGAGACTGAATGGCAGGATGCAGTTGCCACATTGAAGGAACAGGGGAAAATACGTTTCTTCGGAATGTCGCTGAATAATCATGAACCGGATAACGCTCTCAAGGTTGCTGCAACCGGTTTGGTTGATTCGTTTCAGGTGATTTATAATATTTATGATCAAACGCCGGAAAATAATCTTTTTCCGCTGTGCCAGAAAAATAAAATCGGCATCATTGTACGCGTGCCGTTAGATGAAGGCGGATTATCGGGAAATATTACAGAGGAGACAGTATTTCCCAAAGGCGATTTTCGCAGCAACTATTTTAGGAACGATCGGAAGAAACAAGTTGTCGAACACGCGGATAAATTGAAGAAACTCCTCGGTCAAGAAGCTGCAACGCTGCCGGAACTTGCTCTGCGGTTTTGTCTGCACCATCCTGCCGTTTCAACGGTCATTCCGGGAATGCGCAGTGTGAAAAATGTTGAAGCGAACTGCCTGCTTTCTGATGGAAGGAAATTGACTCATTCTCTTATGGATGAATTGCATCATCATATATGGGAACGGGATTTCTATAAAGGATGATTTCCTGAGTCTCTGAAGTTACAAGATAAACTTTTTGTAAAATTCATTTCTCGCAGATTCTTTCTTAAAGATGGAATCCATAGTGAAAATCTTTATTGTATTCTTATTGTTGATATTCGTCTCCTGTGTCCCGGATAAAAAGAAAACAGCTGCCTCTGTATCCGAAGATGCTGAGGTGATTGAGCGTGAAATTGCTGATTTTCATCAAACGCTCAAACGGGCTTATAACAGTGCTTCCATCGACACCGACAGCTTGATGAATAATTTCTTTGGGAAGGATGTTTATTACGTGACCTACTGGGGAACGGCCGAACCTATTGATTCCACAAAATTACGTTTGCGCCTCGCATTGCGGGGGATCAAAGATTATGATAACCGGATAGAAAGTATGAGCGTTAAAATCTATGGAGACGGCGCGTATGCTTTTTTTGTCCTGCGTCAAACCTATACACTCAACGGAACTCTTATGGATGAATACCTGCCGACGACATTTATTTTTGAGCGCCGTGAGAAACGTTGGGTCGTGGTGCATTCGCAGCGTTCAGCCGATTTTCAAACGATTCAGCAGTTAATGAGTGTCGCACAGCAACACCAATAGCCGATGTGTCAGGGGATATAATAATTTTATATGAAAAAGAGAATCTGCCGTAAAAACGAACAAAGCCCCTTCAATGAGTCATTGAGGGGGCTTTGCAGTAAAATATGTATAGAGGTTTAAAGCTCTTCCGATGCTGCACGTATAGTCCGGCGAATTGCTTTTGCCTGCTTCATACGTTTCTTGACCGAAGGTTTCGTGAAAAATGCACGCTTCTTCACTTCTTTAAGAATACCCGATCGTTCATACTTCTTTTTGAACCGGCGTAATGCGCGGTCGATGGGTTCATTTTCACCGATAAGAATGCCGACCAAGAAATCACCTCCTTCGCTCAAGATACCATTTTTTATACAGCTTCGTTCTCAACTACTTCTACTGCAATATTTTCTAAGAGTTTTCGTTCACCAAGTTTTTCGAACGCGACAACGATGGAATGGACTCCATTCGACATTTTATCTTTTCGAACGACTCTTCCCATATCATCGAAATCCGAGTGATAAATCTGCTCACCAACTGTGAATGTCTTTTCTTTTGAATAGGGGGTACATTGTTCACGATCGATAGCTATAACTTGACCCTTCTTTTTTGTCTGACTGGCAACAGTAAGGGTTAACAAAGCGGTGTGTTTACACTTGCCGCATCGGTACCACATTTTTACCATTTCAGTGTCGATATTCTCCGTAGGCTGATTGCCGGCGAATTCCATTTTTGTTTCCCGTCGGCAGTATGCACATTGATGCATAATGTATTTTGTCTTTGCCATAATGATTCCCTATAAAATCTTCTTGGGGACAGCTTCAGATTGGCTGATTCAGCATAAATGATACAGGAGATGCCAACTGCTTTAAAATGTACGCAAAATAGGCTGGTAAGTCAAGCCGCAGAAATTTTGATTTTCGGCCTTTTTTTGCTATACTTAAGCCGCATTTGAATCACTATGAAGTAAAGGTTGAAGTTTTTGGCATCAGAAAATCAGCATCATAGTTCAAAAAAGAACCGTTTCACGATAGTTTTGGTACCGGATGAAGATGCCGGAAAAGCGAAAAACTTTCGGTTTGCTCTTTGGCAGTTTATAACAGGACTCATAACCTTTACAACGGTACTGGTTGTTTTTGTCATTCTCATTCTCACGTATACCCCAGTTGGTGAAGTCCTTCCTATTTCAAACCCCGGACTTGAAAATAAGTACAGCAAAGAATTAATTTCGCTTAATCAACGGATGACGAATATGATGGAACAACTTGTCGAGTTGAGATCCTATAACATCAAGCTGCGGCAAGCGATGGGTGAAAATATGACGGTGTCTGATTCCGGAGTCATAAACACCACGGAGCACCATGCTGGAAGAGAAAAGAGCAGCACCGTCAAGGAAGAACAGATCATTGCGAATATTCCGCCATCCATAAATCCGGAACAGCGGATGGCACCTGCCCGGCCTGTGAAGCTTGAGTCCGATACAAGATTTTCGGTATCGTTCCCGGCAATCCTTCCAACAGAAGGATATATAACGCGGGGATTTGAACCGGAACACAACCATTTCGGTTTGGATATTGCAGGAAAGACAGGTAACTTAATACTCGTAGCGGCAGATGGAAATATCGTTTTTTCCGGTTGGACATACAATGACGGCTATATCGTGATTGTATCTCATGCGAACGGTTTTATGAGCTTTTACAAACATAATCAATCGTTGCTGAAAACTTCCGGTTCATTTGTGCGCCGCGGTGAACCGATTGCGACACTTGGTAATTCCGGAACAACGAGTTCCGGACCGCATCTGCATTTTGAAGTTTGGAAAGATGGAGTTCCTGTTGATCCATCTCTGTACATGATAAATTTTTATCTCTAAAGGTGACTCATGTCTTCAAAAATTGATCCTGTCAAAGAAATGAACATCATCAGCACCGGAACGGTTGTTGAGGGAAAGATTCGAAGTCAGGGAAATGTGCGCATTGATGGAAAGTTGATTGGTGAGCTCACTGCAAGCGAATCACTTTCCATTGGAGTCGCTGGTGAGATTGAAGGAAACATAACAGCAAAGAATATTACTGTTGGGGGAAAAGTACGCGGTACGATGAGTGCATCGGAGAAAATTGTATTCGAAGCGAAATCGGTCGTACGGGGCGATATCAGAGCCACTCGTCTTATTATTGACGAGGGATCGATCTTTGACGGCAAAGTTTCCATGACTGAAAAAGTTCCGATGTATGAGATGAAACATTAATTGTGAATGACTGCGGAGAGCAGGGATGCACCATGAACTCTGAATCTCCAAATCGGCAATCAGCGGGAGAACAAAAAAAAGAGAGCGTACCGGCTGTCTCTCGAAATTATGTTCCATTCCTGACAATGGGTTTTCAACTTGCCGCAGCGGTAGTATTGTTTTTTTTACTTGGTCATTGGATTGATAAAAAATTTGACATTGCACCGATTGGAAAATTGGTGGGTATTGTCATCGGCAGCACCGGCGGATTTATTAAGTTCTTTAAGATGGTAGCATCCATAACAGCTGATGAAGAAAAACAACGAGCGAAGGACAAGCGTGAAGATTGATTGGTCATTTATGCGGCTGATATTTTTCTGCTTTGCTGGGGCTGCCTTATTGACGTTTTATCCTATATCGGAGTTTGCGACAGCGGAAGTACTGCACGGTATCATTGCCGGCGGTGTGATGAGTTTAATAAATTTGTTATTCGGGTATGCAGCGATTGAAATTTCGTATGAACGGTCGCATACGACGTTCTTGAAATATGTGTTAGGCGGAATGGTTGTTCGGTTGATGCTTATGTGGGGCGTGCTGCTGGTCCTCATTGGATTTTACCATTTTCATTCTGCCTCGTTAATGTTGTCATTGCTTTTTTTCTATATCATGAATTTAGTCCTGGAGATTTTTTATCTTCAAAAAAGAGTCACCTCAAAAAAATAGGATAGAAATCATTGGTCTTCGAATCTTCATTCATAGCTGATACGCTCCAACACACTGCCCATACAGTCGCAGATACAGCTGCCGCAGCACATGCTTCCGGCGGGCATAGCGAAGGATTTAACTTCATGCATTTGCTGGAGCATATGAAAAACTCGACCAGCGTTGAATTTCCAGGTTTTCATCTTCTTCTGCCTCAGTTTGCACCGGTGCATGTTGGCGGTGTTACATTCGATCTTTCTATTACAAAGCATGTCTTTTTCCTCCTCCTTGGCGGCGTTTTGCTGTTCATCGCATCGGTCTATGCAGCGCGATCATACAAGATGAGTCTTGTCCCGCGAGGATTTGCAAACTTGATGGAATTAATAATCGTTTTCCTTCGCGATGAAGTGGTTTTGCCGAATATGGGACCGGCAGGGCTTAAGTATATGCCGTACCTGCTGACGACGTTCTTCTACATTCTTATTATGAATTTATCCGGGCTCGTGCCATATGGTGCAACTGCAACCGGCAATATTATGGTCACCGCCGGGCTTGCCATAATCGCCTTCTGTATGATCCAAATCTCTGCTATAAAAGCTAAGGGTCTCAAACATTATCTAGCAGAGCTGACGGGTGGAACGCCCTGGTATCTTTGGCTGATCATGATTCCAATTGAAATTCTTGGTTTATTCACAAAACCATTTGCATTGTGTATGCGACTCTTTGCAAATATGACCGGCGGACACATTGTCATTCTTTCGCTCTTCGGATTGATTTTTATGTTTCGTTCATTTGTCGTAGCGCCTGTGTCGTTATTATTCGTTGTCGGAATTTACATGCTGGAACTCTTTGTCGCCTTATTGCAAGCATACGTTTTCACAATGCTTACTTCGTTGTTTATGGGATTAGGTATGCAAGGTGAACATCAAGAAGAAAGTCACACACATTAAAAGAACAATATCATTTTACACTCACAATAAAAATCATCAGGAGGATTTTCAATGGACCCCAAAGCAATAGCATATCTCGCAGCAGGATTTGGAGCAGGAATCGTTATACTAGGTGCAGCATTTGGTATCGGTAAACTTGCCGCCGCAGCAATGGAAGCAAGCGGACGCCAGCCGGAAGTTGCCGCACAAGTACGTGTATCGATGTTGATAGCCGCAGCGTTAATCGAAGGTGCAACCTTTTTTGCACTTGCCATTTGCATTATTCTTGCTGTGAAGTAAATCAAAGGAATATTGATCTATGGAGTTACTCTTTGACACGAATCCAGGGCTTATTATCTGGACGATTATCTCGTTTCTTATTTTGCTGATCGTACTTGCAAAGTACGCTTGGAATCCGATTCTGAAAATGCTTGGAGACCGCGAAGGCCAAATTCGCACTGCTTTAGAGCAGGCTGACCGCACCCGGACAGAAGCAGCAGAGATGATCAAGCAGAATGAAAAGAACCTTGCCCGCGCAGAAGAAGAATATCAAAAAATGATACGCGACGGCAAGGCGTTCGCTGAAAAAATTAAAGACGAAATTGTCGTGAAGGCCAAACAGCAGGCACAACAGGAGTTAAAGCAGGCAGCGGAAGAAATTCAGCGCAATGTTGAAGCGGCAAAGCTGCAGCTTCGTTCTGAAGTTGCCGACCTTGCTATTCAGGCAACAGAAAAAATTCTCGGAGAGACATTGGACGAGAACAGGCAGAAAAAGCTCACAGATTCCGTCATCAATACACTTCCCAAGAACTAACGGATTATGCCAAATCTGCGAATAGCAACTCGATACGCTGAAGCTTTGTTGACCACTGCTGAAGAATTGCATATACTCAAAAACGTAAGCGATGACCTCACGGTCATTCAGCACATCATGCAAGAGTCGCGCGAGTTCCAGCTTTTCTTAAAAAGTCCTGTCATCAAGAAAGAGAAGAAACAAGAGGTGTGCAAAGCGACTTTTGGACCTTTCGTTCAACCGCTGACACTTCGATTTTTATCGTTGCTCATTGAAAAGGAACGGGAAGATGCCTTCCCGGGCATCATTGAAGCATTTTTTCGATTGCAGGATGAAATGTTGGGTATCCTCCATGTCAGTGTTACATCAGCTGCGGAATTATCACAACAACAAAGAGCGCAGCTTCAACAAAGATTTGAAGTGTATTCGAAAAAGAAAGTATTTATTGACGTCAGTTTAGATAAGCAGCTCATCGGCGGTTTTATAGCTCGCATGGGAGATACAGTGTTCGATGGCAGTGTGAAGCAGCAGCTTAAACTCCTCCGCAAGCGTTTTGCGGAGGAATTGATAATGTTATAACATTCACTTGAAGAATGTTTGTAACTCATTGTTCAATATCATCCAGCCACATGTGTGCTGGAAGTACATAGAGGAAGAAAATGGCAGAAGTACGACCTGATGAAGTATCGGCAATATTACGAAAGCAGCTTTCCGGATTTGAAAAAGAAGTAGACGTGTATGATGTAGGCACTGTTTTGCAGATAGGTGACGGCATTGCACGAATTTACGGTCTCTCAAAAGTTATGGCAAGCGAGCTTGTAGAATTTCCCGGCAACGTGTTCGGTATGGCATTAAATCTCGAAGAAGATAATGTCGGATGCGTGATCTTTGGTGAAACAAGTCACATCAAGGAAGGTGATACCGTGAAACGGACAGGCCGCGTTGCGTCCATGCCCGTGGGCGAACAAATGCTTGGCCGCGTGATGACACCCCTTGGACAACCGCTTGATGGGAAGGGACCAATCAAGACAAATAAATTTCTTCCCTTGGAGCGTAAAGCGCTTGGCGTCGTTGCGAGAAGTCCCGTTAAAGAACCGCTGCAAACCGGCATTAAACCGGTGGACGGTATGATTCCGATCGGGCGCGGACAGCGGGAATTAATTATCGGCGACCGCCAGACTGGTAAAACCGCAATTGCGATTGATACCATTATCAATCAAAAATATACACACACAGAGAAGGCAAAGAAAGAAGGCGTCAAGCCGGTGTATTGCATCTATGTTGCCATTGGTCAAAAGGGATCGACCGTAGCGCAGGTAGTAGCAACACTAGAAGAAAATGGTGCGATGGAATACACAACGGTTATTCATGCATCTGCAAGCGATTCTGCGCCTCTGCAATTCATTGCTCCCTATGCAGGCGCCACGCTGGGAGAATATTTTCGCGATTCCAGTCGTCATGCACTCGTGATCTACGATGACCTATCAAAGCATGCACAAGCATATCGCCAGATGTCATTGCTTTTACGCAGACCTCCGGGACGTGAAGCATATCCAGGCGATGTTTTTTATTTGCATTCACGCTTGCTAGAGCGTGCGTCAAAATTGAATGAACAGCTCGGCGGAGGAAGTCTCACCGCATTGCCTATCATCGAAACGCAAGCAGGCGACGTCTCAGCATACATTCCGACAAACGTCATCTCTATTACGGACGGCCAGATATATCTTGAACCGAGTTTATTCAATGCTGGTATACGGCCTGCCATCAATGTCGGTATTTCCGTTTCGCGTGTCGGCGGCAACGCACAAATTAAAGCGATGAAACGGGTGGCGGGACGTTTGCGCATGGATCTTGCCCAATACCGCGAGTTGGAAGCGTTCGCAAAATTCGGTTCAGATCTCGATAAATCAACACAGCAAACATTACGCCGAGGATCGCATCTTGTGGAACTGCTCAAACAAGATCAATATGTTCCGATGCCTGTTGAAAAACAGGTGGTGAGTATATTCACCGGTACCAATGGATATTTGGACGATTTGCCTTTGGCAAGTGTGCAGCGTTTCGAAAAAGAATTTATAGAAATGATGGAAATAAAATATTCGAACGTGCTCGATGCTATTGCCGAGACGAAAGAACTTTCCAAAGATCTTGAAGCGAATCTTCATACCATTGCAAAAGAATTTATTCAGAAATTTAAAGAGACAATAAAATAATCCATGGCAACGCTTCGAGAAATCCGACGCCGTGTAACGAGTGTTACGAGCACACAAAAAATTACAAAAGCCATGAAAATGGTCGCCGCGGCAAAACTTCGCCGTGCGCAGGAAGCACTGGTTTCGGCACGTCCCTATGCACGGAAGATGAATGAACTGCTGAGACATCTTGTCATAAAAGTTGATCCATCCATCCATCCGTTGTTACGTGAACGGGAAGTTCATCGGGTTCTCCTGGTGGTAGTTTCGGGTGACCGCGGAATGTGCGGTGCTTTCAACGGCAATATTATTAAAGCCGCTGTCGATCATGTGAACACTCATTATGTAAATCTTTTACAAGAGCCCAACGGCGTTCGCATTGTCACCGTTGGAAAAAAAGCAACCGACTTCTTCTCGAAGAGAAACTACAATCTGTATGCCAAGCACACAGGTTTATTTGGAAATCTCCATATCGGTTATGCACGAACTATTATTCAACAATTGACAGACGATTATCTTAAGGGTGAATTCGATAAAGTGGAAGTTATCTATAACGAGTTTAAGTCGGTTATTCAACAGCGGATTGTTGTTGAACAGATCCTGCCGATTCCACCGGAACAAATTCAGAAGACAAAGGATGTTCACTCGCTCGCTCAAGTGGATTATATCTATGAACCGTCGAGCAATGAAATTATCAATGTCTTGCTGCCGAAACATCTGAATTTTCTCATGTGGCATGTTTTGCTGGAATCCAGCACTGCTGAAGAAGGTGCGCGGATGACAGCGATGAACAATGCTACGGAGAATGCTAAAGAACTAATTCGTGATTTGACGCTGTCTTATAACAAGGCAAGGCAGGCAAGCATCACGAAGGAGTTGCTTGAAATTGTCAGCGGAGCAGAGGCGCTGAAAAAAGCAAGTTAATGTTTTTCTTTTTACCACTCGCTCGATTGGTACAGCGGGTGGTTGCTTATTGGAGAATGGGGAATAGAGAATCTGATAAGTTCATTGGCCATCATTTTGATGGAGAAAAGTTATGGCAGTGACGCCGCAGCAACCAAACCAACCGCGCCCATTACCGGGGCAGAACCCACAACGTATTTCATTGGAACAGATCGATGTCAAATCGCTCTCAAAGGACAAGATTCGTGAATTGTTCCGGCAAGGAAAACTTCCTACTGCCGACCAGATTGTTGAAGAAATTCTCGTCCGGGCTATTCAAAGCGGCGCGAATGATATCCATTTCGAACCGATCGAAGGAGAAATGCAAATTCGATTAGGGCACGAAGGAACGCTCAAGCGTTTGCTCTCTCTCCCTCCTGATATGAACGATCCTCTCATTAGTGTGCTCAAATCAAAAGCAACGCTGAATCAATTTGAAAAAAAGAAACCTCAAGAGGGACGTTACTCGGCGGTCTACGGAAATGAGTCGCTCGATTTCCGCGTCAATGTGATTCCTGTACTTTCAGGCGAACGATGTTTGGTGCGGCTCCTGCGCAAGACTTCAAGTATCTCCCGTATTGAAGATCTCGGATACAGCAAGGAAAATCTTGATCGGCTGCGGGGATTGCTGCGCAGTCCTCGAGGATTACTGCTCATTACAGGCCCATCAGGAAGCGGCAAGTCGACAACGGTTTATGCAGCCTTGAACCATGTGCATAGTCCGGAAAAATGCGTGATCACTGTCGAAGATCCGGTGGAGTACCGCCTGCCGTACGCAAGTCAGGTACATTTACCCCCCGACAAATCGTTCAACTTTATTGATGCACTCAGGGCGATCCTTCGACAGAATCCAAATATTATTATGATCGGTGAAATCCGCGATGCGGAAACAGGTGTTGTAGCCGGTGAAGCCGCTCTCACGGGTAATCTTGTGCTCAGTACCATGCTTGCTGACGATGCAATTGGAGCAATTCACCGCCTGCTCAATCTTGGTGTGCCGGCATACTGGCTTGCTTCAACGGTTGTTGGAATTGTTTACCAACTATTAATACGCAAGATTTGTCCTAATTGCAGAGAAGAGTACCAGCTTTCGACTGATGAGCTTCAGATGGTTGGCGCCCCCATGGAATCGTCCGATCTCAAGTTGTTCCGCGGCCGCGGTTGCCCTAATTGTATGGGCACTGGCTATAAAGGCCGGGTTGCTATCAGTGAAATTGTAACAATTAGTCCGACGTTGCGCGATATGATCTTTCAAAAAGAATCAATTCTGACAATGCGAAAAGAAGCTGCCAATTACGGATTTCAAGCGATTCGGCAGGATGCTGTACGCAAGGCACTTACCGGTATAACAACTCTTCAAGAAATTACACGCGTGCTTGGTTGAAGTGAACGATATGATTAATCTCACACGCGAATTGGTTCTTCCTCGTTTTTAAGGGAAATGAAAATCCATAAAATAACCTCTTGATTGCCTGCCCTTTTTTCGCTATTTTTCAATGAGAAAAGTCAAAGAACCATTTGACTCCAGCGATTTTTTAATGAAAGAGAAAAGAAGTATTATTGTACATTTGGCTGCGGAAAGTGAATGTTTGAAAGCCTTACCCAAAAATTAGAAATAGCTTTTAAGAAACTGCGCGGACAAGGAAAGATAACACCTCAAAATATTGAGGAATCCTTGCGTGAAGTGCGTAGGGCGTTGCTCGATGCAGATGTTCATTATAAGGTCACAAAGCAGTTCATTGAAGACGTTCAGAAAAGAGCCGTCGGGCAGGAAGTGCTTGCAAGTATCACTCCGGGCCAGCTTATCATCAAAATTATTCATGAAGAGATGGTAAAACTGCTTGGTGAATCGAAATCAGATATTGCAACAGCCCAAGCTCCACCGACAGTCATTCTTGTGGCGGGATTGCAGGGATCAGGAAAAACAACATTCTCTGCAAAGTTGGCAAACCATTTGAAAAGCAAAGGAAGATTTCCTTTGCTTGTTGCAGCGGATGTTCATCGGCCGGCGGCAATCGATCAATTGGAAATGCTGGGCAAGCAGCTTCAGATTCCTGTGTTTGCTGAACGCGGATCTGGTGCGGTAAAGATTGCTGAAGACGCCATCAGTTTTGCACGCAAAAATGTCCGTGACACGGTTATCATCGATACAGCAGGACGCCTCCATATCGATGAAGAAATGATGAAGGAGGTTGAAGCGGTGCGTGATAAAGCTCAGCCGCATGAAATTCTGTTTGTGGTTGACGCAATGACCGGACAGGATGCCGTCAATACAGCGAAAGCATTTCACGAGCGCCTTAATTTCGATGGTGTTGTTCTTACAAAACTTGACGGTGACAGCCGCGGCGGTGCGGCACTTTCGATTCGTGCGGTGGTCCAGAAACCTATAAAATTTATTGGTGTTGGAGAAAAGCTGGACGCTTTAGAGCCGTTTTATCCTGATCGTATCGCATCTCGCATTCTTGGTATGGGTGATATTGTAACACTTGTCGAGAAAGCGCAGGAACATTTTGATGAAACAAAGGCTGTTCAATTAGAGGAAAAACTACGGAAGTCTCAATTCACGTTCGAAGATTTTCTCGATCAGCTCCGTGAAATTAAAAAAATGGGCTCGCTGGAACAGATGATGAGTATGATACCGGGAATGAACAAACTTCCGGCAAACACTACGGTTGATGAAAAGAGTCTGGTTCGCGTAGAAGCAATCATTCAATCGATGACGGCAGAGGAGCGTGTACGCCCATCCATCATCAATGGAAATCGGAGACGTCGGATTGCGTTAGGAAGCGGTACAACAGTCCAAGATGTTAATCGTCTGCTGAAACAGTTTGATGAAATGCAGCGGATGATGAAACGATTCAGCAAGGGAAATATGCGACGTGCCATGCGCGGTATGCCATTCCCGATGAATTAATGAAAATATAAAAATAACTATTTTGGTAACAGATTCAAGTCAAACAGAGGAGTAACAACATTGGTAAAAATTCGAATGAGAAGAGAAGGGAAGAAACAGCATCCTATTTACAAACTCGTTGCAACGGATTCCCGTTCTCCTCGTGATGGTGGATACCTTGAAGCTCTTGGTCAGTACGATCCACACACCAACCCCATCACTTTAGTATTGAAAGAACCGCGAATAGAATACTGGCTTAAGCAAGGCGCACAGCCCACGGATACGGTGCGATCGCTTCTTCGTCGGACAGGCTTCTGGCTGCATTGGACGCTTACGCGCCAGGGTAAAGATGACGCTGTAGTAAAGAGCGTCATGGAACGCTGGCAGATGCTTCAGGTCGACAAACCAAAACATGAAGCAGATAAAAAAGCACGGCGTTCAGAGAGAAAGAAAAAAGCAGCAGCACCTCCGGCAGAAGCACCGGCTCCGGCTCAAGCAGCTGCCGAGACCCCTGTCGCCGCTGCATAAAGTGGTTGGCGAGTTAGGACATCAGCGGGTGCGCAAGATATTCCTGTTTACTTCAGGCACTGTAAGGTCCTGGTTCATACAGCAGATCATCGGCAGAAGATACGTGAGAGTTTTTCCTTCGAACGGATATTGAAATTATTTATATAGTTCAATAATCCATAGTTAGAGCAGCGGTAAAGCACTAACACGGTTTCCACAATTTTAATGGTTGTGAGACAAGGCAAAAAAAGGAATCCGTTATTGAGGAGCCGCTGCCTTTATCTTTCGCAGGAGGTGGAATGATGAAGGAATTTCTGGAGTTTGTGGTGAAACATCTGGTGGATCATCCGGAGGGCATTATCGTCGAGGTTGAAGAAAAAGATAATAATCACATCTTCAGGCTCAAAGTAGCCGAAGGAGATATTGGGAAGATCATTGGCAGACATGGTCAAACAGCAACTTCCCTGCGTGTTCTTTTAAAAGCAATTGCTGCGAAAGAAGGTAAACGAGCAGTCCTGGATATTATAGGATAAATCATTCTCTCTCTCCAGTCCTCGTTTCTCGAAAATAAGATAAAAGAATTTGTATGGATTTAGTTGCGATTGGAAGAATTTCTAAACCGATTGGTACTCGGGGTGAAGTGAAAATTTCACCATTAACACCTGACAAGCAGAGATTTATGAATATGCCGGCTGTATGGCTCGGACACGATACAGCACATGCAGTATTGAAGAAGATTCTGAAGGTGAGAATCGATGCAAAGCAGGTGGTTCTCAATTTTTATGATATCGGAACGGTTGAAGAAGCAGAAAAATTAAAGGATTTGTATCTTTTTGTTCCGAAAGAAGAAGCTATTAAACTTCAGAATGGAAGTTACTTCGTGGACGATGTGATCGGTTGCGAAGTTGTTACAGAAGAACACGTGAATATTGGAATGATAACGGATTTATTCTCGCTTCCCATGAATGATGTATGGGTTGTTAAAAAGGACGCAAAGGAAATTCTTATACCGGCAGTCAAAGCGATCATTCGGAAGGTAGATATAGAAAATAAAAGCATCACTATTCACGCTCTCGATGGATTGTTTGACTGATGCGAATCGATATCATCACAGGATTGCCGAAGCTGTTGGAAAGTCCGCTTCAGGAAAGTATATTGAAACGGGCACAGGAGAAAGACATTATAGAGATCGTTGTTCACGATCTGCGTGCTTACTCCCACGACAAGCATCATACTATTGATGATGCGCCGTATGGAGGGGGAGCGGGAATGGTCTTGAAGCCGGAACCGTTCTTTGAATGTGTGGAACAATTGAATGCACAGCGCACGTATGATGAAGTAATTTTTCTCTCTGCAGACGGCGAAGTCCTGACGCAAAAAGTTGCTACAGAACTTTCGCTGAATAATAATTTGATGATGTTGTGCGGACATTACAAAGGCATTGATCAGCGAGTCCGCGAGATGTTGGTGACTCGAGAGATTTCCATTGGTGATTATGTGCTCACTGGCGGCGAGTTGGCCGCAGCAGTGGTGGTTGATGCGGTTGTGCGGCTCATTCCCGGTGTGCTGAATGATGGTGAATCCGCGTTGACGGATTCATTTCAGGATGGTTTGCTTGGATGTCAGCAGTTCACACGGCCGGCAGAATTTCGAGGTTTGACTGTACCGGATGTATTACTTTCCGGCGATCATCAGGAAATAGAACGCTGGCGCCAGGAGCAGCGAGAACAAAGAACGAAACGCTTGCGCGGCGACAGTTTTGGTTCATAAACATAATTGAAAATAATACACGGGTACTTGATTTAGCGGAGTGAAGTTCAAATGGATAAGTTAAAACTTGTTGAGGCAACTCAACTGAAAACCGATGTCCCCAAATTTAAATCCGGCGATATCGTCAATGTGCATGTGAAAGTGAAAGAAGGCGACAAAGAGCGCATTCAGGAATTTCAAGGCATTGTCATTGGACAGAGAGGTTCGGGCGTCAATGCCACTTTTACTGTTCGCAAGATATCGGATGGTGTCGGTGTAGAGCGAATTTTCCCTGTGCATTCTCCTCGTATTGCAAAGATCGAGAAGGTGAAGGATGGCAGAGTCCGCCGCTCGAAAATTTATTATATTCGCGAATTGGCAACTAAAGCAGTTGCTCAAAAAACGAATGCCTGATGAAATCGCGGCTTGCAGCGTCTGATGCACTGTACGTGAAGCCGCTCTTATTTGGATTGGACCGGCCGGAATCGCCGTTCGATCTGGTCACAGATTTTCCGGCAGTCAATTCATTAAAACTCAGCGAGCGTTCTGATGGAATCCGGAACGCTTTTTTGTCACCGATTGATTACGCGCGGCATGGCGGTGAATACCGCATTGTACCCGACATTTGCGTTGCTTCATCCGGTAATACGAATACGATTCAGCTTGTTCTTAAATCCGACTTGCGTAATATTGATCGCATTGCTATCGACGTGCGGTTCACATCGGAAATCATTCTCGCAAATATTATCCTCCTGGAAAAGTACCGCAACGAACCGACACACGCTAAACTTCAGTTTATTCCGATGATGCCTGATGTTGATGCGATGTTGAAGAATGCCGATGCGGCTTTGATTGTTCAGGATCATCCGCAGAGAATCGGTCGTGCAGGCACGTTCACACTTGATCTCGTTGAAGAATGGAATGACCTGACCGGTTTACCGTACGTGCATGGCTTTTGGGTCGGCCGCGAAGAAGAATTATCAAAAACGGAAGCACAGACATTGCTCACGGCAAAAACAAACGGCATGCTTCTGAAGTCGCAAATAGCGCAAAGTACAGCACAGCAGCGGAATCTTTCCCTTCATGATTTAACCGGTTATATTTCATCGTTCCTCTATGATTTCGGTGAAAGGGAAGAAGAAAGTTTAAAGGAGTTTATTCACTATGCCTACTTCCATGGTGTTATCGGCGATGTACCGGATATTAACTTCTTCGATATTGAGACCGGCAGCCCGTCGCAAAATTGATTCGCGGTAAAAGCATTCTCTCTCATTGAAATTCCATCTTTTTTTCTTACATTTGAGCGAAACCGTATGCTCAAATCTCTGACTATCCAAAATTATGCTCTCATCGAATCAGTTGAAATCGAATTCGAGAGCGGCTTGAATATCCTTACGGGTGAAACCGGTGCCGGCAAATCTATTATTATCGATGCCTTGAGTCTCATCCTCGGCGACCGCACAAGTTCTGATGTCGTGCGCAAGGGAAGCGACAAATCCATTGTTGAAGGAATATTCGGAATGGCAGATAACGAAAAAGTGAAGGCGCTTCTCGAAGTCCATGAGATCGAATTGCAGGAAGATCTTATTCTCCGCCGTGAAGTGTCTCTGAAGGGACAATCACGGTGTTTTGTAAATGATTCGCTTGTGTCGCTTGCCATTCTCAAGGAAATCGGCGATCACCTTGTTGACCTTCATGGTCAGCATGAGCATCAATCATTGCTTCGACCTGAGACTCACATCGGCTTGTTGGATGAATTCGGAAGTTTGGATACATTGGCGGAAGAATATCGCGAATCCTACAACCGGCTGTCGGTGCTTTTTGCGGAATTCCGTACGCTCTCGCTTAAAGAGAAGGAACTGAGAGAAAAACGGGATCTGTACGAATTCCAAATCAAAGAAATCGATGGTGTTGATCCCCGTACCGGTGAAGAAGGAGACCTGGAAAACGAACTGCGCATATTAGAGAATTCTGAAAAGCTTTACGAAGCGACATCGCAGCTCTATCAATCACTCTATGAAGGAGAACCAGGAAGGCAAAGTTCGGAGATCACCGGAGGTCAGTCGGTGTATGATTTATTGCTCAAAGCGCGCAACCAACTTGAAGATCTTGCAGAAATTGATACGGCGTTTGAAGATATGAAGAATGAATGTGCATCTGCAGCAGCAATAATCGGTGAATTGACAAAGTTTATTCAGAGCTACAATTCCAAGATTGAATTCAACCCCGAGCGTCTGGAACAAATCCGCGAACGTCTCGGTCAGATAGCGCTCCTCAAGAAAAAATACGGCGGCTCATTGGATGTAGTCATGGAACATCGCGAAAAGATCGGCAGGGAGTTTGCGATGGCGGAGAATTTCGAAAGTGAAATCCGGAAATTGAATGAATACATCGAGCTTGAACGAAAGGCATGTTCTGCTGCTGCACAGCGCCTTTCAACAAAGCGTCGGGAATTAGTAGTGAAAATCAGTAAATCCGTGTGCACGGAGCTGGCAAAATTAGGTATTGCCAATGCGCAGTTCGATGTGAAAATTGATAATCACGTGCTGAGTACATTGGATGGAAAAACGAACGGTGCGTACGTCAAACTCGGACGGGAATTTTACGACGCGACCCAAAGAGGAATCGATTTTATTGAGTTTTACCTTTCAACAAATGTCGGTGAAGATTTGAAACCGTTGGCGAAGGTCGCATCCGGAGGTGAAATTTCACGTATTATGCTTGCATTGAAAACGATTCTTGCGAAAGCAGACCGCCTGCCGCTGCTCGTGTTCGATGAAATTGATGTCGGTATAAGCGGAAGAATTGCCCAGGCAGTGGGAAAAAGTATGAAAGGTTTGTCGCAGTTCCATCAAGTTATAGCCATCACTCATTTGCCGCAAATTGCAGGATTCGCTGATTGCCATTTCGCAGTAGAGAAAAGCGAATCGAAACAGCGTACATCTTCAACAATCCGCAAGTTAGGAGAAGAAGAGCGCATCCAGGAAGTTGCCAGATTGCTGAGCGGTGAAGAACTCAC
>Ga0182011_10000976_pt1 | contig 25151 bp, 23 predicted proteins | sample 711E1DmetaG_FD_120481 | JGI IMG/M metagenome (GOLD analysis project Ga0182011, IMG submission 120481) | Permafrost microbial communities from Stordalen Mire, Sweden - 711E1D metaG | ecosystem: Environmental > Terrestrial > Soil > Wetlands > Permafrost | place: Sweden: Stordalen | collected...
CAGATATTCCGAGTTTTTTAATATTGATAGAGATCACCAACGCCGGAGGAGTTATCACAGGAACCGAAAGGAATCCTTCAGGGGCAGACCGATCCCGTTATCAGCCGGTTCATACGGAAGCATAGGAAAGCCGGCATGATAAGGATATTTCTTCCCGTTGCCAGATACAGAAGAGAAGTTCGGATTGTAAAGTCCCTTCATCAGTATTTTGGATGGGGGGTGGGACGCTCTCTTTAGGTAATGTGGAGGCAACCGGAGTTAGAACAAAACCCATTCGCGGGCGCGTGGAGAGCTTTATCACGTCGTTAGTGTAACGCGGCAGCGGATAGCGGGTTCTGATGTGGAACAGGAGTTGCCATTCGCGGGCGCGTGGAGTGCAGCCTGTTGGATCGGGAGATCGATGGCAAAGTAGTGGAGCATTGCTATGACAGTACCTAATATCGCCAGTGCAATAATGAACCATACCAGTTTTTTCAGTGCGTCAGATTGTTGTATTTCGGACATTTCCCTATCTCCGGTTATATCCTTTCAGACACAATCATTGATAAACGTTGTTTTTAATGGGGATCAATAGACGTGTTTCATTTGTCTGATATGAATTAAGGATGCATATTGAAGATTTGAAAAATAAAAATATTCTACAATCCATTGTGTCTTTTTTTAAATAATACACCATATATGGTGTGTATTTTTGCAGGATCTTGCGGCCAAAATTGGCTGCGCCTAAATCAATGATGGAAAAAATACAGAAACTCTAATATCCTCCCTTTTTCTTTTTAGATAAAATGACTCGGGTCCATAATCTGGTTTGGAAAACTTCTTGTCCCGACACATGGGCGGTTCTGTTGCGTTGTCGGGAGGTGATATCTCAATCATCGACGTAGATTGAATCAAATCTCCCGAAGAATTGACAGAACCCAAAAATCTATGTATGTGGGTTAATTAAACAATAAATAAGTTTTTCATGGAGATATGGGAAAAAACCATAGCCGGACTCATCGCTATCTTTGTAGTGATAACAATAATCCTACTCCTGTTATCCCAGACCATTTTTCTCGACAGTTACCGAAAAATAGAATCTGCCGATGTCACTAATGACGTGAATGCCATCCTTTCCAATATCCATGACGAATTCGGCAATCTCGAATCTTCTGCCAGCGACTATGGAGGGTGGAATGATACTTATCAGTTCGTAAATGGGGATAACCCCGCATATGTCACGGACAACCTTGTGAATAGCACCTACGATGGTCTCCACCTGAATTTCATCGTCATCACCAATACCAGTAATACGATTGTCTATGGGCAGTCGTTCAATCTTACCGATCACAGGATCAGTCCGCTGCCGCGTGACCTCGGCCAAGCTTTGGTAACCGCACCGGCACTCCAAAACCTGGCGAACGCTACCCCCGTCTACGGGTTTCTCGTGGCACCACATATGACTGCCCTGGTGGCCGCCTCTCCCATCCTCCATAGCGATCTCTCCGGCCCCCCGGTAGGGACTCTCATCATGGGAAGGTACCTTGACGACGTAGAAATCAAAAGCTTCGGGCTGCCATCTCGGTCCCCCCCGACATTCTCCACCATTAACCCCCCGGTCGCCCCCTCCCCTCAGCCATCAGCGGCACCAGAGGGTAATGAACCTGTTGTGGACGTCTCTCCTGTCAGTGAAGAAATTGTCAACGGGAATACGACTATTGCGGATATTGACGGTAACACTGCTCTGACCCTCTCGATACAGGAACCCCGGGATTATTACCTGCAGGGAAAGCAAACAATTCAGACCTTTTTGGGTATCCTGCTCGTCCTTATGCTCGCTCTCGGGATTTTCATCCTTTTCATTATTGACCGGCTTATTCTTTCCCGGTTATACCGGATCATGGCTGATACTCGGGCAGTATCTGATGGCACTGCTTCCCGGATCAGGAAGAAAGGAGATGATGAGATATCCCAGCTGGCGGACGCCATGAACCAGATGCTCGAGCAGCTCGAACAATCTCACACCCTTCTCAAGAAAAGCGAGGAACACTTCCGCACCATCATTTATTCGATGCAGCTTGGTATCCTTATCATTGATGCAAAAACCCATATAATCCTCGATGTCAACACCAAAGCTCTGGAAATGCTCGGGAGCGATAAAGATCATATTGTCGGCTCGGTATGCCACCGGTTTATCTGTCCTGCCGAATCGGGCAGATGCCCGGTCATCGATTTTGGGCTGGATATAGATACCTCTGAACGAGTCTTGCTCAATGCACAGGGCAACAAGATTGCCATTATTAAGACGGTTATCAGGACCTTGCTGGGGGGAAAGGATGTACTGATTGAATCGTTCATTGACATCTCGGAACGCAAACTGATGGAAGAAGAGCTCCGTAAGTCAAATAAAAAATTGAACCTTCTCTCCGGTATCACCCGTCATGATCTCAATAATCAGCTTCACATACTGAATGCATTCCTTGAAATGTCGAAAAAATCCCTCAATGACGCTGCAAAGATATCAGAATTTATCACGAGAGAAGAGCAGATTGCCCGCACGATGGGACTGCAGATCGCCTTTACCAAAGAATACGAAGCGATCGGAGTTACCGCCCCGGTCTGGCAGAACTGCCGCACGCTTGTGGACACCGCGGCACATCAGGTCCCGAATGGGAAGATCACGGTGAAGAATGATCTCGAGGCCGGAGCGGAAGTGTTTGCTGATCCGCTCGTCATCAAAGTCTTTTACAATCTGATAGAAAATGCGATCCAATACGGGGAAAAGATCACGACTCTCCGGTTCTTTGCCGAGGTTCATGATGGCGATCAGATTATCGTATGCGAAGACAATGGTATGGGCATCCCCGTGGATGAGAAGGAACAAATCTTCGAACGAGGATCCGGGAAAAATACCGGCATGGGTCTGTTCCTTGCCCGCGAGATCCTCACAATTACCGGCATCACCATCCAAGAGACAGGTGAGCCGGGCAAAGGCGCACGGTTCGAGATGACGGTTCCAAAAGATGCATACCGTATTGCCAATACCGTGAAGAAGTAACCGGCAGGCTAATCTGTTGACAGCCGGTTCTGATAAGTTGTCGGTTGGTAGGGAAATATTTACGAATGAGAAAAATAACGATCAACCGTGAACCTATCAGCACCGTCGGGAGCTTCTTTGCCGTCTCGTTTTACTCTTTGCCGGGCTGGTTACCGGGCTCATGATTTTCTTATGCAGGCTTCCCTCCCACGCACCTGCCGGCCTTTAGCATCACACCAAGACATATAACCTCACTCAGACAAGACACCACGACAAGTCTGGCGAATTTACCCAGACAGGAGAACAAACATGAGTAATTACTATTTTTGTACAGATTGTGAATACATTAAAATCAAAATGGTCCCGGGAGTCAATGGATCGCCCGTTAAAGAACTGTCATGCCCGGCCCGGTTCAACCCGCGGGAAGGGAAGTGGATTCCGATCAACGGGGTGAATCCGCACGAATGCCCGAGGAATGAAAGATTTATGGAAATTCAGAAACAGGCTGACGAACGCAGACTCCGGTGAATATGCAGTATTGAAGGGTCAATACGAAAACGGCCTTTTTGCGGATATGCCGGTTCCATGCAGCAGAAAATTCGAGACAAAAAATCATCAGGGGAAGTGTGAATGCAGGAAATTGAACAATTAAAAGTCCTCCAGTCTCAACGGGAATCGTTCAAATCGCGAACGATACAGAGGGAGCAGGAGAAGAAAGCAGAAAGCCAGACCGAAACCATCTGCCCGGAGTGTGGCGGCCGGCAGCTGACCCACGACCGCGAGCGGGCAGAACTGGTCTGTCAGAGTTGCGGGCTTGTGATCGATGATGAGTTCATTGACCGGGGTCCCGAGTGGCGTGCGTTTGATTCCGAGCAGCGGAATAAACGGGCCCGTACGGGTGCACCGATGACCCTCACGATCCACGACAAGGGTCTCTCCACCATGATCGACTGGCGCAACAAGGACTCGTACGGCAGGTCTATCTCTTCCAAGAACCGGGCCCAGCTCTATCGTCTCCGCAAGTGGCAGCGCCGGATCCGTGTCAGCAACGCGACCGAGCGGAACCTTGCGTTCGCACTCTCGGAACTGGACCGCATGGCCTCCGCACTGGGCCTGCCAAGGAACATCCGCGAGAGCTCCGCCATGGTCTACCGTGATGCAGTCGACAAGAACCTGATCCGCGGCCGGAGTATCGAAGGTGTTGCAGCAGCAACGCTCTATGCCGCCTGCCGGCAGTGCAGCGTCCCCCGCACGCTCGATGAAATTGCGGAAGTCTCCCGTGTCTCGAGAAAAGAGATCGGCAGGACATACCGGTTCATCTCCCGTGAACTTGGCTTAAGGCTCCTGCCAACCTCCCCGCTGGACTACGTGCCCCGGTTCTGCTCGGGTCTCACCCTCAAAGGAGAGGTCCAGAGCCGGACCATCGAGATTCTCCGGCTGGCCTCCGAGCGTGAACTGACGAGCGGCAGGGGGCCGACGGGTGTCGCGGCAGCGGCGATCTATATCGCCTCCCTCCTGGGCGGGGAGCGCCGCACCCAGCGCGAAGTTGCGGAAGTTGCCGGTGTGACCGAGGTCACCATAAGAAACCGGTACAAGGAACTGGCAGAAAAACTGGATATCGAGATCGTTCTCTAATCCCGTTTTTTATTTCGATTGCGATACCGGCGGGTAAACCGTCACTGTTACGGTTATCCCGATCAGATCATGCCCCGCATAAAGGAGAGGATAGCCGATTCGCCGGGGTTGATGATCGCAAGCGTGCTCACAGAAAACAGTTTTCCGCATACGATCCCGAGTGCCAGGCTGGAACCTTCAAAGGTGTGAATGAACGCATTCTTGTTTCGGGAAATTTTTGTTCTGATGCTTGTCGGGCAATTACGCGCAACAATGATCATCCGGGCTGTGCCCTCATTGATACATTTCTCAGTCATTGCCGGGCCGAGAACTATACTTCCGGTTTTTAACGCTGGTAAGAGTGAAGTATTGAAATCCATATGAACATCTCCTCATTAACGTGCCGGATTCCGTGGTGTCCGGCACGATCTGTTTGAAATCGCTTGTTCCCCATTTCTCCAAACAATATATCCGGTTTTTTGCCTTTTATCATCTATAAGAGACACAACCGGCCGGGAAAAACCAGGAACTTTTTTCTGATATCAGATGGCATTCATCGTTAATCTCTGCTAAGTCACAAAATCAGATACGGTCATGGGGTGGTGCATGCCTTCCAGATGCTGAAGGACAGATTCAGGCAGAACCAGATACTGCGTGAAATCCAAAAATGGGTTTACGAGCCTGAATATTATCTGGTACCTAATATACGGATGCAGCCCAGATAACCTTTATTTCCAGTGCAATTTTGAAAATTTTTCAGAACGATCTTCAACAGCAGAGAGATCATCAGACTTCGACAAAGAGAAAGGTGGTGTAAACCGATCTTCGGAGAATGCTGATCCATTCTTCTCATCCTCGCAACCTTCTCCAGCCGGGTACCGGCTCTCATGCAGGACACGATCGAAAAATTTTCCTATGAGATGCGAGATCATATCTTTAATGAATGGATCACCGGGATGTGATGTATTATGCAGGTGTCCGAATATCCCGGACTGACACCGGTGCAGGAAAAAAAGCTCAAACTTGCCGTTGAGGGGAACTGCGAACTCTGCTCTGAATACTTCGCGCTCTCGTTCCTTGAGATCCACCGGATCTCCCGGCGCTGTTACCGGGAGATGGAACGGGATCCCTCGACCCGTATCCTTATTGTCTGTCATCTCTGCCACCAGCATATCCACCGGCTTCCCGTCCGGGTGAAGGACCAGCGTGCAATCGTCTCCCGCCGCTCCTTTTTTGTCCGGCAGGATCTCCGTAAGATTCTCGGGTACACCCCAAAACCCTATTCCCCACCTCCTGATACCTATGCTTCCGAGGTTTATGAGGAATATTTCTACCACTTCCCCCCCGGTTCGTTCCGGCTGGGTGGGTAAGAAATATTCCTGGCCAAAAAAAGATCCGACGGTTTCAGCCTCACACAAAAAAAATAAACAAAATCCCATAAAAAATGTTCAGTGTTTTTCTCCTCTGGAGAAATCATTTGATATTAATTATGACGCACTTTTAGGTTCTGCCCCCTCCGCTATAGCTTCCCCCGGTTGCGATTGTGCCGTATTACCTGTATGCTATCGTGGAGAAATTTCCCGTTCAGCTCATGCCGGGGCATCGCAATGCGCCATGAGCCCCCCATGGGGACAGGGTTGGCGCAAGGGGGGAGATCATCACTTGAAAAGAGGTTTTCTCCAGAACAAATTTTTCAAAAAAACCGCAGGAAAAAAATATCCTGCCCGGCCCCTTTTTTGTTCACGCCCGGCATCCCGAACCTTACCTGATGCGCATGCCGATTCCCTCAAACCAGCGGGATTCAAAATTCCCTGAGTAATTGCAGCTGTACCCAATCGCTCGGAAAAAATCCTCGAACTCTTCCTGTGCACGGGAACTTTCTTCTGCAGTATTACGGGTGCGGTAGAAATGCGCAAGATAGGTAAAACTGGCGCCATGGTCCGGGAAATCCTCCCGCTGCACCGAATCGATCATCGGGTACTTTTCCAGAAGTTCATTCCATTCCGGACAGGATCCCTGCCCATCAATCAGGATGCATCCGGGCCTGATGACAGGCGCGGCCGGCTTGTTCTTTTTTTGGGAGGGTTTCTTTTTTATTTGTCTGCCATCATGTTGTTTTCCTTTCAGGGAATGGTTCGCTGCAGGACGATCTCCCGGGGATGCATTATCGGATATCATGGTTCTCTCCCTCCGGATCCGGCAGGGGGTTCTGGCATACGGGAATCCTTACCCCCTGGGTAGTAATAAAATTTTCTGAGGGAACGCTGCGGCACCGGCCCCCGCAAGGGAGTGCGCTGACAGAGACCGGGAAACCGGAGGGATACACTCCTCCGGCCGGGTACCCCCTCTTCACACCGGCTGCTGCTTCCCCCGCATGAGCGATGCGGCGATCCCAAAAACACAGAATATCGTGAAGAGGACGAATGCGTAATGGAGGCTCTCGATAAACCGGGGATAGTACGCCGGGGTGATCTCAACCCGGCCGATGATAAGGGAAAAGAGCATCATCGCTATACCCATTGAGAGCATCTGACCCACGAGCCGCATCGTCCCGTTCATGCCTGATGCGACCCCGTAGTACCGTTTTTCTACCGCGCTCATGATCGCGTTTGTGTTGGGCGAGGAGAACAGCCCGAAGCCCAGCCCGAGCACCACCAGACAGGCAAGCATGTACCAAAGGGGGGTCGATTCCGAAAGAAAGACCAGCAGGAAGAGGCCGATGGCGGTAAATCCCATGCCCGCCGATGCCACAATCTGTGGATCGATCCGGTCGGAGAGCCGTCCGGCAACAGGTGAGACAAGTGCCATGACCGCCGGCTGGACAATCAGGATAAGGCCGGCATATTCAGGAGAGAATCCCTTGGTATACTGGAGATCGAGGCTTAAGAGGAATGTTACGGCAAAGGTTGCACTGTAGTTGATGAGCGAAGCAAGATTCGAGAAGGCAAAGACCCGGTTCCTGAAAAGGAGGCGCATATCAAGAACCGGTGCGGGAACCCGCATCTCGTACAGGGCAAAGATGATCGAAATGATGATGCCGGCACCAATCAGGACGATGCCCGTACTATCCGGAACAAGGGAAAATCCGTACATCACCGCAATAAGGGCACCGGCATAGATAACCGAACCGGCACGATCGAAGCGCTCGCCCACGCACTCCGCCCACTCGCCGTCCAGTTTCCAGAGGATGAGAATGCAGGTAATAATGCCGATGGGTACGTTGACAAGGAAGATGCTCCTCCACCCGAAATACTGGGTCAGTACGCCTCCCAGGAACGGCCCGAGGGTCAGGCCGGAATACACGGCGGTTGTGTAGATCCCCAGCGCTTTTCCCCGTTCGCCCGGAGGGAAAACTGACGTGAGGATGGCGATACTTGTGCCGAAGATCATGGCCCCTCCGAACCCCTGGAGGATCCTGATCGCAATGAGCAGGCCGGTGGCGGGCACCATCGTCATGACAAGGGAAGAGAATGAGAAGATCGCAATACCATACAGAAAGATCCGTTTTCTTCCGTAAATATCTGCTATCCTGCCAAACGGGACTAAGAAGAGGGCGGCGGCAAGGAGGTATGCGGTTGCAACCCAGGAAAGCGAGATCGCGTCCATGTGGAACTCCGCAGCCATGGCCGGCAGCGCAATATTGACCGCAGAGCCGTCAAACGGGGTAAGAAACCCGGAAAGTATGGCAATCAAAAGCACGATGCGTTTACCGGCATGACTGACCGGCGCGTCAGGAGTATGACAGATGAGCGGCACATCGCTTGTCGTATCAGTCACCGGGCCTTTTGGTTCTCTGGGAATAAAACACGCTCCGGGTAACGGGTTTTTGTTGGATCTTTTCGGTTAAGTATTTTTACACTCCTGACAAGCCGGTCACCAGCCATTGAGATTACCTGCCCCTGCCTGCCGGCACTGAATCCGGGAGGATTCATGGCAGGGAAATGCCAGCGGGTCCCGACCCTCCTGTCAGAGGCTTCGCCATACAGGAACCGGTATGATCAGCCGCCTTTTTTACTTCCCGGATCCACACTCCCTCATGACTCCGGTACCCCTCCCTGCCCTTTTCGTTTCGCACGGTGCCCCGACCCTGCCGCTCGAACCTGACGTGCCGGCCCACAGGTTCCTTGCCAGCCTCGGTAACAGGTTCCCGGAAATCAACGCGGTTCTCTGCATCTCCGCTCACTGGAACACCCCCGGGCCAGTCGTCAATGCCATAATGAAACCCTTAACCATCCATGATTTCTCCGGGTTTCCTCAGGAACTCTACCGGATCACCTACCCGGCGCAGGGAGATCCGGACCTCGCCCGGAGAGTTGCCGGTCTTGTGGAGGCTGCAGGGCTTCCCTGCGACACCGACACCGGCCGTGGTCTCGATCACGGGGCATGGGTACCCCTGATGCTGATGTTCCCTTCTGCGGGTATTCCGGTGGTCCAGCTCTCCATCCAGAACCATCTCGATCCCGCACGCCACTTTGCGCTCGGGAAAGCGATAGCCCCGCTCAGGTATGAGGGAGTGCTCATCATCGGGAGCGGCGGGGCAGTCCATCCGCTTGGCGACCCGACGGTAGCCCTTGGCAAAGGAATCCCGACGGGCACCTGGGCTCTTGCTTTCAACGAGTGGCTGAACCGTGCGGTAACTTCCGGCGACATGGACAGCCTTGTCCGCTACCGTAATCTCGCGCCATCCGCAACTCATGCCCAGCCCTATCCCGATCACTTCATGCCCCTGCTCTCCGCACTCGGCGCAGCCGGGCCGGGTGCGAAGGGCACTATCCTCCACCAGAGCTGGTACTGGGGCAATCTCGGTATGGGTGCGTACGAATTCCGGTAAACCCTTCGCAACCCGGATCGCGACCGGCTTACCGCTGCACCGCCATGCTGGCTCCTGTCTTCGACCAGGAAAAAGGCCCCTTTGTATATATCCGTTCCGGATCCATTGATATCTGGAAGAGGTAAGGAATGGCTGACCCGGAAACGTTTCCCTGCCAGATCTGCGGGAAAAATAAAACGAGAGACGATCTTGTGCCTGCATCTTCAGTTCGTGCATCGCTAGCCGGACTCATTATACAGGACTATCCGGGGTGGTCGCCCGGAGGGTATATCTGTCATGAGGATCTCGGCCGGTTCATGATCGCATACGTCCGGCATGCTCTGGAGTGCGAGAACAATGAGTGCGCCGAGCTCAAAGGGACGGGTAAAAACGACATACCCCAAGAGGATCATCTCCCGAAAAATGATTATACCGAGTATGAGAAGAAGCTGACCTTTGGCGAGCATATCTCCGATAAAATTGCCGATTTTGCCGGCAGCTGGTTCTTTATCGCAGTGTTTGCCAGCCTGATTTTCCTGTGGGTAATACTGAATACCTATCTGTTGCTGTCCCGGCCGTTCGACCCGTATCCTTTCATCCTGCTTAATCTGGTGCTGGGGATCCTCACCGCGATCCAGGCCCCCGTCATCATCATGAGCCAGAACCGGCAGGAGACTCGGGACCGGCTCCACGCAGACCGCGATTACCTGGTGTCCGTCCACACTGAACTCGAGATTCACCGGCTCCATAAGAAAATTGATCATCTCCTGACAATCCAGGGACAGCGATTTCTGGAGATCCAGCAGATCCAGATGGAACTCCTGGTAGAGCTGGCTGAAAAAAAACGGGAACTGCCACGCGTATCGTAACCGGATATCCTATCCGATAGTCCCACGGTAAGGAACCAGTTCAGGCGCCCCCTGCCGGGAAAAATTGGCAGCGTCATACCCCCGCTCAAAAATGTATCATCACCTTTTCTCCTCCTGTTCAATTATTTTTCACTCACTCAGATCCTGCTTTAAAATTTTCAACTAATTTCCAGCCTTCTACCCGGAATTTTTAAAAGACCCCCCGCCCCCCTTATCAATTGCCAGGGTTAAGCCTGCTCATACGATCCTCTTGAAGAGCATACAGTCCCACCGGTAGCCGTCCCCGGCAGCAACACCCCGCTGGAATATAAAAACCTGCGTAGTGCCATCCACCCATACTTTTTATAAAAACCCTTAACCCTTCGGCGCACGTGTAAACGTATAGTGATATTCGTGGAAAGATTGCCCGTTAAATCCCGGATCCTGCGCTCCGTGGGATATGATGAGAGCACAAAAACCCTGGAAATAGAATTTACCTCAGGCCTTGTGTACCAGTATTCCTGCGTACCTTTAAAAGTCTTTACGGATCTCATGCATTCCGGCGAGATTGGAAAATACTATTCCGAGAAGGTCCGGCCCAAGTTCCAGACAAAGCAGGTTATTGCATAGGCAGTGCCCCGTTCTTGCCAGGGCATCATGGATTTCATTACCTGCGGGAGACCCGCAGTTTCTCGTACCGCGGAGGAAAAAAGAATTATTCTCCCTTTTTCTGGAAGAGGAAAATTATACCGCACAGGGCCAGCGCCCCGATGACCGGTAGTACATCCAGCCCGGCCCGGGTTGGCTGGGGTTTGGATTCCGTGGGCAGCTGTGTCGGGGTAAGCGTCAAGGAGGAAGTTGTCTCCTTTGCGAGCGGTTGCAACTTGATATCTACGGTACTGATCTCGTCCTCACTGACCGTGACATTCGCGGATACGGGCTTGTACCCGTCTGCGGAAACGCTGATGGTGTGTACCACGTCCACGGAAACCTCATTGAAGACCGTGGTCCCGGTCCCCGGCCCGGGAGTTCCGCCCACATTGACAAAGCAGTCGACAGTATCGATGCAGATCGTGCTGCCGGTCCGGTCAACGTAGACCCTGATGTTGCCGGTGGCCCAATTTTCCGGGGCAGCCGTGGCTACCGGAGTAACCAGGGTCACCGGAATTCCGACCGGATTCAGCGTGATGCTGACGTCAGTGATCTTCCCCAGGGTTACCTGCACCAGCTTTATCGTGTCCTCGTACCCGGCCGGGCTCCTGACCGAGAGGGTATGGTACCCCGGGCTCACGCCCGTAAACAGTACACTCCCGATGCTACCGGTCACGTTCGCCTGGCACTGGCTGTTGTCGAGGCAGACTGTCCCGCCGCCCGGCATCACGGAGACCCGGATGGCGGTGGAATCGGGGTTCAGGTCCAGGGAGGCATCGACCATGCTGATCTGGTCTGAAGTCACATATACCGTGCCGGTCCAATTCTGGTATCCATACTCCGTGACAACAACCGTATGCCAGGTATTGCCATCGGCCGTGAATGTCGCGGGCGTGATATCGCAGTGCTGAGTATCGATACAGGCGAGTGCCCCGGATGGTGTTGAGTAAACCGTGATCCTGCCGGGCGGGACGAGGGCCAGAGCAGGTACGGCAAGAAAGATGATCAGCACCAGGAGGAGTGCTGTTTTCAGATTCAGTATTGGCATACTGGGATGTGGTTGCGGGATAGGGATAAGGTTTTTGGGAGGCTGCCCCCTTAGGCGGTCCGGTAAGCTTAAACCCCCCACCCGGCCGGCCCGCAAGGGACGCCACCCCCGGCTTAAGGCTGCACAGCTGTCTGCGACTGTTCTGGTCCTACCGGAAGCGAAAAGTCGGCTCTTCTTTCAATCAGCACCCCCGCCGTTTCCAACGGAAGGGAAGATACCGGATACTTTTTAATGCTGCCGGCCGCAGTATTTTCATCAGGAACAGTCTGTGGTGCATTGAGTGGGAGAACAGAGCATGAAAAATGCAGGGTACTTTATTGTTGTTGTATGTATCGTTCTGGGTTTTACAATCGCGTGCGGTTGTACCACGCCGGGGCCGGCAGAAAAAACCAATAAAAGCGGGGAAACGGCAGGTCCGGCAACGGATGCCGGGCTCCGGATCATCACCGAGGAATTTCCTCCTTTTAATTACGCCGGCGCAGACGGGAATGCAGCCGGGCAGTCAACGGAAGTGGTAAACGATATACTCATACGGCTGAACCAGAAAGCATCAATCGAGGTCATGCCGTGGAGCGAAGGATACAACCTTACTTCTGCCGGGCCCCGTACAGTCCTGTATTCGACCGTCCGGACTGATGAGCGCGAAAAGCTCTTCCGGTGGGTCGGCCCGGTCGCTTCAATTGACTACGTGCTCTATGCACGGAACGGTTCCGGTCTGCAGGTTGGCAGCCTCGAGGCGGCAAAAAAAGTCGGGCGTACCGGCGTAGTGAAAGATGACGCCCGGTACCAGTTCCTGCTCGAGAACCGGTTTTTAAATATCACGACCTGCGAAAGCGACGCCGAATGCCTCCGCAACCTGATGGCAGGAACAACAGACCTCTGGCTCGGGAGCAGCGCAGACGCGGCCGATATCGCCAAAAAAGAGGGAATCGATCCGTCCGCGTTCGTTGCACTCTACCCGGTACGGACAGTCCCGTTATACATCGCCTTCAGTAATGACACTCCCGACACTGTAATCACCCGCTGGCAGGATGCTCTCGACGCGATGAAGAAGGACGGGACGTTTGATGCCATCCGGAAAAAATACGGGCTGGTGCCGGCTGCGGTAACAGGAGTTCCGGTGCCGGGGGGAGCAGAGGCTGACCTTGCCCTGGATATCCTGGTTGCGGAAACGGACGGGCAGCTGAAAGCCGTTCTCCGCCCGCTGGAACTCATAGCAGTCACAACAGAGGCACAATCCGGCGGGTGGCAGAACATACGGCCGCTGCTGGCCACGCTCGAAGAAAAGGAGCCCGATGCCCTCCCATGGTACGCGCTTCCTGACGGCTCCTATTATACCGTTTCCGATGGCCTTGCGAGCGCCAACCTGAAAACCCGGTCCTATTTCCCCGTCGTACTTGCCGGCAATGAATCCGTGGGGATTGTGGTCGTGAGCCATGCAACGGGTAAAAATGCCGCCATTGTAGCAGTTCCGGTCAGGAATCAGCAGGGGGTGACCGGCGTTGCAGGAGCGTCCCTATACCTTGACACGCTGACCGATACGCTTCGTTCTGAGATGCCCGGGCCATACATTTTCTATGCTATCGATACCGAAAGCAAATTCGCCCTCCATTCGGATAAGGGGCAGATATCCCGGAACGTAACAACGATCGGACCGGAGACTTCATTCGGGCGGGCAATCGGCACGATACGTTCACAGGAATCCGGTACCGCGGAGTATGACGACGGGGGGGTTCACTATATGGCCCGGTTCCGGTCAGACCCGCTGACAGGATGGCGGTTTGTGGTTGCATGGCCGCAGGCCGGCAACTCAACAACCGTATCATGAACCTGATTCCCCCTGTTTTCTCATCAGCCTAGCCGTCGTCATTCCGGGGAGGCAATCCTTACCAGCCGGAGATCGCAGGACGATTCTCCCCGGTAACGGGTCACCGGAAAAGCTCGTGAAGAGCGATCCGGTACTGGCCGAGTTTCCCGTCAAAATTTGATGCCCCGATATATTTGACAGTCCCGGTCTCCGCTGCAGCCTGGATACCGGTCCTCATCGCATTTTTAAGGGAGATCTCGTCAATGCCGTTCAGGACAATCTCATAGAGGGAAGTCACGCCGTCGGGGACCAGCGAACCGGGGATTCTGCCCTTTAAGGTCGGACATAAAAGATGGCTGGTGCTTGCCGGCATCGGGAAACGGTAATTACTGCACCCCACCTTGGAACCGCTGGCAACGATGCCACCGGCAAAACTGGTGATGACACCCCCCGTCCCGGTTATTTTTTCCACGGCAGCAACAGCACCGGAAAGTGCCGACTGCTGGTCCTTACCCATGACCAGGAAGTTGCCTCCGGCAATGCCTTTTACGGTTCCGAAACGCTCCTCCCCCACATAATCGCCTTCCATAACCGGGATCTTCCAGCAATTCCTGCCACCAACCATGCAGCGCTCCTCGTATTTATCCCCGAAATAGTGCATTTTTGTGTAAAACCGGAAAGCAGCATCGGGAAAACCATCAAAGGCAGAAGCAGTCGGCGTGGGCAGGATACACTGGGAGATCCTGCCGGCGACATTGGATCGCATGTTCTTCTTGTCAGCACAGATCAGGATCGAGACCCCCGGCCTGCCATCCGGGGTCTCTTTTGAAGAGAGGCTGCGTTCGATCCCCGCTTCGCAGGGGCACCCGATCCGGGATGTCGCAAATCCTGTTGCGCAGGCAGCTGCCTTATACGCCCATTCCTGTGTTGCTGCCGTAATGATGACCCTTGAGAGCCAGACCGGGAAAGCTTCTGCAAAGGTGTCAAGTATCCCGGTGCCGTTGATCTCCACTGCCTGTCCCCCCGTCAGGATACACCATGCCGTCCTCAGTTATGATAGCGTCCATCCGGATATCATTCTCATCGACCGGCAGGTTGTCTACTTCCTGGCAGGCAAATGCGATCCCGATCTTCCGCAGGCCGGGGTTTTTTGATAAGAACCGGTCATAATAGCCGGCACCGTACCCGATCCGCCCCCCCTTCCGGTCAAACCCGAGCATCGGGAGTATGATCGTATCAATGTCATCCGCAGCAGCAGGAATCTCGGACCCTATGGGTTCAGGAACGCCAAACGTGCTCGGTACGAGTGCAGAAAAATCACGTAAATAGGAGAGACGGAGACTATAGTCTTCTTTGACAATAATCGGGACAACAACCGGGTTTCCCTGCCCGAACAGTGCCATGATTAGTGGCCGGGTATTGACCTCTTTTTCTTTTGACGTAAAGACCATGACTGTTTCACCATCGCTGATGACGTTCATGAGATGACGGCAGATCCGCTGGCTTTTACTCAGCCGTTCTTCCGGCAGCATTGCCTCTTTTTTCTGGCGCAGGATCTTTCGCACGCTTTCTTTCTGCTCCCTCATGGGCAGTAGTATATCGCAGGCATATTTATGGTTTTAGATTATTCATCCCCGGCCGTGCAGAAAGCCTTTTTTAAAAATATTGCGGCGGACCTGTCAGTTATGGACCTGATCCCAGAATACTGTCAGTACCTTCCAGATAGTTTCTCTTAAGAGGAGTGCCCGCTCCTCTGTTTCCTGTCCGGGGAGGGAGGAAGATGGCACCTGTTCATAGAGTGCCCGGTTTATCTCGATCTGGATCCAGGGGATACCCTTATGCCAGAAATGGGCGTTTGCAATAAATCCGCCGGAGAACGGGTTATTGAGGGCGACCGCGTTCTCCTGCGGGAACTCCTCCTCAAAAATACCGGCAAGCACGGCAATCCATTCCCTGCTGCACGTGGCGATGCTCCCCCTGCGTGCCCTCCCTTGCCGGTCGCCGTTGTTCCCGAGGCAGATAAGGGGGCGTACTTTCCCCGCATCCTTCTGGTTCTCTGACCCGTACGGGAGCATGGAATGGCAGTCGAACGCAATCCCGACCGGGTGCCGATCGATGAGCTCATCGATCTGCTGGTGAAACGGGAAGTAGTGGGTCATGAGCAGGCAGTGGATAAGGTGCATATCCGGTACCTGCCCGGGACACCAGACTTCCTTCCCATCGATCGTCCTGAGCTTGATGATCCCATCAGGATCATGGAGGGGGAGTGGCAGGGGGGGACGGTTGAGATCGACAACCATGCGGGAGATCGGGGTATCGATATAAGCGGCGACCCGGTCCTTATAGCCAAAGACGACACGGGTCAGGGGATCGCAATAATACCGCAGCTGCTCATCCGTAAGAAGCAGTAGTGGGCGGGCGGGATCCGGGACTTCTGTCCCGCCGTGGGGAATGGATATCAGGAACGGGTAGCGTTGTTTCACCGGTATCAGCAGAGGGACATAGGGCGGGATATTTTGTTAACATTTGGGTGCAGGCACCGGCAGGACAGGATCTCCTTCAGCCTCCTCCCCTTTAAACGATGACGTTTGCTGAGTCCCGTCCCGCCATACCGGCCCGAAGGGGAACCATCCCCGATACCGGCCTACGGCTGCACCGTCACGCGAGAGCCGGCCCGGCGCTGTCCTCTTTGTTGTTCCCATAACAAGCGTATTAATAGAACAGTGCAATACGATACAGCCATATCTCCCGGCAGGCCGGAAAATGGATACGATAGCATGACTTTCGCACTGCAGATAAAAAATTTAACACGCCATTTTAACGATCTTGTCGCCGTGGACAATATATCGTTCGATATCCTACAAGGGGAGATCTTCGGACTTTTGGGCCCCAATGGCGCCGGGAAGACCACGACCCTCTCGATGCTTGCCACCATGCTCACCCCTACTTCCGGTTCGGCAACGGTCAATGGCATCGATATCAAAAAGGACCCGGACGGGGTGCGAAAATCCATCGGCATCGTTTTTCAGGACCAGAGTCTCGACGAGGAACTCACGGCATGGGAGAACATGGACTTCCATGGCCGGCTCTACCGAATCCCAAAAGAGATAAGGAACCAGCGGATCACCGAGCTCCTCACGCTGGTCGAACTCAACGATCGCAGAAATGATATTGTCAAGACCTTCTCCGGCGGGATGCGGCGGCGCCTTGAGATCGCCCGTGGTCTGCTCCACCACCCTGCGGTCCTCTTCCTCGACGAACCCACGCTCGGCCTTGACCCGCAGACCCGCAACCACCTCTGGCAGTACATCGCCACGCTCGCAAAGGAGAAAGGCATCACGATCATCCTCACGACGCACTATATGGAAGAAGCGGACCGGTTGTGCAACCGGGTCGCCATCATCGACCATGGAAAAATCATTGCAATCGATACACCGAAAAACCTCAAGGACGGGCTTGGCGGGGACCTCGTGACCATCGGATCCCCCGACCCGGCAGCCGTTGCTGCAGCCCTCAAAGAACCATGGGTCGTCCGGGTAGAAACCCACACCGACAACGTGGTCGTCAGCCTGAAAAATGCCGACCAGTACGTCAGCAGTATTGTCACGCTCCTCAACACCCGGCAGATCCCGATCACGTCGATTACCATCCACAAACCCACCCTTGAGGATGTCTTCCTCTCCTTTACCGGGAAGACCATCCGGGAACAGGAAGCCGGCCAGAAGGAGAACATGCGCATGCACATAAAAATGATGAGGCACTAGACCATGGATATCATCTATACCATCTGGGTCCGGAATATGCTGAGGTACATCCGGTCAAAGAGCCGTATCATCGGCAGCATCAGCATGCCGCTCTTCTTTTTGCTCTTCCTGGGTTTCGGCTTGAACTCCGTAGTCCAGCTGCCCGGGCTTGGCGGGAATTATATCATATTCCTGGTCCCGGGGATGGTTGCGATGAGCGTCATGTTCACGTCTGTCTTCTCCGGTATCCAGATCATCTGGGACAAGCAGTTCGGCTTCTTAAAAGAGACGCTCGTTGCGCCGGTCTCGCGGCTGGAGATCATGCTGGGCCAGACTGCCGGCGGGGCAACAACCGCAGTCCTGCAGGGGTTCATGATCCTTGTCATTTCCCTGTTCATCGGGCTTCACGTTTCAGATGCGGCCGGGTTCCTGTTAGCGCTGGTGTTCATGGTGCTGATCGGTATCTCGTTTACCGCCTTTGGCATTGCCATAGCATCGAGGATGGAGGACATGACCGGGTTCCAGCTGATCATGAACTTTGTCATCTTCCCGATATTCGGGTTGTCCGGGGCGCTTTTCCCGATCAGCTCGTTACCTGCATGGATTGTGCCGGTTACCCTTCTCGATCCCCTCACGTATGGTGTGGAAGGGATACGGTACGGCCTGACCGGCGTATCCCAGATAAGCCCGGTGGTCTGTTTTGCCGTGATCGGAGGTTTCAGCTTGGCAATGACGATCATCGGGGCCTTCCTTTTCAGAAAGATAACGATATAACCGGGAAACGGGGTTCTGTACACGGGGTTTCCCGCCCGGTTCTTTTCCCGGCATTTTATGGCATCTGCTTAGCCGGTTTTTCCTTTGGGAAGGAATTGCAATTGCCCCCTTGCTCTCACCCGGGTTGAACCCTGTCCCGCTCTTGGTTCAGCCCGCCCCACTCAGCCGGTACACCGGCACGGGCGGGACACCCCCCCAGGCACCGGCCCATGACCGGGAACCTGATCGAGGGAGATTGACGGGAGACCCAGAACTATCTGATAAACCATTAACAATTCTTAATATCCTCCAGAATGATCATTGTGCATGGAACGTTCAGCGAAGATCTTCATTATACTCAGTATTTTCCTTGTCATCGGGATATCTATGGCGGGATGTTCAGACAATTCGGATCAGACGGCTTCCGGTAGCACGTCAGACACTGTTGCTGCCATGACAACGACGGGCCCGCTGTTTACCGCCGGCGATATCGTACGGAGTGCAACCGGCAGTGAATCCCCCGCATGGCTGGTTGTCAGTTACGATTCCGCAAGCGATTCCTATTCACGGGCACTCATCTATAAGAACACTGACGGGTCATGGGGGTACCGTGAAAACTCCAATACAGAGATGTCACAGCGTGCTGTTATGGAAAAGGTGGATACCGTGAAAATCGCGCATGTGACTGTTTCATCAGTGCCGACCGCAGCGCCAACTACCATAACCACGGCAGTGACAACGACCGCCACCAGAACAACGACCGCAACGACCACAACGGCGGCTGTGACGACAACCTCATCTACTGCCAGACCCTCGATCAAAGCGATGGATCCCGGTGAAGGAGAAGCGGGAACGACCGTATCCACAGAAGTTACGGGATCAGAATTCGAATCCGGCCTCACAGCCCTGCTACGCCATTCGGGCGAGAGCAGTATTACGGCAACGGCGGTCACATTCGCCTCGTCTTCAAGCATGACCTGCACCTTCAATCTTCCCAATACGACAAAGGTCGGGACTTGGGATATCGTGGTCACCAATCCCAACGGCCTGTCGGGAGAGAACAATAATTACTTCACAGTGCATGGCAACGGGACCACGTGGGCCAAGGATTGAACAGGAACGAAGCCTGTTGTCCCGGATCGCCGGCCCTGGCTGATCCCGCTCTTTGAGGGCAGCTGAGGCTGGTAGAGATTACTTTTTTAATCCTCTCCCTCCAACAGCAATCTGTTAAATCAAAAAATAATACCGTATGAGAACTATCAGTTCGGAGGATATTCAGGGAGGTCCGGTTATGTCCTTGTCCATGGCGGTAACCAGATGACCGGAACGGGGAACCGGCAAACCCGGGAAAACCTGGTTTATACTCCCGATGGCACGATGGGCGACGGAGAGTTCCATCCCCCGGCCAGTTTCCTGTCACCTGTCCCGTTTTCCCCATCATCTCCTTATGAGCGCACCGGTTGCACGATGTTCCTCTCGATAAATACCGAGTACTTCCGGTAGAACCAGCCTTTCACCAGTTCAACAATCACAATATAGCCGAGAACCAGTCCTGCCAGCACCACAAAGAATGCGAGCGGCGGGCGAACGAATCCGAAGATGCTGCCAATCACCGTGAACGGCAGGATACAGGCGATGACAACGATCAGGAGTGTGGTGAACGTGAGCAGCCCGCTTGGCCTGCTTTTATAGAATGGAACGACCCGGGTCCGGATCACGAATACCACGAGCGTCTGGGTGCAGATCGACTCCATGAACCACGCGGTCTGGAAAAGCGAGGCATCTGCGCTGAAAATGAAGAGCAGGATAAAGAATGTAATGAAATCAAAAATTGAGCTGATAGGGCCGAAGACCAGGATGTATTTTTTTATAAACTCAATATCCCACTTTTTCGGGGATCTTGTATAGGAGTCGTCGACATTATCCGTCGGGATGGCAGACTCCGAAATATCGTAGAGGAGGTTGTTCAAAAGGATCTGGACGGGGAGCATGGGGAGGAATTTCAAAAAGAGCGAGGCACCGGCAACCGAGAACATGTTCCCGAAATTGGAGCTCGTCCCCATAAGGATGTATTTCATGGTGTTCCCGAAGGTCCTCCTGCCTTCGAGCACACCGTCATTGAGGATCCGCAGGTCATTTTTCAAAAGGATTATATCGGCAGATTCCTTTGCAATATCTACAGCGTTTTCCACCGAGATGCCGACATCGGCCTCCCGGAGGGAGGGGGCGTCGTTTATACCATCCCCCATGTACCCTACAACATGGCCATTGTACCGGAGGGCGATCATGATACGGTTTTTCTGCGCCGGAGTCATGCGGGAGAAGATAGTCACGCCCTCGACGACCCTCGACAGGGTCTCGACATCCATCTGTTCGACCTCGGCTCCGCTCAGGGTACCTTTTACCGGAAGCCCGATCAGTTCGCAGGTTTTTTTCGCAACCCGCTCGTTGTCCCCGGTCAGGATCTTCAGTTCGATACCGGACCGGGCCAGAAGCTGGATCGAATCACGGGCACTCTCCTTGGGAGGATCGATGAAAGTGATCAGCCCGGCAAGGACCATGTCCTTTTCATCGGCTGGGGAAAAATGAGTCTGATCTGCCGACAGGGACCGGTAGCAGACCGCGAGCGTCCTGAACCCCTGCTCACTCTGGTCTTCGTAGATTTTATTGATGCTCTCCCTTCCGGCATCGGTGAGGGGTTCAGGTAAACCACACCTTTCCCGCTGTGAACAGACACGGAGTATCTCTTCAGGAGCACCTTTTGCCACGAGAAGACGACCGGAACCCGCGGAGACGATGACTGAAATCCGTTTCCGCTGGAAATCAAAGGGGATCTCGTCGATCTTCCGGTAGCGGTCAATATCAATATGGCGGTACCGGAGGATAGCCTCGTCAAGGGGGCTTTTTAGCCCGGTATCAAAGTAACTGTTGATATACGAATAGAGCAGGACATTTTCGCAGTCGTTTCCTTCCGTATCGAGATGCCGGACCAGGGCGATCTGGTTCTCGGTCAGGGTACCGGTCTTGTCGGTGCAGAGGATGTCCATGCTGCCGAAGTTCTGGATCGATTCAGGATGCTTGACAATCGCACCTTTTGCCGACATGGCAATCGAACCCTTGGACAGGTTCAGGGAGAGGATCATCGGGAGCAGTTCCGGTGTCATTCCCACGGCGAGCGCAATAGAGAAGAGGAGGGATTCGAGCACCCCGTGCCGGAAGAGTGCGTTGATAAAAAATACAAAAATGACCAGGAAGAAGATGATCTTCGACATCAGGTAACTGAACTGTTTCAACCCCCGTTCAAACTCGGTTTCCGGGGGACGCGCGATAAGGGTTTTTGCCACATGGCCGAACTCTGTTGCCATCCCGGTGAGGGTGACCAGTGCCGTTGCCGTGCCACTGACCACCGATGTGCCAAGGAAGATATAGTTACCCGCCTCAGCGAGCGGTTTTGCCGGCTCTTCCCGACCGGCGGTTTTTCCAACCGGGAACGGTTCACCGGTCAGTGCTGACTGGTTGACGAAAAAATCCCGCTCGTCCAGTACGCGGGCATCGGCCGGGACGATATCTCCGGCAGCGAGGAAGATTACATCACCGGGGACCAGATCGGTGACAGGCAATTCTTTCCTTATTCCGTCCCGGAAGGCGGTTGCTTTCGAGACGAGTTTCTGCTTCAGCAGCTCCGCCGCGTTTCCTGCCTTGTATTCCTGGAAGAAGTTCAAGGTAACGCTGGCAAGGACAATAATTACAATGATGGCCGCGTTGGTGATCTCCCCGACCGACAGGGATATCGCCGCAGCGATGAGCAGGATAATCACGAGCAGGTTTTTGAAATGGCCAAGGTACTGGAAGATGAGCGGGGATTTCCGGATGCGGGAGATGTCGTTTGGGCCAAAGCGGGCAAGGCCTGCCTGTGCCTGTGCCGATGTCAGCCCCCCCGGGCCGCTGCCAAGAAGGGAAAAGAGTTCTTCTTCTGAAAGGGTATGGAATGGTCGCGGGGGATCCTGTCGTTCCGGTAGTTGTGGGTGAGTCATTGTATCCGTCCCGATGAAAGTCTTTTCAATTGTTGATTGGTTGCACGTAAATCATGATGATGACTTCGGTCGGGATGTCCGAACCGGGCTGGATGACGGGGCAAAGATTTGTTCCCGGGACCCCATGCGGGGGGAGTCACTGCAGAAATTCCGCCGCTGGCAGGTAAAAAAAAGGGATGTATTATTTATTGCACAAGGATCGTTCCCTTCATGGACGGGTGGATCGAGCAGTGATACGGGTACGTTCCCGGCCGGGTAAACGTGAATGTGAACGATGCCCCCGGGGAGAGCGTATCAGATAAAAAAGCTGCCGGGGAACCAGTATCAGAAGCAAGGGCATGGGGAGCTTGGTCATTGTTCACCCACGTGACAACCGTACCGGCTTTTACCGTCAGGGCAGGTGGATCGAATGCAAAATTCTTGATGGTGATCGAATTACCTCCTCCCGCGAACGCAGGTGGTGTCGTTGTTGCTGAAGGCGCAGGTAATGAATTACATCCTGCAGCCATACAGGAAATGATCACCAGTGCGGTACATGCTGTGCAGAATACAAGGCGGGAGTAGGCAGACATACGTTCATAATGAACCTCCGGGGTAAAAAGGGATTACTTGGTACCAATCAGCTGGATCAGGCCTCAGATCCTGCAGTCTGAACCTCCAGAAAGCAGGTACAGAAGGCACGAACAGCCGGAAATACCCCGACCGCCATATTTATTATTAGGTAAAACCTAACTAACGAAGGAACGGAGTATGATGGAGAGGGACGAGCATCTGCGGGAAGTGTTAAATCACCTGCTCATGATGAAGAACGAATGCTCCTGTTCTATCTTCTCCGAATGCGGGCTTTCGGATATGACGGTGAAACAGATCGCATACCTGAAAGTCATCGATGAACAGGGCGATGTGACATTCAGCAGGCTCGCCGAGATCACGAAAAACTCGAAACCCACGATCACCGAGATGGTCAACAGGTTTGTCCGGATGGAGTGCGTGTACCGGGAACCCTGCCGCGATGACGGAAGGATCCTGTATATCCGCCTGACGGACAAAGGGAAAAAAATCGCACAGGCCGAACAGGCCGCACTGCACAGGGTGATTGAACGAATGATCGACTCACTGGATGAACACGAACTGGATCTCCTGATTAAGATCCTGCAGAAGATCGGGTAATTTTTTTGTCCCGGACTTTAGTTAGGTAAATTCGAACTAAATGAATGAGGAAACCATGCAGTCAGAAAAAACGGACGGAACACCAGAGAAGATCGTAATACCGCTCTTCGAGATTGTCGTCTACCCCGGGAGCCGGACAAAATTCCAGGTCGACCGGGCAACCGGCGAGCTCCTGCTGGAAGCGATGAAAGACGAGAAAAATGCACATGCCATCGGTGTCACCGTGAAAAGCGGCACCCGGCCCCAGGAACTGACCGCGGAATCGCTCTATAAGACCGGCAACCTGTTTCATATCGCGTTCGTGCAGCCGGCTGATGACGGCTACGTGATCTGTGCGGATGTCGTGCAGCGGGTGAAGGTCGTATCCACGAGCGAAAAAGACGGGCGGTTCTATGCCATATACGAGCCGGTCCCGGACGTTCAGGATCTCGATGACGATCTGAAGGTGAGGATCCTCGCGGACATCAAACTCACCATCCACGAGATGAGCAGCCGTTTTTCGGGCTCCGAACAGTTTACCGAGCCTATCGACCGGATGGACACTGCCGACCAGATCATGGGGTTCGTCATGCCATTCCTGCCGGTCCACCTTGCGGAGAAGCAGGCGCTGCTTGAGATCGTCTCGGTCAGGGAACGGTACATCACGTTCCTTGAGCTCCTCATGAAGACAAAAGAGAACATCGGCATCCGGATCGAGATGGCAAAAAAAGTCACCGACCGGGTGAGCAAGTCGAATCGCGAGGTAATGCTGCGGGAGCAGCTGAGGGTGATCCAGGAAGAGCTGGGCGAGAGCGACGGCACTGCTGGCGACGGCGGATACCGCGAACGGATAGATAATTCGAAGATGCCCGACGATGTCCGCAAAAAGGCGCTCGCGGAGGCAAAAAAACTCGAGACCGGCGGCAGCCAGAACCATGAAAGCTCCGTGATCCGGAACTACCTTGACCTTCTGCTCGACCTCCCGTGGGTGACGGAGGAGAAGAAGAGCATCGATATCGCTGAGGCAAGGCGCGTGCTCGAGAGCCACCACAACGGCCTTGAGAAGGTCAAGGAGCGGATCGTCCAGCACCTCGCGGTCATGAAACTCAGGGCAGAGAAGCAGGGCTCGATCCTCCTCTTTGCCGGTCCGCCCGGCACCGGCAAGACGAGCCTGGGAAAAAGCATCGCGGAGGCACTCGGGCGGAAGTACGTCCGGATCAGCCTGGGCGGCGTCCGGGACGAGGCCGAGATCCGGGGGCACCGGCGGACCTATGTAGGGGCTCTGCCCGGGAGGATCATCCAGGGCATCCAGAAGGCCGGCACCAAGAACCCGGTCTTCATCCTCGACGAGATCGACAAGCTGGCAACATCCTATGCGGGCGACCCGGCGAGCGCCCTTCTCGAGGTCCTCGACCCGGAGCAGAACAACACCTTCTCTGATCACTACCTCGAGGTCCCCTACGATCTCTCCGATGTACTGTTCATCGCGACCGCCAACTCCCTTGCAACGATCCCACCACCGCTCCTTGACCGGATGGAACTGATCGAGATCTCAGGCTATACGAAGAACGAGAAGTTCGCCATTGCAAAGGAACACCTGATCCCCGAGGTCTTAAAAGAGCACGGCCTCGATGCCGATAAATTCCGGGTGGATGATGAAGCCCTGAAGGTGATCATC